>Ga0315339_1002773_pt1 | contig 12913 bp, 13 predicted proteins | sample ASW17metaG_FD_204514 | JGI IMG/M metagenome (GOLD analysis project Ga0315339, IMG submission 204514) | Ammonia-oxidizing marine archaeal communities from Pacific Ocean, United States - ASW #17 | ecosystem: Environmental > Aquatic > Marine > Oceanic | place: USA: California | collected 2016-12-05
AGTTTCGATCACCAAACGATATCTTTCAACACGATAAACCATAAACACTAAACGTGCACTTCAGAGTTGAGACCACAAACGCCCACTACCTCGAGCTGCCTCTATTTGTCGTTTCAAAAAGCACTCTCAGGTCAAAAGTACGCAATGTGCATCTGGGGTGGGTTGAGAGCTGGGATGATGAAAATGAAGTTTTTCTCATCACGTTTGGCGAAGAAGCAGTCCACAGTGTTGCTGACGATGATGAGCAAGAAAATGAATTTGAACTCAAATCAACAAACAAACCAGAAAAGCAGACACAATCGATCGCTCGACCCGACCAGCAAAAGTTTCGCTTCGAGGTTTTCAAGAGATACAAATACAAAGTTGATGGAGAAACCAAGTGCGCGTTAACAGGCCTTCCCGTAAATGACCTATTGGATGCCGCTCACCTATATCCCAAATAAAAAAATGGCACTGATAACCCAAGAAATGGCCTGCCTCTCTCAACCAACGGTGCATCGCGCACTTGATAAAGGCCTGATTGGCATTTGTCCTGACGACTTTTCCATTCATGGTGATTTAGAAGTTCTTGATCAACTTGTCATCCAATACCGTGACTTAAATCACCTACGAAAAAAGCCAGCTCCTGAGGCACTTAATTATCTTTGGAATATATTTGAGAAAGCCAAAAAGACGAATGGCCCGACACCATCTACGCTTTCCTTGGCACGGTGACAAGATCCCTGTGCCGTACCAATACCAGAGAGGAAACGATGAGCGATTTTAAGATCCGCGATGTGCGGGCGATTATCACCCATCCGCCTGGGGCGCGCACCCTCACCGTCGTCAAGGTGGAGACCGATGAGCCGGAACTCTACGGCCTGGGATGCGCCTCCTTCTGTACACGACCGACGGCTGTGGCCGCTGCGGTGGACGATTACCTCAACCCCTTTCTTACCGGCAAAGACCCGGGCGATATCGAAGACATATGGCAATCGTGCCACATGTCCTCCTATTGGCGCAATGGACCCGTCCTCAACAATGCCCTCAGCGGGGTGGACCAGGCCCTGTGGGACATCAAAGGTAAAGTGGCGGGGATGCCGGTGTACGACTTGCTCGGCGGCAAATCCAGGGAAGCTGCAGCGGTTTATGTAATCCCTCAAGGACGAGACCGCGCAGAGTACGAAGAGCACACCCGGGCGCTTTTAGAACAAGGGTTCCACCACATCAAGATCGGCTGGGCAAGTATGATGGCGGCAGAGGATAAGGAATACTATCAGCGGACCATCATTACCCCAAAGGCCTCCATTGACGCCGGCAGTATCATCGAGGCGACGTCGATCTGCCGCAATATCGTCCAGGCTTTCGAGCAGTTCCGCTCTACCCACGGCCCCAACCCGCAGGTTCTCTTCGATGTCAAGTCGCCCATGCCGCCTATCCAGGGTCTGGCCCTGGCCAAAGACGTGGAACCGTTCAAGCCATACTTCCTGGAGGACCTTTTCGCGCCGGAGGACAACGACTATTTCCGCCTGGTGCGCGAACAGACGAGCACGCCGATGGCCGTGGGCGAGCTGTACAGCAATCCCCACGAGATAATCCCGGTCATCAAGGACCGGCTGATCGACTTCCTCCGGCTGCATATTTCGACGATCGGCGGGCTGACCCCTGCCCGCAAGCTGGCAGCGCTGTGCGAGGCCTTCAACGTCCGCACCGCCTGGCACGGCTCGGCCGACGTCTCACCCGTCGGGCACGCGGCCAACCTCATGCTGGACCTGAACGTGTGGAATTTCGGCGTTCAGGAGGCTTCGTGTTACTTGAACACTAACGAGACCTTGAAGGAGGTGTTCCCCGGCGTACCTGAAGTACGCGGTGGCTACATGTGGCCGAGTGGTAAACCCGGTTTGGGGGTGGATATCAACGAGCAGCTGGCTGCCAAGTACCCACCAACAGACACGCGTCTTCGGCAAGAAAGCGCCCGGCGTCCCGACGGCACCGTGACCAGGCCGTAAGCCGGGGGAGCGACGCCCACTGCCCGCGACCGACGCCAGATGAGCCCTTGCTCTACGTTCCCTCTCACCCCGCCCGCACCCTGGATCGCGACTTGGAAGCGGCCGGCATTGCCAAACACACGCCCAAGGGTAAGGTAGATTTCCATGCCGCACGGACGGCCTACATCAATTTGTTGTTGGAAGACGACCAACTGACTCCGAAGGACACTCAGGAGCTAGCCCGCCATTCGACCTCGCGGCTGACATTCGACGTCTACGCCCGGGCCAACGACGCGCGGATGGCCCGGGCGATTGAACGGCTGGACGAGCGAGTCCGCCCCCATGCACCGGCAGCGGATAATGCAATATTCATGCAAAAAGTGGCGGTCGGCCCAGAACAAGAAGAGCGCCACTCCCTTTGACAACAGAGAGTTGCGCTCTTCAAAAATGGTGGAGGCGGCGGGAATCGAACCCGAAGGTACTCAATCGAAGCATAGTGCAAAACCCGAACATAATCAAGCAGTTAGAGCACCGATAAGCCCTACCGAGACTCAGCCCGAGAGCACATCTTTGCACTTTCGGGACACAAACGAAACACATCCTAACACGCAAAAGTTGTACGGTACAACCAAACCCGCGCAACAGCCAATGCCCAACGACCTGGCCAGAGTCGTGGCCGCATGGCCCATTCTATCGGATCATCAGAAGGCTCAGGTCCTGGCTATCGTCGGAGGATAAATAGCTTAAAACACTCGGGATTTGATCACCCATTAGCTCAGGAGAAGCGTTACTCGACTGCGGTACCTCTCGAGCAGGTCAACTACATCAGCGGGACGTTGCCGATGCATCCACGGTCGATGAACACAGTAGAGCTGGTCGCGACGTCAGTCGGCCTTATCCCGCAAGGCCGGTTGGGTGACGTGCAGAAGGTAGGCATGCTCCGGCACGACGATCGTAGTCTGAGTACCCTTCTCAATGTAGCCCAGATCGCCGACCTCGAAAGTGACCGGATCCTGTCCTACGGCGTGAACTTCAAGAGCACCTTCCACCATAAAAAAGACCTCATCGTAAGTGAAGTTCCACTCCAGCCTGCTGGGTTCGGTGTACTCAGTAAAACCGGCTGCCAGATTGTTCCCCTTCCCGATGATGGGATCGGATACCTGCACGGTTGCTCCAGCAACGTCCAGTAATTGCAAATCTCGCTGGTGGGTCTTAATAATCTCGATCATGTTGCCCGCCCATAAATCCGGTTAGCTGTGATCTTCCCATCACGCAGCTGGCAGACGTGCACCTCGGCGCCCTCCAGATCTTTGCCAACCCGCCATTCGACCGCCACCATATCTCCCTGGGCCATGACGTTCAGGATCTCTCCCCGCAGTCCGGGTACTTCCATGTAGAGGCATCCCTGCCAGAGTTTCACGATCGCGTCGCTGCCGCGCACGGGCTCCGGCGTGCCCTCGAGGACAGCGTCTTCTGCATACAGATCTCGCAAGCAGTCCCAGTCTTCGCGCAGCGGCGCCTCAATGGCCTCGCGGGCGACCTGCGCGTTTTGCTCAATGGACATGGCGTCTCCTTTCACAATCAGAATACCAGATTGCCCTTCATGTTCGCGCATCCGTCTATTCGAAGCAGGAGCGTACGCTCAGGCACCGCCGTAGAACGCCTGGATCATGGCTTGGATATAGCCAAAGCAGTACGCATAGGCCTGATAGAGCTACCGCTTAAAATGTCTCGACAATAACCAAGGCTCGAACAGAATTTATCTGCTCGGTTTAAAAGAGACACGGCGAGGTGGGAATAAACATAGCTCCATCCCCCCTATCCATCTCTTTGATCTATCCTACTTCATCAGCATCATCTTGCGTGTCTCGACCCGATCGAGGGCCTGCAGGCGCATGAGATAGACCCCGCTCGAGAGCGGCTTTCCCGCCTTGTCTAACGCGTCCCAAGATACCGTATAACGGCCTCCGTCGTGGTAATGATCTACCAGTTTCCGCACACGCTGACCGCCCAGATCATACACCTCCAACAGCACCCCACTGGCCGACCGCAAGGCATACTCGATCGTCGTCGCACTGTTGAAGGGATTGGGATAGTTCTGCGCCAATGACACCGCCCGCGGCAGGCCAATCAGCTCCTCCGCCAACGCGAAGAGCTTGGCCCGTCCATCGCTGCCAAAGGCATCGGCAAACATGAAAAAGTCCAGAAAGTCCACCGAGCCGTTGCCATCAAAGTCCCCCACCATCGACGCACCCGGGCCCAACCTAATCACCTCGTTGGTCGTGATCCGCTGATCCGGTAAATCCGAAAAATTGAGGGTCACATCCGACCCGTCTGTCGATACGGACACCGACACCGTACCACTCGCCGGTACCTGTAACTAGAAGTAATCCGTATCTGAACTGCTACTCAGGCGCCCAGAACGATCTTTCCCGACTGGATAGAGCAGGGGGATATTTTGCTGGCGGGTTTGGGAAGTGGAAATTCTCTAGCTGTAGCTAACCGGGATTCAATTCGGTATATTGACACTCCCTTGGATCAATCCGTGGAATTCTTGAATAAAATCAGCCCTATGTCCGTTCCGTGAACCGATAGTATTTACCTGTTCCGCCGGAGGATATTGTGAAACGCCGTTCAAAAAATCTGTTGATTCTGGCCCTTATTATCGGCGCTGTTTTGGGTGCCAGTAATCTTAGCTCATTATATACCAGCTGGCTCTGGTTCCACAACCTGGCATACCAGGCCATGTTCTGGCGCATGATCCGCGCCGAGCTCACTGCGGGAATTCTTTTCGGACTCGTAGCAGCCCTGTTGGTAGGTGTCAATCTGTGGGTGGCCAGACGCTTTACCCGGCAAACGCTGCGCCTGCGCCTTCCTCCGCAGGATGAACATGGACCTCCGCGTGAGATATTGCTGCGATCCTCCCCCGTGTACCTGGTGGCGGGGATTGTACTGATATTGCTCATGGCCAACATCGGGTCCGGCCAGTGGGAGCTGTGGTTGCGCTATATCCACAGTCAATCCTTTGGGATCGCAGACCCGATCTTTGATCGGGATGTAGGCTTTTATGTGTTTCTGCTCCCGTTTTACCGGTTCGTGGCCAATTTTCTGCTGGGCGGGCTTATCGTAACGGGGCTGGCTGTGGTCCTGATTTATTTGGCAGGCGGTGGCATTCGCTTGCAGAAGCGGATTGAGGTATTGCCCCGGCCGCTGGCCCACCTCTCAGCGCTGGGCGGGCTGTTGCTGCTGCTCATAGCTTGGATGTACCGGCTGAAGATCTATGGTCTGCTGTATTCCCAGGGCAATGTCGCCTTTGGAGCCAGCTACGTGGATGTGAATGTGGAGATCTGGGCTTATTGGTTGCTGGTGGTCGTTTTTCTAGGTGCCGCCGTGCTGTTTTTTATAAATATCCGCTCGCGCGCCGCCCGATTGCCACTGATAGGTGGTGGCATGCTGGTGGGCGGAGCAATTATTATCGGGGCGGTCCCTGCGGCACTGGTACAGAAACTGGTGGTCGAACCGAGCGAACTGGCGCGGGAAGCGCCCTACATTCAATACAATATCCAGGCCACGCGCCAGGCATATGGGCTAGACCGGATCGAGGAACAGCCGTTTGAGGCTGCGGAAGATCTCACCCGGGCGGATATTGAGGCCAATCCCCTGACCATCCGCAATGTCAGGATATGGGACGAGCGCCCAATGGTCCAGACGTACCAACAGATCCAGGAGATTCGGCCCTATTACGTTTTCCCCGATGTGGATGTGGACCGCTATACCATAGACGGGATATACCGACAGGTGATGCTCTCGGCGCGCGAGATGGACACCAACCGGCTGCCACCCCAGGCACGCAACTGGGTCAACGAGCGACTGCAGTACACCCACGGCTACGGCGTGGCGCTCAGTCCGGTGAATCAGGTGAGCCCGGAGGGGCTGCCGACCTTTATGGTGAAAGATATCCCGCCGGTATCCGTACCGGGTCTGGAGATTGATCGTCCGGAGATCTATTACGGGGAGCGCACCTTTGCCTATGTAGTGGTCAACACCAGCACCCGGGAATTCGATTATCCCAAGGGGGGTGAAAATAAATTCTCCACCTACCAAGGCACCGGCGGGGTGCCGATGGAAGGGTTTTTCGACCGCCTAGCCTTTGCCATCCGCTTCTCCGATCTGAACATCATCCTCAGCGATTATCTGGTCGACGGAAGCCGGATCATGTTCCGGCGGCAGATTCGCGAACGAGTGAATGCGATCGCTCCATTTCTGCAATACGATTCCGATCCGTACCTGGTGGTGTCCGAGGGAAAATTCTACTGGATTCTGGATGCCTATACCACTACCGATATGTATCCCTATTCCTCCCGGGGAGGGAGAAGTCGCATCAACTATATCCGCAATTCGGTAAAGGTGGTGGTGGACGTCTACAACGGCACCACGTCTTTTTATCGGATGGACCTAAAAGACCCGCTGGTCGCGGTGTATGCCGATATTTTTCCCGACCTGTTCCGCCCTCTAGAAGAGATGCCCGAGGATCTGAGGGCGCATCTCCGCTACCCGAAGGATATGTTCAAATACCAGGCGATGCTCTACCGCAGCTACCACATGCAGGATGTCCAGACCTTTTACAACCAGGAGGATCTCTGGGAGATTCCCAACGAAATCTACAGCGGCCAGGCTCAGATGATGGAGCCCTATTATATCATCATCAAATTGCCGGGAGAACAGCGGGAAGAGTTCTTGCTGATGGTGCCCTTTACCCCCGCCAGAAAGGACAATATGATCGGCTGGCTGGCCGCGCGCTGCGACGGGAAGAGTTATGGCGATCTGCTGGTCTACACGCTGCCGAAGGACCGGTTGATTTTTGGTCCGATGCAGCTGGAGGCCCGAATAGACCAGCAGCCGGATATTTCCAGCCAACTCACCCTCTGGGGGCAGCGGGGCTCCGAGGTGATCCGGGGCAATCTTTTGGCGATACCGATCGAGCGATCTTTTCTCTATGTGGAGCCGATTTATCTACAGGCCCGCCAGGAGTCGGAGATGCCGGTATTTCCAGCAGGGGAGCCTCCGAACGAACAATGGCGCCCGCCTCCGCGGCGGGATCTTCGCAGCGCCGCAATCCCGGAACTGAAACAGGTGATCGTAGCCTTTGCCGGTCAGGTAATTATGCGCACTACCTTTGAAGAGGCGTTGTTCGACCTTTTCGCCATAGATGCCGGGTCCAGCGCCCCGTCGCCCGAACCTGCCCCAAGACAGGAGTCGACCCCCCCCTCCGGCATCAACTCCCGTTTCGCAGCGAAGATGGCTGCAGAGGCTGAGGCCCACTACCAGAGGGTGCGGACCTCCCTGCAGCAGTGGGACTGGGCAGAGGCGGGGGAGGGGATGAAGGCGCTGGAAAAAACGATCAAGGTACTTCGCAAGACGCTGGAGAAAGAGAAATAGAGAGGAATGAGACTTCCATTGACGGACAATAATGGCGGCGTCGGTGGCCTGAACCTGCAGATTCATCCGACCGTGATCTGCTCCCTATTTCGGTACCATTCAGCGTGAGAGCTGGGCTCTATTTTTGAGGCGAATTAGCATGTCTTTTTGCAAAGGCGTTCGGCGTTAAATACGCCTAACGCGCTGTGAGGATGTTCCTCGTTATATTGCTGTTGCCACTTACTGATTTTACCTCGTGCTTCCTCAATGGATTCAAACCAATGGGCATTGAGGCATCCCTGCCGCAAACGCGCATTAAACGACTCGATGTGCGGGTTATCCGTCGGGGTAACCGGTCTCGAAAAGACCAATTGGAGCTCGTTCCAATACGCCCATTGGTCCAACGCGTGGGACCGGGCATCGAACGACGAACTTTTTTATAATCCGCTAAGGCACCCCGAACGTTTGATACCTTGGGATCGGTATCGTAGACCGTTTGTAATTGTTCAAACGACTTACCAATCTCTTCGACTATTTCGATATTTGCATAGCCATCGACTGTGGGGTGACCCCCGAGTCGAGGTGGAACTGAACGGCGTGTTAGTCGTGGAGGCAGATCTCGAACTATTTGACACGCCGGGGATGAACCCGGATGGTACTAGCAACAAGTTCAAATACGCCTGGAAGACGATGCCCCGTATGGGACACATTGGTTTACAAACGCACGCCGGTATAGGGGGGCTGTCAGATTTGAAGATCCGCTTTCGCAACCTAGTTGTCCAGACGCTGTAGCGCGGGTCTTTGCCATGGATGTAGCGCTGTGTGGGGTGCGGTGGCCGGCTTCGTCTGGTCGCGGTAGTTGAGTGATATACATACCTGAATATTCACCCGCTGGCTGGGCCAATTATTAGGTCCCGCTCATAGAACCAAAAATCGCAAACCCCATAGGAACAGAGGGTTGCGATCACAAAAAATGGTGGAGGCGGCGGAAATCGAACCCGAGGACGAATCCCCTGTAAATACGGCAGATATGGGCAAAATGGGGGCAAAATCCCTGCAATTCAAGGGGTTGCAAGGATCGGCTGGAGTAAGCAAAAAGCAGAAAGCCGAAGAAGTGACGCACTTATCGGGCATCGATCCGAACGCCATTCATGCAATATGCATGCAACAACCTGAACTTGCCCGGATAGCGCAGGTCTGGGCGGGTTTGTCTGACGAGAAACGGGCATGCATCCTAGCAATCGTCGACGAAAACCAAGCATAATCTTAGCAACAACCTGATCTACTTCCTTATATTTGTTTGGCAGTGCGCCGTTCTGTCGCTACGTAACCCGCCCTCCGCTGGCTGGCCACGCCCTAAAAAGGGGGTAAAGCCGCGCACCCGGCGGCAAACGGGACGAGCACACGACCAAATGGCTTGACCCGAAAACCTAAAAGGGCCTTTATAGTTCCTATACATCCCGAGGCCCTATGGCATCGCGCAAAAAAATTGCCGCCGTCATCACCGAATATCGCGTCCCGGCCCACGCCGATGTCATTGTCGGCAAGTTCATCAAGGGCTTTCCCACCGACGATGGGCTGATCGAGCCGCAGGTCGATATCGTCTCGATGTACCTCGACCAGATCCCGGACAACGATATCGGCCTGCAGGTCTCCAAAGAATACGATATTCCGATCTACCAGAGCATTTCCGCGGCGCTGTGTCTGGGCGGCAGCGAGCTGGCCGTGGACGGCGTAGTGTCCATTGGCGAGCACGGTAGTTACGCCTATAACGAGAAGGGTCAGCATATGTACCCGCGGCGCTTCTTCTTCGAGCAGATCTGTGGCGTGTTCTCGACCTCGGGCCGCTCGGTGCCGGTGTTCAGCGACAAGCATCTGTCCTACAACTGGCGCGATTCCAAGTGGATGTACGACCGCGCCCAGCAGCTCGGTGTCCCCTTCATGGCCGGCTCTTCCATTCCCTTGGGCTGGCGCGATCCCTGGCTGGAACACGAGCTCGATGCGCCCATTGAAGACGCCCTAGTGCTGAGTTTTGGCGGTATTGAATCGTACGGCTACCACGGCCTAGAGGCCCTCCAGTGCATGATCGAGCGGCGCTCGGGTGGCGAGGCGGGCCTGGCCGCAGTGCAGTGCCTGGAAGGCGAGGCGGTGTGGCGGGCCGGTGCCGACGGGTTGTGGTCGCGCGAGTTGGCCGAAGCCGCCGCCGCAGCGGGTGAAACCACATCCGGCTCGATGGAAGAATCCTGCGACAATCCAGCCGCCTTCCTACTGGAATTCCGGGACGGCTTCAAAGCGACATTGCTGCAACTAAACGGCTACGCCAAGGAGTGGTCATACGCCGCTCGGGTCGACGGCCAGGTTCTGGCTACGAGCTTGCGCACCCACGGGCCGCCCTATCCCCACTTCAGCTATCTAGGACTCAATATCGAGGCGATGTTTCTCTCGGGTGAGCCGCAGTATCCGGTGGAGCGCACACTGCTGGTAAGCGGCGCTCTGGATGCTTTGATGGATTCGCGCCATCGGGGGCATATTCGGCTGGAGACGCCGCATCTCGACGTGGCGTACCGCTCCTATGAGACTATGCCCATTCGGCCGACGGGGCCGTTGCCGAAGGGAGCTAGCACGGTGCCGTTTGATAGGATTTAGTGAGGATTGGTTAGTGCGATATAAGAGGCAAATTGAGGATCGGTTCTAGGGGCAACGAACCGAAGGGATCGGCCTGGCGATGCTCCGCCTGGACGGTTTCGCGTCGCTGGCGGCCAGCTTTGACGGCGGACGGGTGACGACCAGGCCCTTCGCGCTTAATGGGAATGAGTTATGGGTCAATGCGAAGGCGGATTACGGGCAGTTGACGGTCGAATTGCTCGACGGCGAAGAGAAACCCATTCCCGGATACGCGGCCGAGGACTGCGTCGCCCTAGCCGAGGACGGGGTAGCAATACCCGTGCGCTGGCGCGGCGATGGGGGATTGAACGCGTTGGGGGGACAGCCGGTACGGCTGCATTTTGTGCTAAACAACGCCCGGCTCGACGCCTATTGGTGTCGGTAGTTTTTGGGAGAAAAATAAATCTCGAGATTGCTCGGGGACTGTGAGAGGAGTCCGATATGTATGTAGGAGCTTACGACGCGCCGGTGCGGGATCTGGTTTCTTATCGGTTGCGGCTGGAGGAGCTGGCGTTGCTCGGTTTCCGCAGCGTGGGGCTGGCCATCGACTGGGAGGAACACCCGCGCGATCTGTCGGGGGAAGAACAACGCGCGCTTGCCGGGGTGATCGGCGAGCACGGGCTCGAGTTGCGGCTGCATCCGGACCTGGGAAAATTGCGCCAGCTGGCCAGGCGGCGGGATATGGACTTTTTGGCCTGCGTCCGCAGCGAAGCAGAGCCGCTGATCGCATGGGCTTTGGAAGTGGGGGCGGTATCGATCTGCTGCGACAGTGTGCGCGACTCGCTCGACGAGACGGTGGCCGCCCTGCGCCTGATGGCCGAAATGGCGGCCGGGACACCATTGAAGTTGGGGGTGGAGAACAGCCAGCGGGGCACCATCAATTCGCCGGCGATGATGAACGAGGCGGTGGAGCGGGTGGGCGATGCGCGGATGGGCCTCCTCGTCGATGTGGGGCATATCAACACCACGGTGACGCAGGGCTTGAACGACTGCGAGAGCGCCGGCGCGTTTTTGGCGGGTTTGCAGGTGCCGATCTGGGACACGCACATCCACAACAACGACGGGCAGACGGATGGGCACATGACGGTGCGCGACCCGGCCGGGACGCTGGATATGAAGGAGGTGGTCGAGGGCTTCAGGGCTCTCTCGTACGACGGGCCGCTCAATATGGAGTGCATTCGCCGGGTGCGGAAGCTGAGCATGCGGGAGATGGAGGAGGCGATTGTGGCGGACAGGGGGTATTTGGAAGGGCTGGTCGCCGGGACTGGTGCAACGAAGCACTAGCTGCTAGTCTGCGGTCCCTCAGGGGGTAGCTCCGCTCGGGGTTTCTCTTTGCATGCGGCCACGCGTATCGAGGCCGAAGACCGGGCGGGGTTAGAGCGGCTCAAAGAGTATCATTATCCACATGCCTCAACCTTCCGATCATGATCTACGGTGAATTGCGCTTTGTCTACCTTACCTGCGGATTTGTAATGTTCTAGTGCCTTGTCGATATATTGGCCATACACTGGCGCGACGATACCAGTGTTTGCTCTCGGACATACCGCACCGACTGCCACAAACGGTTACAAGGCTCCGGGATGAAATCGGCTGGGTTGGGAGTGGATATGCGGTATGCTGCAGCGGAAGGGGAGCTTGGATCCTGGATAGCCTACCTCTTATGCCCAAACCCAGCGCATTCCATCATCAAAATGAAAGCGCCGAGCCCGGTAACTCGCACACTCTATACAATCCCTCGCCGCATCCGTACACAACCGATTCGCTTGCGGACGAATCCCCACCCGCTCCAGATCCAGTCGATCGGCATCCCAGCAGGTCTGCAGACTCACATCCCCCGCCATCAACCCATCGGCATGATGGACGTAAGCGGTGTGTAGCCAGTCGAAAGACTCATCGTCCAGATCGAATAATTCCCCCCGCCACTGCGCTGCCAACTCCGCTCCCCGCCGTCCATGATTGTGATCCCTACCCTCATTGAACCGTCGTGAATCGTGAAAAAGAGCGAAATAACCGACGACTTCTGGCTTAGCCCCCGTCACCGCCGCTAAGCGCATGCCGTTTTCCCAAACACGAGCCCAGTGCGAAATCCCATGTATCCCCTTGGCGTGACTCCCAATAGTTGATCCACTTTCGATGTGAGTGTTTCGTAACGGCCATGGAGGAATACTCATGAAAGGCAAAGCCCATAGCACCGAAGAAATTATCCGCATACTACGCCAAGCGGATGGCGGCGAAACGGCTCAAAGAGCTGGAAAAAGAAAACGGCGAGTTAAAAAATATGTGGGCTGAATCGATGCTGGAAAATCGAGTGCTCAAAGAAGTCAATTCAAAAAAGTGGTGAGCCCTTCGCAGAAAAAGTTAGCCGTCGCCCATGCTGTGGATCGGCGACTGTGCCCGGTGCGGAGGGCCTGCACCTACCTTAATTTACCGCGCTCGGCCTATCGATATGTCCCAAAGCGGTTGACCGATCGCCAGGAGCGGCTCTACCAGCGGTTGATCGCTTTATCCTGGCATCACCCGCGCTACGGTTATCGCCGTATTCGTGCCTTGCTGGTCAGAGAAGGTTGGCAGGTAAGTCGTAAGCAAGTGCAGCGTATTCGCCGTCGCGAAGGGCTTAAAGTAAGGAAGAAGCCAAAGAAGATACCGCGACGCGGCATCTCCACCGGTCTGCCCACTCAGGCTACGCATCGCCACCACGTGGGGACCTGGGATTTCATCTTTGATCGGACGGATAACAGCGGTACCTTGAAGATGATGACCCTGTTGGATGAGTATAGCCGTCCGTCTTTAGCTATCCAGGTCGAACGCCAGATCACCGGCGCTGAGGTCTTGAGGGTAGGAGAGCAGGCCATGATCCACTATGG
>Ga0315339_1002774_pt1 | contig 12912 bp, 10 predicted proteins | sample ASW17metaG_FD_204514 | JGI IMG/M metagenome (GOLD analysis project Ga0315339, IMG submission 204514) | Ammonia-oxidizing marine archaeal communities from Pacific Ocean, United States - ASW #17 | ecosystem: Environmental > Aquatic > Marine > Oceanic | place: USA: California | collected 2016-12-05
CGGTGCTTCGGCTAAATCAGCGGCGTAGAACAGCCCCTGCTGCCGCCGCCGCTTCACCCGTGTCCCCATTGCCGTGGCACCAGGCTACGCTAAAATATCCCTGCCCCTAAATGGTTTTTAGACACGGGCTGCTAAGACCGTAGTACCAAAGATTGGATTGGATTGAGAATACTTAGTCCGCTTGATCTATGCGTCGGGGTTAGAAGATCTTGCGGGTTAAGCGGCGGGCGTCGAATGACGCGGTGTCGGCAATGGCCATGACGGCCATGACACCGGCCTGGATCGGGTCCGTTACGACGAGGTCGGCGGCCTCGGGAACACTGCCCGCCATGTTGAGACAAATGACGAGGAGGCCCTTCTTGCGCACTTCGCGGACGGCGAGTTCGATTTCGCCGCCCATCAGGGCGCCTGCCAGAACGAGGGCCCGGGCACGGGGCAGCCGCGCCACAGCCTTGACGGCCTCCCCGATCGCCTTTTCTCCGACTAAGGGAATCGTGTCCACCGAGATGCGTTCGCCCCGAAGGTTGTGGCGGTCGGCTTCGGCCACGGCACCGACTGCGACCTGCCCGACCTGCGCGCCGCCGCCGATGATGATCAGGCGCTTGCCGAAGACGCGTTTGAGTGTGCGCTCCTCCGCGACGTGGACGACCTGGGGCAGTTCCTTCAATTGCTCGATGATGGGGTCGAGATCGTCAACGCCGCCGATCTCGAAGAAGACGGTCTCGATCGGCTTGCGGCTGTCGAGAATCGCGACCCAGGTAATATCACCGTCGGCGCGCGCAATGATCCCGGTGAGCTGATGCAAGACGCCCAGCTCGTTCTTGGCCTCCACGACCAATCCCCTTGTTGAATTCTCGTCTTGGACTTTCTGGTCCATCAAAGTTGCTCCCGGACGCCGACGTTGGGGTCGATCCACGCGGCAAGGAACTATCAGTATAGATCTGGGCAGTATCGATCTGGGCAGTATAGAGCTGGGCAGTAGAAAGCCGGTGGGTAGTATCTCAGTTTGATTCCCGTTAGCCGAACCGCGAATCAGCAAGCGTTTCACTGAGCGGCTGAAGCCTGTACCGGGGAAGGACGCTAAAGCTCCCTGGCGCTGGTGTGAGGAAGCGGAAACCGGCCATCAATGGCCGGCCTACACGCGCTTCGCGCGGAAACCGCCTGAAGGTGGTTGGGGAATGTCGAGCCCTCATCGCTCGGGAGATCACCTGATGACCCCATCGGCATTTCGAAAGCAGCTTGAAGTGGGGCAAACCGAGACACGACCAGTCGGTGGCTTGAACCGGACGACACGCGAGCTTTGGGTATAATTGGCTCACCAATCGCGATCTGCCTGTCCAGGAGGAACTCTAAGATGACCTCGCTCTACTCCCGCCGCCGTTTGATGACCATGATGGGCGCCGCTGCTCTGGGCTCATCCGTTCGTCTGTCCGGAGCCGCCGGCAAATCAATGAGGGGCGCGTTCATCATCATGGCGACCCCCTATACCGACGCAAAGGAGGCCGACTACGAGGACCTTGCGGGCGAGGTGGATTTCCTCGATCGCTGCGGCGTGCAGGGCATGGTGTGGCCGCAGTTCGCGAGCGAGTATCCGAATCTCAAGAAAGAGGAGCGCTTCCAGGGCATGGAGACGCTCGCCAAGGCCGCCAAAGGCAAGAAGCCGGCGATGGTTTTGGGTGTTCAGGCGGCCAACATCGACGAGATGCTCGAATTCGCGCGCCGCGCCGAGAAGCTCGAACCCGACGCGTTGATTGCCATGCCTCCGAAAGAGGCTAAGTCGCTTGATGATTACCGGGCCTACTACGGCGCGCTGTGTAAGCTGGCGAAACGGCCGGTCTTTATCCAGACGACGGGGGGCGCTCCCGACGTCGAGCCGACGGTCGAGTTCATTGTCGAGATGGCGAAGCAGTATCCCAACTTCGGCTACGTCAAAGAGGAGTTCAAGCCGGTGGTTCCTCGCCTCATTGAGTTATCAAAGCATCGGCCCAAAGTGATCAAGAGCGTTTTCAGCGGGGCTGCCGGGCGCGGCTGGCCTTACGAGATGCGCTACGGATTCGACGGTACGATGCCCGGCGCCATGTATTCCGACATCTATGCGCAGCTTTGGGAGTTGCACCTGAAGGGTAAGCGGGACGAGATCCGCGATCTGTTCAGCAAGCTGATGTTGGTGATCAACCTCGATGCCCACATACCTGGAGTTCGCAACTATATGTTCAAGCGCCGAGGAATATTCAAGACCACCAAATCGCGGCGTGGCGACCACACGTGGTCGAAAGAGGCGGTCGCGGAGATTGAGCACAACTTGGAGGCGCTCGCGCCGCATTTCCGGGTGAAGCTGCCTAGCTAGACAAGTCCAAGGCGTTGCCGCGCAGCGTAACTTACGTCGCCGAAACAACCGTGACCCTGCATTGGGCCAGGTCTGAGGTCAAAAGATCAATGCCCTGAGGCATTCCGGCGTGCCGTCGAGGCGGTTTACGCTAAGAACCCCAGCCGTTGCGGCGATCTGATGGAGCGGATCCGCAGGTTGGGGCAGAGACTAGTGTCAACAAGAGATCCCGTCTATAGTGGACTTCCCTGATATGGTGGTAGCCGAGCGCGCTGTGATCTTCTTCACCAGCGCTTCCCTTGGCCAAGGGTATGATTAATTGCATGGATAAGCCCACCGTGCTCTGCTTGTCTCGCACTCAACATCCGTTCGCAATGGCGTTTGCTTGGAGTTTCCTGACGCTGGCGCTCGTTTGTTGTGAGCTTACTGTTTCGGCCGGCACCCCCCTCCGGGCTTCGCCGAGACCCAGGTGATATCGAGCGACTCCTTGAACGGAGCCGCCGGACCCACGGCGGTTGCCTACGAGCCGGGGACGGGAAACCTGTGGGTGCTAGAGAAAGACACCGGCACGAGTACAGGAACCGCGCGGGTGCGAGTGCGTCACGCCGTCTCGGGCGCCGTGAACACGGCGCTCACCCTCGACTGTGTCGACGGCAGGGGCGAGCGAGGCCTTCTCGGAATTGCCTTTGCCCCCGACTTTGCTACCAGCCTCCACGTCTTTCTCTTTTACATCCGTCGCATCGCCGCGAGAGGCACATGCAGTTTCTTTGGCGAGTCTGCAGCGTCAAGGATGCGTATCTCCCGCTTCATCGAGAGTGGTCTCACACTTTCCGGCGAGTCGGTGATCCTGGAAGGACCCGCCCTCAACAGCGCAACCAACCACAACGGCGGCACGGTGCGCTTCTCCCCGGATGGGACTCTGTTGATCTCGGTCGGTGACAACGACACCGACGCCGCAGGCAACCCGCTATCCCGTGATCTCGGCGATTTGCGCGGCAAGATTCTTCGCATCAATCCTGATGGTTCGATCCCGGGCGACAACCCGTTCGTCGGGCAGCAAGGGGTCCGGACTGAGATCTGGGCCTGGGGCCTGCGCAACCCGTTTCGATTTGGTATCGACACCGAGTCGGGAGCTCCGGTCATTGCCGATGTTGGTGAGGGCACTTGGGAAGCGGTCTACGTAGGGCTTGCCGGTGCCGACTACGGCTACCCCTGCTTTGAAGGGTCGGCGCCGTTCCGTACATGTAACCGGGCTCCAGCGGCTGGCTCGGTGACCGCTCCCATCTTTGCGTATGGCCATGGCAGCGAGACCCCACCGGTTTCCGGCAACTCGATTACCGGCGGCCCGGTCTATGACCAAGATGCCTTCCCCGAGGAGTATCGGGGCTTCTATTTCTTTGGCGACTACGTGGACGACTGGATCCGCCGTGGTCGGATCACGCCGACCGGCGCGCTCGTGGACGTTGAGATGTTCGTTCCGGACGCCAACGGGGTCGTCGACATTGTGGTCTCTCCCGACGGTTGCCTGACATGGGTGGGGACAACAGGCGATGGAGTACGTGAGGTTTGCTATGTGGGCGGAACCAACGGCCAACCCAAGGCGCGAACCTCCGCCACTCCCGTCTCCGGTCTCCCCAATCTCAACGTCCAGTTCACTGGTTCCGGGTCGAGCGATCCCGACCTCGATCCGCTGCTTTATTCGTGGGATTTCGATCATGGTCCTGGGAGCAGCGATGCCGACCCGAGCCATCTCTACACTGCCAGCGGCATCTACGATGTGGTGCTGACGGTCGACGATCAGCAGGGAGAGGTCAATTCGGAGGACACGGCTGTGCCGCTCAGAATCGTCGTCGGCAATCGCAGCCCCGCGGTCGTCATCGGCAGCCCGGCGCACGAAACCGAATACAGCGCCGGAGAAACGATCTCCTTTTCGGGTAGTGGCAGCGACCCGGAGGACGGGAGTCTTGCGAACGCACGACTCTCGTGGACGGTAGTTTTCCACCACGACACCCACACGCATCCGTTTCTGGGGCCGATCACCGGCATCGGTGCGGGCCAATTCACGATACCGACCTCCCCGGCCGGTTTTGACCTGGAACTCGAGTTTTATCAGCAGGCGGCGCAAACACCCTTCAGCCAAGATTCGGTCGTCGGTTTACCGCGTACCATCGGCGCCCCTTCGCCCCAGAACGTGGGCCCGTGGACGTTCTCTTTTCAATCGTGGTCGGACGGCGGCGCGGCCAAACACACGGTGACGACGCCCGCCGTCGACACTACCTACACGGCTATGTTCTCCGCCACCTGCTCTTCCCCCAACGACGTGTCCCTCATGAACGACACGGTGACCGGCTCGGAGACGCATGATGCTTGCGTTTCGATCACCGCTGGGTCGGCCTACGCCGTCGAGACGACTGGCAATCTTACTTTGAGGGCCGGTAGCTCGATCGAGATGGGGAGTGGTTTCTCGGTAGAGCTTGGCGGTATGTTGAGGTTGGTGACAGTGGGCGCGCCATAACGAAAGATTGGATGTGCCATCTCGCCTCGACCTGTTTGAGACGTCGCTGCTTTGGGAAGATTCAAGCTGGGCGCTCCGGGGATGCGTCTGCGCTATAAGTAAGGACTTGTTTCTTCCGGCCTGGGACCGCCGGATTTCTCTATGAAAACTCGTCTCTACCACGTTGATGCCGTTACTTCGAAGGCGTTCGCCGGAAACCCGGCGGCGATCTGCCTGCTGTCCGAACCACGCGAAGACGAATGGATGCAGAACGTGACGCGCGAGATGCATCTGTCGGAAACCGCCTTTCTGACGCCGAGCGACGATGGCTACGGCCTACGCTGGTTCACCCCGACCGTGGAGGTCGCGCTTTGTGGGCACGCTACGTTGGCAAGCGCTCACGTGCCGTGGAATCACGAAGGCCATGCCGCTGACGACGAACTCCACTTTCAAACACATAGTGGACTGTTGGCCGCGCGCAAGGACGGCGACTGGATCGAGTTGAACTTCCCAGCCACGGCGGAGACCGAAGTCATCCCGCCGCCCGAGTTACTGCACGGCCTTGGCGCCGACAACGAGTACATCTACGTGGGCAAGAATCAGTTCGATTTCATCGTGGAAGTGGCGAACGAAGAGACCGTCCGCAATCTCCGCCCGAATCTGCGTGAGCTGAAGGAGGTAGACGCGCGCGGCATCGTGGTCACCAGCCGATCGGCGGCTCCGTACGATTTCATCTCACGCTTTTTCGGGCCGGCCGCCGGCATCGACGAAGACCCCGTGACGGGGTCCTCGCACTGCTGCCTCGGTCCCTACTGGTAGCAACGTCTCGAAAAGGACACGTTCCTTGCGTATCAGGCGTCGGCTCGGGGCGGGGAACTGCGTGTCCGTGTCGCCGGCGAACGTGTTTACCTGGGCGGCCAGGCTGTGACAATTGTTCGCGGCGAGTTGGAAGTTTGATCGGAGTTCGCGGCATTGAGCCGCCGGACGCCAAGTTCGCGCGCACCCAAAGCGCTGTCCCGCACGTATTATCTTTAGCGGCTCATTTAGCGGCTCACCCCGTGCCTATCGTTTTTCTCATCCTTCTATTCAGCCTTGCGGCTTCCGGCCCAGCGGCTGATGTCGACTTGCTCGATCTCGTTCCACCCGATAGCCGCATCGTGACGATCGAGAAGCCGCGGCAGTTTCGCGGCACGCCTTTGGAGAACCGTTGGCCGGACCATCCGTTTGGTGAAGAGTATCCGATCGAGGCGGTTCGGGAAGTCGTCTCAGTTTTCGGTATCCCGGAGGATGAAGAAGAGGGCTTCGGCCTCTACATCCTGCATGTGGATCCTTTTGTGCTGCGGGGCCGCGCGGTGCGGTCCGACCGGATCGAACGGATTCGGGACGTCGACATTCTCCATTTCCCCGAGGAAGAAGGCCGCAGGACGGCGATCTTGGGCGGGGTTGTGTTGATTTGGGGGGATGCGGACCCGGTGGAGGCGGCGCTCGAATTGTTCCGCTCAAACAAAGTCGCGCGCCTACCGCTCCGTGTGCGAACAACGCTGACTGCGCTACGAGAACGCACGTTGACCGCGACCTGGGTCATGCCTCCGAAGTATCCCTATGCGCCTGACGGGCCGAGGGCCGTGGCCGATCGGCTTGAGGTTCTTGTGGATCATGCCTATTCGACGTTGCGCTGGGTTGACGGTTGGATTGAGTCGCACGAAGAGTTCGTCGCGGCCACGCCGGAGGATGCCTCGCGTCTGGCTGAGCTGATCCGGTCCATCGTCCAGATGGGAACGCCGGTAGATGAAGAAACGCAGTTGAGTGTGCTACTGCGCCGCTATCACCGCAACTTTGGCGAGTCCGCCAAGGTCACCGAGACAGGCAACGCGGTTCGGCTCTCGGTGCAGCTTTCGCCCGAGGAGTTCGAAGAGTTGCAGCAAGAGATGGATGCCAGGCCGCCGGCCTCCACCGAACCGCGGTCCGACGCTCCTACCGATCTCACACCCTAAGAGACCGCAAAGCCCAACAACCAGAATCTCGGCTCTGCCGGCTTGTCCGGTTCCGAAGTCGAACGGCAAGTGCTATGCTTCCCTGCGTATTCGACGATCATCTGGAGACCCCTCATGAAGAAGACCCTGGTTCTGCTGCTTCTCGCCGTCGCGTGCCTTTCCGCCGCTGACAAAAAGATCCTCGTTCGCGGTGGCAGTTCGTTTACGTCCAACGATGAAGCCGTGGCCCTGTACAGGAAGGCCGCCGGCGACCGCGCGGACATCATCGTTGCACGCTCACAGGAAGAGTTCGACCGGCTCATCGCCGACGTCCACGGAGTCCTGGGCGGGATCAACAAAGACCAGTTCGCAAAAGCCAAGAACTTGGAATGGGTACAGTCGACCAGCGCCGGCGTCGAGGCGTATGCCTTCTGGCCGGAGTTCCGAGAGAGCGACGTCGCGCTCTCGAACTGCAAGGTTGTGCAAGGGCCCTCTGTCGCCGACCACGCCCTGGCACTCTTCCTCGCCCTTGCACGGGGACTGCAAATGTATATCACCGACATGCAGACGCAGTCATGGAAGCCGCGCTCCCAAGCACCCAAGACGGTTCGCGAGTTGCAGGGCATGACTGCCGTTGTCGTCGGAGTCGGCGGTATCGGCACACAGATCGCGCAGCGCCTACACGGCTTTGGAATTGAGGTGATCGGCGTTGACCCTCGGGACATGCCGGTATCGAACTTCGTGCCGACCATCGTCAAGCCGGACGAGATTGACAGCGTACTGCCTAAAGCGGACGCTGTTTTCGTCGCTGCTCCTTGGACTCCCGAGAGCGAGAACATGATCGGCGCCCGACAGTTCGACCTCATGAAAGACGACGCGTACTTCGTCGTGATATCGAGAGGCGGCCTCTATGATCGCGAGGCGCTCGTCAAAATACTCGACAGCGGCAAGTTGCTCGGCGTGGGACTCGACGTTACCCGTCCCGAGCCACTGCCCAAGGATCACGCGCTGTGGCGGTTCAAGAACGTGATCATCACGCCGCATATGGCGTCGCTTTCCGAAGGCGCAAACGGCCGCCGGCTGGGTGTGATGGTCGACAACGTCGGGCGATTCGCTCACGGCAAGCCGCTGGTGAATCTGGTCGACAAGAGTGTCGGCTACTAAGGAACCGAATCAGAAGAGCGACCTGGCGTTTCGTTGTGCTACCTTGCTTCTCAATACGGAAGTAGGTGGCGCAATGGATCCCTGCGCCCGGAGACACTGATGAAAAGCAAGCTTTCCCGACGCCAAGCACTTCTTGCCACGGGGGCCGGCGCATTGGCCGCCGGTTTCACAGCGGCCCGGCCGGCGCCGCAAGCCGCCGCCACTCCGAAGATGAACGGGTTGCTCGACACGTCGATCAAGAAGGTCGACCGGACCTGGGTCGAGGTGCCCTTCAGACCCGTCCCGGACCGCAACATGAAGCGCGAGTTGTATCACTGGCGTTACTTCGAGATCTGTCAGGTCACCTTGGCCTGTGGCGTCGTCGGCTTCGGAGAGGCGATGGTCTACTACGGTGGACGGCCTCTGGAAGACGAGACGATCGGCCGAGTGATGGGGAAGAGGGCCGCCGAGGTGATGTGGGATGACTCGCTCGGCAACGGATTGCAGCAGGCCTTGTTCGACGCGGTCGGCAAGGTCAACGATGTGCCGATCTACCGCCTGCTCGGCAACAAACACCGCGACCGGCCGTTTGTGAGCTGGTGGGCGATCGATATGTCCGGCAAGGACTGGGTGTCCGAATGTAAAGACGCCGCTGCGGCGGGCTATACCGATTTCAAGACCAAAGCCCGCCCGTGGTTCGATCTCGACGACCAGTGCGCGACGCTTACGCCCACGCTGCCCGATCACTTTAAGATCGATTTCGACTTCAACGCATCGTTGCTTGATACGACGAATGCCGTTCGTTACTGCACGATGATGGAGAAGTATCACCACATCGCGATTTGGGAATCGCCGATTCCCCAGGGCGACGTCGAAGGCAACAAGCTGCTGCGCAAACGCACGACGATTCCCATCGCCCATCACTTCGGGAGCCCGCCGATCATGACGGCGCTTCGGGAAGAGGTTTGTGACGGTTTTGTAATTGGGGGCACGGTGGGCCGTGTGAAGAACAATGTCACGGTGGCCGCGGCGGCGTCGAAACCATTCTGGCTGCAGCTTGTAGGTACCGGGATTACCGCTACGTTCGCGCTACACCACGGCGCTGTGCTCAGCCACGCGCGTTGGCCCTCGGTGAACTGCCATCAGCTCTATACGCATCAGATGATTACGCCCGGCATGGAAGTTGCGAACGGTGCGGCCCCTGTCCCGGAAGGCCCCGGGCTCGGCGTCGATCTCGATAAGGATGCCGTGGAGCGCTTCCGTGTCGAGCCGCTTAAGGAGCGGCCCAATCCCTATCCGGGGCAACTACTGGCGATCCGTTGGCCTTCCGGCACAACCAGCTACTACACGCATATGCGCCAGTATTGGACCGACTTCATGGCCGGCCGGCTGCCTGTGTACCCGAAAGGGGTTTATCTGGAAAGCGTGCTCGACAACGGCAGCGCCGAATGGAAAGATCTGCAAGCACGCGCCGCGAAAAAGGCGGTGCACTCAGCCGGTCGGCCTATGTAGCACCGAATGTCGGGTGGGTGTTCCACCTCAGGATTCCTGGGTTTCGATCCGAAGTCCCGATCGGCCCATGACAATACCCGCCGCGACGAACCACAGCGCGTTGAGGTGGAACACGGGTAGATAGTACTCCAGGTTGTCAGGGAGTCCCATCGTCAAGGCCATCGCGGCGATGCCGAGCAGACCGGTGCTCAGCGCCAACCAGTTCGGTAGGATGTCTCACTTGAGCAGGCCCAGGGCCAGCACCGTCATACCTAAACCGAAGAACACTCGGCCGAACCGGACGAGGCACGTAACGTATTCGGTGTCGAGCCGCAGCGCTTCGACATGGTCCTGCAAAGCTTCCGCAGGTTTACCTGCCATTTCCACCGCGCCCCACGCGCCGTGGTGATAGTAGAATGCGCCTGCCAGTGCGCTGACCAGCAAACCAGCGGCGGCAACCGAGATGCCCGGCCAAGCGACGACCCGCGCCGGCGTTTCCATCAGCACCGCACTGAACGCGACGAGGGCCATCATCGTCATTAAGTACCCGAATATGTGGATGTGGTACATCCAGATCCAGAAGCGCCACTGTTCCGCAACCTCAGCAAAGTCGCCGGTCTCGAAGAATACCCCGATCTTCACCGGCGATAGCACCCAGCCGAGCCAAAGCATCAGCGTGCCGATGATGAAGAGGGACGCGGTCAGGTTCGTTGAGAAGTCGCGCTTCATGGAGCGGGAGATTGCCTCACCTTACTTAGACGGCTCCGTAGGCTAGCATAGCGTCCGCCACTTTTACGAATCCGGCGATATTCGCGCCGTCGACATAATCGATGTATTCGTCCGTGCCATTGTGACCGTACTCCACGCACTTCGCGTGGATGTTCTTCATGATGTCCTGGAGCCTGCCGTCGACTTCCTCTCGACTCCAGGAGATTCGCAGCGCGTTCTGGCTTTGCTCAAGACCCGAGACGGCCACACCACCGGCGTTGGCTGCTTTCGCCGGGCCGAACATGATCCGTGCGTCCCGAAACGCACCGATGGCATCCAATTCCGTTGGCATGTTGGCTCCCTCGGCGACCGCGATCAGGCCGTTGCCGAGCAGCGTCTTGGACTCTTCCAAGTTCAACTCGTTCTGGGTCGCGCAAGGGAACGCCAAACTGCAAGGGACGCCCCAGGGTCGCTGTCCCGCGTGGAATGTACAGCCGAACTTCTCCGCATATTCCTCGATGCGGCCCCGGCGCACTTCCTTGAGCTGCCGCAACCATTCGAACTTTTCATCGCGAATCCCGCCGGGGTCATGGATAAACCCTCCCGAGTCCGATGCCGTCACGGCTTTGGCCCCGAGCTGGTTGAGTTTCTGGATCGTGTAGAGCGCTACGTTGCCGGACCCGGATACGACCGCGTTCTTGCCGTCAACACTGTCCCCCCTGCGAGCCAGCATGTTCTGCATGAAATAGACCGCACCATAGCCGGTGGCTTCCGTCCGGACGAGGCTGCCGCCGAAGGCCAGCCCCTTGCCGGTGAGAATGCCTGTGAAGCGGTTCTCCAGGCGCTTGTACTGGCCGAACATGTAGCTGATTTCGCGTGCCCCGACTCCGATGTCGCCCGCCGGCACGTCAGTGTCTTCGCCGATGTGCCGATGTAGCTCGATCATCAACGACTGGCAGAAGCGCATTACCTCGCGGTCGCTCTTGCCCTTGGGGTTGAAGTTCGATCCGCCTTTGCCGCCGCCCATCGGCAGTGTCGTCAGGCTGTTCTTCAATACCTGCTCAAAACCGAGGAACTTCAGTATGCTCAGCGTCACGGAGGGGTGAAAGCGCATCCCGCCTTTGTAGGGGCCGATGGAGTTATTGAATTGGACCCGCCATGCTCGGTTCACCCGAATGTTTCCCTGGTCGTCTTCCCACGTGACGCGGAAGATCACGACACGGTCGGGCTCGGTCATCCGTTCGAGGATTTGCCCCTTGCGGTAGCGTTGATGCTCCATCACAAACGGCATCAGGCTTTCGGTCACCTCGCGAACCGCTTGCTGAAACTCCCGCTCGCCGGGATTCCGCCTGGCGAGCCCGTTCATGAACGAACTGATCTCTTTCTGAACTTCGCTGTCTGTCGCTTTTGTCAAAATCTTCTCCTGTTTCCGGAGTTGCTATCACGACCCATCAATTCCGCCGCGCGAAACCTCACCAAGTTCTTTCGCGATCCCCATCGATTCGGTTACCGGCAACCTATGGTACTCTGATCCGGCTATCCCTTCCTTGAGCCAAAGAAACGTTCATGCAACGAATCCCGAGAGACCAATCCAAGAAGTACGCATTCAACTGGCAGGACGAACCGTTACTGCGTGTCGAACAAGGCGAGAGCTTTGAAATCGAGACGTACGACGCGAGCACCGGCTTCTTTCAGAGCCCCGAGGACAAGGCCATTCCCGCCAATCGTCCGGGCTTCGACCGCGTGCCACCGCTCGCCAATCCGATCGGTGGCCCCGTCTATCTCGAAGGCGCTGAGCGCGGCGACACGCTCGTCGTAACGATCGAAGACATTGAGGTGGCTGACTTCTCGTGGACCGCTAACGGTCCCAAGCGCGGCCCACTCGGCGAGTCCAACCGTTGGCCGGAGATCTCCGAGGAATATACGACGTACATCATGCGTCATGAGCCCGGACCTAGCGGCACAACACGCGACGGCACGATCCACTTCAACGACCGTATTTCGTGGCCGGTGACGCCCTTTGTGGGCACCATCGGCGTCGCGCCCGATCGCGAAGTCACAACGAGCGGTGACGGCCAAGACGCATGGGGCGGCAACCTCGATATTCGCGATGTTGCACCCGGCAACCGCATTCACCTGCCGGTCTATCACGACGGCGCGCTGCTCTATCTCGGCGATGTTCACGCCAGCCAGGGGGATACCGAGTTCACCGGCACCGCGGCGGAAACGAACTCGACCGTGCGGGTTAAGCTGGAACTCCTCAAACAGACGCGCTTGCCCTGGATGCGCATCGAGAAGCCCGACTCGATCGTCTCGGTCTACGCTTACCGTCCGCTGGAAGTGGCCGTCGAGGTCGCCACGTATAACCTGATGGATTGGATGATCCGGGATTACAACTACCCGCCGAGCGACGCCTACGCGCTCGTGTCCACTTGCCCGGACTTCAGAATTAACGTCTATCAAATGGTCAAGCTTGCGAAACTGAACTATGTGGCCGGTGCGGAGATTCCGAAGCGCTATCTCGACGCCTACCTCTAAGGCGCACGTCCGGCTCGATCAGTATCTCAGGGAGAGTGAAGATGCCGGACGACGGTTCCGTTAGCAGTCCGTGTCTAAAAGCCATTTGGGGGCAGGGATATTTTAGCGTAGACTGGTGCCACGGCAATGGGGACACGGGTGAAGCGGCGGCGGTAGCAGGGGCTGTTCTACGCCGCTGATTTAGCCGAAGCACCGGGACATCCGTTCTACAAACGACTCAACGAAGCGCTGGATGCAGC
>Ga0315339_1002775_pt1 | contig 12911 bp, 12 predicted proteins | sample ASW17metaG_FD_204514 | JGI IMG/M metagenome (GOLD analysis project Ga0315339, IMG submission 204514) | Ammonia-oxidizing marine archaeal communities from Pacific Ocean, United States - ASW #17 | ecosystem: Environmental > Aquatic > Marine > Oceanic | place: USA: California | collected 2016-12-05
CGCGCGCGCCTACTTGCACGCTCTCAATCAACGGGCAACCATCGATGGCGAGCCCGACACGGAGCGGCCCGAATCGCCGCGCGGGTCGCTAGCTTCGGGCTAGACGGGCCCGGGCGGCCCGCTCTTCGGAGATCGGCCGCATACAAGGAACGACATGACAGATCAGCTCGCGTCGAATACCGCGACGCCGAACGGCCGCTCCGATCTCAGCGCATTCGCCGAAGCCGGCTGGGCCGATCTCGGACCCATTCTCGATCCGCGGGCGTGCGGCGAACTGAGGCAATGGATAGATGCTCGCAGACCGGTCTCGCGCGAACTTTTCTACCAAACGGAGGCGGAGTTTCGCGCGAAGGGGCGGTGGCATCACTACGCCCCAGGCCGTGGCGACCATAACTTGCTTTTGAACGACGACCTTGACTTGCGGTTTGTCGAGGACAACCAAGCGTTCAAGTTGGGCGCCACCACGCTGGTCGGTGATGGCTACCGCATCATGAAGAAATCGATCATTCGTTCGGTGCCGCAACGGGTGGTACCCGGATGGATAATCGACTACATAAGCGAGGTTGGTCGGCCGAACTTAAACCCCTTCGTTCACGACGAAGCTCAGGACGTTCAGTATTTTCTGTCGACTGATTTTCATCAGGACAAGACGCGGCCGCGTTCGAACTTCGTTACGGTCTACGTTTACCTGGATCGAGTGGGGGCGGAGCATTCCGCGCTGCGCATACTTTCTGGTAGTCACAAACTCGGCATGACGCCTTATCCGCATCTACTCCGCCGCTCTCACATCGATCGCCGATATTGGTTCTACTCGGATTTCAATGGCAATCACGAAAAGTGCGAGGAGGCAGTGATTTTGGGTGAGCCGGGTTCGGTGTACAGTTTTCATTGTATGACGTTGCATGGTACCGGACTCAACGATAGCCCCGAGCCACGGATCTCGCTGCGCTATCTTTTAGTCGAAGCTCCCGACTCCGACCAACCGACGCTGCTTGACGACGCCAATCGGCGCGTTTACGGGTCGCATCGGCTCGCCCATGCCCGCCTCGACATCGCCCCGGACGGGTCGTTCCAGAAAACCGGATCGAGTCTCCTCTCGTATGACTGATCGCGCCGCCGCCAAGTCATCACATGCCATGAAACAGATGCCATGAAAACGACGGTTACCGTATGCGTGACCTGCGTTGGCGGGCGGCTGATCCACGACATTCTGGCAGCGCTGCGGGCCGCCCCCGACTTCGATGTTTATCTGGTCGGCATCGATGCCGACCCGACGGCGGCGGGACGGCTTCTGTGCGATCGTTTCGAAGTGCTCCCGATGGTCGAGAGCGACGAAGAGACCTATCTCGACAAGCTGCTCGCGCTGAACGAGGAGATCGGTATCGACGCCTATATCGCCCTGTCGGAACCGGAATCCCGTTTCGCGGCCCGGCACCGCGACATGTTGCGAACGAAGGGTATCCAGCCGTCGGTGAGCAGCGCTGAAACCGTTCGCGTGATGACTGACAAGTTACTCATGCTCCAGCGGCTCGAACAGTGCCAGGTGGATACAGGTCCGTTTCGGAGAGTAGACACGCTCGACGACGCACGACGTGCGCTCGAAGCCTTTGGCTATCCCGCGCGCCGCGCCGTCATCAAGCCGCGCGATGGCCGGGGCTCGCGTGGCGTGCTGATCGCCGATGGAGACGAGCCAACGTTCCGCCGGCTCCTGCCTGAGCGCTTCTGCGGCACCGGGAACCTCGAAAGCCTCCGCGAGGCGATGGACCGAGAGGGAATGAGTTTCGAGCGGTTGATCTGCGTTCCCTATTTCGATGGACCCGTATTTGACATCGACTGCATCGCCGTGGCGGGGGAACTAACCGACGCCGCTGCCCGCCGTCGCCAGCTCAAGAACCCGTTGTCGCCGACGAGCACGGGCCACCGCGTGACGATGGACCCTGCCGCGCTTGCATATGCACGCGAGCTATGCGCCGCGTTCGTGGTCGACGGCGCCGGCGACTTCGACGTAGTGCTCGTGGACGGTGGGCGGCCGCTTGTCTTCGACGCGGGCGCACGGTTCAGCGGCTCGGTTGGCGGTTCATTCACGGCTGGCGCCAACTTCCCCGCCCAGCTCGTGCGCACCCTGCTCAATCTACCACGAGAGCCGTTGCGGATCAGTGACGGGATGGTGCTGCGCCCCTTCCTCACCATGGCGCCCATTCCGGCCGGCAATCAAGATGACCTGCTCTAGATGCGCCGAGTTCGCCGAGTAGACAGCCGCGTCGCCCCGATATCCGCTAGCAGACGTTCGCCTGTAGTGACAGCGTTGCCGCCCCAAGCCGGGAGTTTTGCACAATGACCAACGACGTCGTATTGGATACCAAGGCATTTGAGGTCAGCAAGTTCAAGGACGACATCGCCTACCACCAATCAGTCCAGAAGATCCTGAAACTCGGCATTCCCGACCTCGACCTTATTCATCACAATACCGCCTTTAATGGCGCCGCCAACATCGCAAGGCAATTATGCCTGTACGAACTTTACAAGAAGACAATGCATCTCGCCGGGCACATTGCGGAGATCGGTGTGTGGAAAGGCGCATCGTTTCTATACTGGGCCAAGCTGGTCAGCATCTTCGAGCCCCACAGCAACACGCTGGTGCACGGGTTCGACTGGTTCGAAGGGATGAAGCCAAGCGAGGTTGACCGCGCAGTGAAGTCGGGCAAGTGCAGCGGCGACTATGACCTCTTGCGCGAGTTGATCGAGATCCAGGACGTTGGCAATATCGCGCGGCTGCACAAGTTGGACATCACCAAGGACCTAGATCTCTTCTTTGACACCTTTTCAGCCGCGCATTTCAAACTAGTGTTCATCGACGCGGGCGTCTACGACGTGGTCAGAGCCGCCGTGCCCCGGTTCTGGGATCGCCTTGGTCCCGGCGGTATTTTGGCGCTTGATGAGTTCAACTGGCAGTCCGCGCCCGGTGAGGCCATCGCGATACGGGAGCTTTTGCCAGATGCCGAGGTCCGCACGTTCGCGTGGGCGCGTCAGCCCTCCGGATACATCGTCAAGGGCGGCGATGCCTCGGCAGTGGCCGCAGGTTCCTCGCCATGAAAATCACGTATTTCGTCAACGCTATGATGTTGTTGGAGGGAACGAACTCGCGCGTTCTTTGTGACCCCTGGGTGACGTTTGACCGTCAATCCGCCTCGGGCCTCTACAATTTTCCGGAAACCGCTCTGACCCGAGAGGACATCGGGGCGCTACGGCCCGATTTCATCTATATAACTCACACCCATGCCGATCATTTCGACCCCGTTACGCTCTCGTTGTTCGACCAGAACACACCGATCCTTGTGTCATACTATGAGAATAATTTCACGGAGCGCGCGATTCGTCGGCTCGGCTTCACGGACGTGCGGGTGGCCGACCCGGCGGACGGACTGGCTCTCAACGGAGACGACCGGTGCTGGATCGAGCCCTCGGCAGTTTACTCTCAGGTCGATTCTATCGGTGTTTTCAGAATCGACGGCCAAATCGTCCTGAACGCCAACGACAATCCCTTTCACGAGAACCAGTTGCGTCGCTTACAGCAACGTCACGGCCCAATCGATCTCGCGTGCGTCCCGTTCAACTATCTCGGCCCGTACCCCGCGTTCTACGAGAACCTCACCGAGCGCGAGAAAGCGGCCGAAGCCGACGCCAAGAAAATGCGGAACTATGAAACTCTCGTGAGCTTCATACTTACACTGGAACCTAGGCGTGTTTTCTTGTTTTCCGCGGAGGCGATATACGGCGGCGCCAAAGCTCTTCTACATCCATACTATGGAGTAGGCTTGGCGCAGGAGGCGGTGGACTATGCGAGAGATAGGTACGACTTCGAGCCGGTGTTGCTCTCGGAAGGATGCAGCTTTGATATTTCCACCGGCAAGGCGTACGGAAAATTCCGAGAACGCCGTTACGAAACAGAGCGCGAATATGTCAAGCATATCTCCAAAACGACTGGCCAATTTGACGAGGGTGGGAGTTTTTTCATTTCACCGTCCGAGAGAATAAACCTCACAAATCTTTTGACTACCGCGAGAATCAATCAGAGAAAATGGCAAGCTCGCCTCAAGACCAGTTCCCAAGCAACTTATTTCATAGATGTCGGGGAAGAAAAACTCTATCGGCTGAGTCTCACCGGACCCGACGTCACTCGAGTCCGACAGAGCGATATTTCCGATGCAAGCTACGAGATTTTTCGCATTCCGTATGGCTTGATGGTCGGACTTCTCACGCGTCATTACAACTACTCAAATGTCAAAACGCAACACATGAGCTTCTTCCGAGAGCCGAATCGGTTTGATAGCGAGCTCCACATCCTTATGAGCTACCTGCAGCTGTGAGCCGCGAACGCGCCGGAAACGTTGATCTGCGGCCACGAGTCGGCTTGGGAACCGTTCAGTTTGGTCTCGAGTATGGCATTGCCAACGAGGCCGCGCGGCCGACGTTCGAGGAGGTGCAGCGGATCCTGGATTGCGCGGAGGAGCATGGAGTATCGCTTCTTGACACGGCGGCGCTCTACGGGGATGCGGAAGCCGTGTTGGGGCGGGCGCTACCGGCGGGGCATCGGTTTGACGTAGTGACGAAAACGCCCGTGTTCGGCGGCGCGCTGATCGAGGCCCGTCACGCCGATATGTTGGAGCGGGCCGTCCATACCTCGCTTGAGAAGCTGCGCCTGGACGTTCTTTACGGCCTCCTGATCCATAGCGCCGACGACCTCCTGGTCGAGGGTGGCGAGTGGCTCATGGAGCGAGCCCAAACGCTGCGGGAGCGTGGCGCAGTACGCAAGGTGGGTGTTTCGGTCTACGAGCCGGCACAGGCCGAACGCATTCTCGAACACCACACCATCGACCTCATCCAAATTCCCCTCAACGTACTGGACCAACGGTTCAGCTCGAGCGGTATCCTCGACAAGCTACGGAAAGCGGGGGTCGAGATTCATTCGCGCTCCGTCTTCCTGCAAGGTGCGCTGCTCATGTCGCCAGACAAGCTGCCGCCGCATTTCGAAGGCGCGCGCGACAAATTACGCCGTTACCGGGAAGTGTTGACCGGGCTCGACATCACGCCAGCTGAGGCCGCGGTCGATTTCGTTAAACGGCAGCCGCAGGTCGATGGCTTGGTCGTTGGCGTGTGTTCAGCTCAACAGCTCGGGGAAGTGATGGCGGCCTATCACGCACAGTGCCCACCGTGCGTTCACTTCGCCGACTTCGCCGAGCGCGAAGGACGCGTGATTGATCCGCGCCTTTGGCCGCCGAGACAATGATCCTAGCACTGCTGCAAGCGCGGATGTCCTCCCGCCGATTGCCTGGCAAGGTGTTGGCTCCGGTGCTCGACGAGCCGATGATCGTGCATCAAATACGCCGTATCCGCCGGGCAACAAAGATCGACCGGCTCGTCGTCGCCACAAGCGACCAGCCGAGCGATGACCACCTAGCCCAGGTGTGCGAGCAATCGCGAGCGATGCTGTTTCGAGGTTCGCTCGACGACGTGTTGGATCGCTGCTATCAGGCGGCACTACCCCATCGGCCTGACCACATAGTCCGGCTCACCGCCGACTGCCCGCTGATTGATCCCGCCATCATCGACGAGGTGTGCGCCTGTCATCTGGCCGGAGGTTACGACTACACGTCAAACGTGCAACAGCGAAGTTTCCCGGATGGGCTTGACGTGGAAATCTGCCGTTTCGGCGCATTGGAGCAGGCGTGGCGCCAAGCCCGCACACCGCCGGAACGCGAGCACGTAACTCTCTATCTGAGATCCGGAGATTTCCGTATTGGCCACCTTGTCGGCCAGCCAAATCTCTCGCACCACCGCTGGACTGTCGACTATGACGATGATCTCGATTTGGTAAGGCGCATCTACGGGGCGCTGTATCCGCGCAATCCGAACTTCACGATGTCCGATGTTTTGCGTTTCTTGAACGACCACCCCTACCTTGGCGTGCATGGGCCGCGGCACGAGTCTACATCCGCGGCGCCCAGCGACGATGTGGGGGCCAAATGACGGCGGCGCCGCGATTGCGTCAAGCGTGCATGGACGACGCACGGCTCCTCTTCGAGTGGGTCAATTCCGCCGAGAGCCTGGCCGGCGAGCGTCGCGGACCATTCCGCTCGCCTGGAAGCGGAGACGGATTGTCTAATTTGAACCCGTCCGGATTCATCAGCGGCGACCAGGAATGTCGGTCCTAACGTTTTCGATGAATTGCTTCGACATCTCATCTTCAGCCTGCCACGTTTCCAACACGCTAACCGGCGTGTACCAGCCTAGGGGCATCTTCGCGAAATACGGTAAACGCTCCTTCGCTAGGTGGAACGAGCCCTTGCCCTGCTGTGGCTGTGGCTCGATCCTGCCCTCCCGGATTCCCGACCACGTGCGGGCGAACAGGTTCTCGATCTGGCGCCGCAGCTTCCAGTAGGACGTCTTCAGCGTTTCGTCGGCGCTGACCACCACTGGTTCCTGCGCGAGAATCGGTCCTGTGTCGATTCCAGCGTCGATTTGGTGGATGGTGACGCCCTTGGGCGTGTGTTCGAGCCACGACCAGAAATTCGCATCATAGCCGCGGTTCCACGGCAGCGCCGAGATATGCAGGTTGATGATCCGTCCGGCGAACCGGCTGAGCAGCGGCTCGCGAAGGATGTGCTTGTAGCCGTAGGCGATAATCCAGTCGGCCATGATGTCATCGGCTACCGGCGCATCGGTCGTGGTTATCTGCATCCGACCATCATTAACAAGCGTCGGCAGCAGCGGCCGCGGATAAGGAGAGAGCAGCAGAATTTTCATCGCGATAACGATAGCACCGGGAGGGAAGGGGTGCGAACCTGCCACGTCCGTCTCCCCTCCCTAGTGGACGCAATCTTTAGGCAACAGATAGTGTCAACTACCTTAGACTGGAACATTCCATTTCCAAGACAAGGACAGGCGACACGCATGCTCGCTTCCCTGGCCGGACATTGCGCCGTCCATTGGCCCGACACGCGATTGATCGCCCGAGTTCGACGCGGCAATAGCGCATCGCGTCGCCTCTTCGCGGCGGCGGGTTATGAGTTGATGGACCGGAAAACGGATCACGTCGTCTCCGTACTCCGTCTGGATGCGTAGCGCACATCTGGTCATGTCGCCCGGGAAGTTCGCACGATCGGAGGAACTCCATGAGCGAGCATTGCGGAGCATTCCGCTCGCCACACAGACGTTCTCGAAATCGGCTCTGAGCTTTCCCCAGGGCGCCTCTCCTCGCTTCCTGGAACACGGCCTGGGAGCCGAGGTCTGGGATGTCGACGGCAACCGCTATATCGACTACGTCCTCGGGTTGCTGCCGATCGTCCTCGGCTACCAAGATCCCGACGTCGATGCGGCCATCCGCGCCCAACTCTCGCGTGGCATCACCTTCTCGTTAGCCACCGAGCTGGAGGCCGAGCTGGCGGAACGACTCGTGCGATTGATCCCGTGCGCCGAAATGGTGCGATTCGGTAAGAACGGCTCAGATGTCACCACCGCGGCGGTGCGGCTCGCCCGCGCCTACACGGGCCGAGATCGCATCGCGGTTTGCGGATATCACGGCTGGCACGACTGGTACATCGGCACGACCTCGCGGCAGCTAGGCGTTCCCCAAGCGGTCCGCGCCCTGACGTCGACCTTTCGCTACAACGATGCTGATTCGCTGCACCGCCTCCTCGCGGACGAGCCCGCCGGCTTCGCTGCGATCGTTATCGAGCCAGCGGGCGGCGAGGAGCCCCGCGATGGTTTCCTCGAGGCACTGCGTGAACTGGCGAGCCGTCATGGGGCGGTCCTCGTGTTCGACGAGATCGTCACGGGCTTTCGCGTCGACCTCGGCGGCGCCCAGAAACGGTATGGTGTGACCCCGGATCTGGCGTGCTTTGGCAAGGCGATGGGCAACGGCATGCCGATCTCCGCGCTGGTTGGAACGGCGGAGATTATGCGCTGGATGGAGCATATCTTCTTCTCCACCACCTTCGGCGGCGAGGCGCTCTCGCTTGCCGCCGCCATCGCCACCCTGGACAAACTCGAAGCAGTCGATGCACCCCGCCGCATCGGCGCCATCGGCGGTAGGCTCAAATCAGCGGTACACGCGATCGTTGACGAGGCGGACCTCGCCACCCGGTTTCGCATCGATGGCCCCAATTGGCGCCCGATCGTGAGAAGCATCGACCGCGAGCCGATCCTCGCTGCTAGCCTGCTGCGCCAAGAGCTAATCGCCAACGGGCTATTGATAGGTGGCGCCTTCAACTTGTGTCTGTCCCATGAGGACGACGCGCTCTTGACCAAGACAACGTCGGCGTGGCGGCGAGCCGCCGCGGCCGTCGCCGACGCTTTCGCGTCCAACGACCCGGCGGCGCGACTGCGCGGCAAGCCGATCGCACCAGTCTTTCAAGTCCGACCGGGCGGGTAGACTCAGCGATGACCGAGCGCGTCCTCGCGATCGTGGCCCACCCTGATGACGAGGTCCTGGGGGTGGGCGGCACGCTAGCGCGGCATGCCGCGGCCGGAGATCAAATGCAGGTGCTGATCATGGCCGAGGGCGCGACCGCTCGCGGCGACGCCGCAACCGGCGAGGATGGCGCGGCAAGCGTGTCGAGCCTCGCCAACGCAGCCGCCCGCGCGGCCACCATATTGGGCTATCCATCACCGCATCACGCTTTCTTGCCAGACAATCGGCTCGACACACTGCCGCTACTCGACGTCGTCAAGCAAATCGAGGCAATGGTCGCGAGCTTCGAGCCGACGCGCGTCTACACGCACCACGGCGGCGATCTCAATATCGACCACCGTATCGTCCACGAGGCTGTCGTCACCGCCTGTCGCCCGCTGCCGCAGGGGACCATCCGTGGACTCTACGCCTTCGAGACCCCGTCCAGCACTGAATGGCGAACGCCGTCGGCGTCGTCCCTGTTCATACCGAACCGGTTCGTCGACATCACTCCCCAGCTTGAGCAGAAAATGGCGGCGCTGGCCTGCTATGCCCAGGAGATGCGCCCTTTTCCGCATGCCCGGTCCACCGAAGCCGTCGCGGCATTGGCGCGTCAGCGAGGCGCTAGCGTCGGCCTTGAGGCGGCCGAAGCGCTCAGCGTGATCCGAGAGATCGAGAGATGAGTTCGCGATGACGCGAGAATCTGGGATGACTGTTCAGCGCCCCGAACTGGCGTTAGAGGCCGTGCCGAGCGAAGAAGCGCTGGACCGGCTGGTCTACCTCGTGGGACCGACGCGCAGCGGCACGTCGGTTATCTACGACTGCATCGGCCTGCATCCGCGCGCGCTCGGTTTTCCCGCCCTCACCTACTTCGTAAACAGGGTGTGGCGGTACCGCCACCGCGTTGACGAGCGGACCTGGCGGGAGTTGCTCCATCAAACGAGCTACTTCCGCCCCAAGGAAGTGATCCAAGGCCTCGACGAGCAAACCGGCGAACGACTGAGCCGACGCTACTCGGCGGCGCTCAAGCGCAAGGACTTCGCTGAACTCTACCGCCTGTATCCGCTCTTCTACGCGTTGAGCGCGGAGTGCGATAAGGATCCCGCCGCGATTCGTTGCTGGACCGACAAGGCCAACAACTGGCGCGGGCTGTCAGCGATCAGGCGCGCCCTGCCTCAAGCACGGTTCGTGTTCGTGGTTCGCGACCCGCGTTCCGTAGTGCTTTCAAACATGGGCCGCAGCCTGCGTCGCCAACAGCGAGAGCACGATTCCGCGCCGGACCTGGGGGAGGTCGTCGAGGCCGGCCTGTATTGGCGCGTCATGATGTTGATGCTGCTTCGCTTCGCATCGCGCCATCCCAGTTCGGTAGCGTGGGTCCGCTACGAGGATTTCGTGACCGACCCGGCCCGCGAGCTCAACCGCCTCTTCACCTTCATGGTCGGCGAGGGTCTCGCGGAGGACAAGTTGGCGGCGCTACTCGGCACCGTCGGGGGCGGCGCCACCAATCGCGCCGACGAAACCTACAGCGGCATCAGTGACACGCCGCGCGAACGCTGGCGGCGCGAGTTGGGAGCCGCCGAGCTCGCGGTCATCGGTTCGATCGCCGGCCGCACCGCGAGGCGTTTCGGTTATCAGCTCGCGCCCTCGCCCCCAAGCGCTGCCCTCACGGCTATTCTTGCCATGCCGCGCCCAGCCAAGAAACTCGCGGCGGCGGCGAAGCTCGTGGCGGCGGCGCTGCTCGATCGCCTTGTCGCGGACGCGTTTCCGCTGGCCGACCTGAGAAAATAGTCGGTGTCGCGGTGCCCGCCCTATCGAACGACTAGCCCGTGTTTCTGAAACTGGTCCGCATCCTGACAGCGCGCGACCGCTGGATGGCCGCCTCAGTGTTATTGCTGTCGATTGTCATGTCAGCGACCGAGGTGGTCGGCATCGGCTCCATCTTCGCCTATGTGCGGGTCGTCGCGGATCCATCACTGATTTCGAGCTCGGAAATCCTGGCAGCGATTCGCGGTTATCTCAATATCGGCGACGATACTGAGTTCCTGACCATCGCCGGCTTCGGTCTGATCGCCGTGGTCGTGGTACGCAACGCCGTCGCCGCCGCGACGATGACCCTGCGTACCTATTTTGCCCAGACCATGACGCGTCGTCTGGCACAGCGGCGCATGCGGCGCTACCTCGAACAGCGCTATGAAACCTTCCTCACTCTCAACACCGGCGAACTGCGCAAGAACATCCTGGTCGAGGTAGGTCAGTTGACGTCTGGCTATCTGGTGGCGGGCATTCTTGTATTCTGCGATGCGCTGACGAGCTCCGCGATTCTCGGGTTCCTTGCCTGGCAGCAACCCATGATCACCGGCCTCGCGGTCCTTGGACTCGGCATCATCTACATGGGCGTCTACATGCTCATACGCCATCGCTCCACTAGGCTCGGGTACCAAGGACGCGTAGCGGCAGAGCAGGTGTTTCGTACCACCGACGAGGCTTTCCGCGGGATCAAAGAGATCAAACTCCAGGGAGGCGAGGACTACTTCACGGGCCTGTTCGCCAATGCTGCTCGCCGGTTGGCGCGAATCGGCATTTTCAAGGCGCTGATCGCGCAGCTCCCTCGCTACTTGATCGAGACCGTCATCTTCGTCGGGCTGCTTGCGGTTGTGTTGTCGACTGTGGGCCAGGGCCTCAGCGCCGCCGAGACTATCGCGGTGATCGCTTTGTTCGCGATGTCCGGATACCGACTCATCCCGCTTCTTTCGCAGCTGTTCAGTTCTGTCAGCCAGATGCGAACCACTCGCGCCGTCGCCGAAAGCCTAGTCACCGAGTTTCGCGAGGGACCGCCGCCTCCGGCTGCGACGGTCGCCCCGCTCCCCCCCCTTCCGTTCGCGAAGGAAATCACCCTCGATCGGCTCTCATATCGATACCCGAGCGCGGACACCGACGTCGTCGTCGAGGTCACCTTGCGCTTGAAGAAGGGGAACAGCATCGCCTTTGTGGGACCGACCGGCGCCGGCAAATCGACACTGGTCGAGAACTTCATGGGACTCTTGATCCCGACCGGCGGGCGTATACTCATCGACGGTGAGATTCTCACTCAGGGAAACTTGCGCGCCTGGCAGCAGCAGGTCGCCTATGTCCCGCAGCAGGTCCACTACCTCGATGACACGGTGGCCCAGAACATCGCTTTCGCCGTGGCCAGCGAGAACATCGATATGGCGGCGGTCATCGAGGCTGCAACGCGGGCTCACCTACACGAGTTCATCGAGCAAGATTTGGCCGATGACTATCAGACATACCTCGGCGAAGGCGGCGCTCGTTTCAGCGGCGGGCAGTTGCAGCGCTTGGCGATCGCGCGCGCACTGTATCGTCGCCCGGCGCTCCTCGTACTCGACGAAGCCACCAGCGCCTTGGACACCGTCACCGAGAATATCATCACCGAAACGATCCGCGAATTGGCGGGATCGGTGACGACCATCACCATCGCTCACCGTCTTCAGACGGTCCGCCACAGCGATGTGATCTATGTGCTGGAGCGCGGGCGCATCGCGACCAGCGGCAGCTACGAGTACCTTCTGGGTCATAGCGAGGCATTTCGGGCGATGGCCGGCTAGCGAACGGAACACGCCTGGCTGTCGGCTCGCAGCGATTCAATCCTGTTGTCGAGCCCTCTTCCCCGGCGGCGCGGTCGCGGCGAGCAGGTAGACGCGCGCCCCACATCCCGGCACTCAATTGGTGCTAGCGGCGCCCCAGCGGGAGGTTGTGGTAGCGGCGCCCGAGCGCCGGGTGCCAAGGATGGGATCCCATTCCACGCCACAACGCCATCCTCCCGAGCGCTCGCCGGAAGCTACTCGTTTAGACTAGCTAGTGCGTCCTCTGAGCACCCAAGCGGCGGGCGACTGCTCCCCTGAATCCAAGCCATGCCTGGCGCCGGCGGCGACGCTGGTAGCGCGCAAGCAGGCGGCGCGATGCGGTGCCAAGCTCACGTTCGGTGTCGAGCTGATAGGTCTCAGTCAGTAGGGAGGCAACGGCCGGACGCGCAAGAATCGCCGCCGCATGGTCAACGTAGTCGTAGCAAAGCGCAACGAACGCCATCTGAATGAGGCGGCTAATCGCCTCCTCTGAATCCTCGGGCATCGCCTCAAAGTTCCTAAGATAGAGCACGTCGCAGTGGACGAGCTGGCCTCGCGAATAAGGGATGGGCCCGGCGATTTGCGCCGGGGGCTTGACGCGGCTTAAGCGGCGCCAGTGGTGCAGCTCCTCGAAACCCATCGGGACGAAGCCGAAACCTCGCAAACACGCGTCGATATCGTGGAAAAGTGGTTGGCCAACCATTTGCCGCAAAAAGACCGCCTCGGTCCGCACGGCGAGCAGAGAAGTCATCGCCGACGGTGCGGCCTCCAGCACCTCCTTCTCCATCCCCTCAATATCAATCTTGAGGTGCACCGGCGCCCCGATCTTGTATTCGGAT
>Ga0315339_1002776_pt1 | contig 12908 bp, 14 predicted proteins | sample ASW17metaG_FD_204514 | JGI IMG/M metagenome (GOLD analysis project Ga0315339, IMG submission 204514) | Ammonia-oxidizing marine archaeal communities from Pacific Ocean, United States - ASW #17 | ecosystem: Environmental > Aquatic > Marine > Oceanic | place: USA: California | collected 2016-12-05
GAACACGGCGGCTCGATCACCGGGATGATTGCGGCGGTTGGCGAAATACTGAAACTGGCCGGACCCAATACCAAAATCATCCCCGGTCATGGCCCTTTGGCTGATAAGGCAGCGTTGAGCGATTACCGCGAGATGCTGATGAAGGTCCGGGCCGGCGTGAAACCATTGGTCGATGCGGGAAAATCCAAATCCGACGTGATCTCCGCCAAACCCACGCAGGCACTGGACGCCGAATGGGGTGATGGTTTCTTAAAGCCTGACGCTTTTGTCGGCCTTGTTTACGCCAGTCTGAAAAAATAACTCACGGCCAGGAGCCAGCCCCATATTCGCCGCCTTAGACGTCGTCGCTCCGGTCTTTACCGTCGTACTCATCGGCTACGGCGCCGTGAAGTTCGGCTGGTTTCCGCAATCAGCAGCCGAAGGCGTCGCGCGGTTTGTCTTTGATTTCGCCATCCCGGCATTGCTGTTTCGCGCCATGGCCAATGCCAACGTATTTTCCAATCCGCCATGGGGACTATGGCTGGCGTTCTTCCCGGCAGCATTAGCAATCTATGGCATCGGCATGGTGATTGCCCTTAGTGTCTTTAAACGCAATTTTGAAGGCGCCGCGATTACGGGCATGGGTGCGTGTTATGGGAATACGGTGTTACTGGGTATTCCGATCAATCTATTGGTGCTTGGGGATGCCGGCGCGCTGCCGTCATTCCTGATCATTTCCATCCACAGCCTGATTTTGATGACCTCGGCAACGGTGCTTTTGGAGAGCGGTCGAGCCGACGGGCGGGGACCTCTGGCAACGGCCATGGAAGTTCTCAAAGGTATGGGCACCAATCCAGTTGTCCTGGGCCTCGGCGCTGGCCTTGCCTGGAATGCCAGTGGCCTCTCAATCCCATCGATGGCGGATCAAGTCTTGACGTTCATGAAAGGTGCCGTCATTCCGTGCTCACTGTTCACACTCGGCGCGACACTGGCGCGCTATGGAATCAAGGGCCGGATTGCCCAATCGATTGTTGTCAGCATTTTGAAATTGATCGTCATGCCCGCCTTTGTTTGGGTATTGGCGGCGCATGTCCTACATCTGGACCCCGTCTGGACAATAGCAGTGGTTTTGATGGCCGCGCAGCCGGCGGGTATCAACATGTTCCTGTTCGCCAACCGTTACGGCACCGCGGAGGCCATAGCCTCGACTACTATTTTCGTGACAACATTGGCCTCAATGGTCGTGCTACCGGTGTTGATTTACTTGCTTAGTTCAGCCGGGACTTCACTCTAATCCAGGTTCCTGACTTATTCGCATGACAAGCCGCATTCGCGGTCAAATTCATACCGCCGTTTGGCCACCAATTGGGGCAAAATTTGTCCTGAACCTTAATCATTGGCTAGGATGGCCCCGTTTCACCACCAGTATTAACCACCTGAGACGGAGCAAGAGGCGACATGAATTCGGCCCAAGACGACAAGACGGCCCAACAATCCAACGAGGCCGCCAATACGCTTTATCACCGACTCGCCACAGTTCGCGCACGGTCCTTGGAACTCTCAACCCCTCTAAGCGCCGAAGATCAGTGCATCCAATCGATGCCCGATACCAGCCCGACGAAATGGCATTTGGCACATACCACTTGGTTTTTCGAGACATTCGTTCTATTGCCAGCCCACGCTGGGTATACTGTTTTTCATAAGGATTTCAATTATTTGTTCAATTCCTACTATGAACAAATTGGTCCGCGCCATGCGCGGCCGTCTCGCGGGCTTTTATCACGCCCGGCGCTGGCCGAGGTCCTCGCTTACCGCCGCCACGTGGATGATGCGTTGGCCGAATTGGCTTCGACGCCAGGCGGCATTGCAAAAAAATTCGTGACCCTATTGGAACTTGGCCTCAACCACGAACAGCAGCATCAAGAATTGCTTCTCACCGACATCAAACACGTCTTTTCGTGCAACCCAATGAAGCCCGCCTATCAGCCACCAAGTCCGCGCGATGCAGCCCGCACCCGTTCGCAAGACTGGGTTGATCATCCTGGCGGCTTGGTCAAAATCGGATATGACGGCGGCGGTTTTGCCTTTGATTGCGAAGGCCCCCGACACAATGTCTGGCTCGACCCCTTCCGGCTTGCCACCCGCGCCGTGACCAATGGCGAATACCTGGAATTTATGCGGGACGGCGGGTACACGCGGCCCGAATTCTGGTTGTCTGACGGCTGGTCGATCAGTCAGGCCCAAGGCTGGACAGCGCCTTCATATTGGCAGAAAGGCGACGATGACAGTTGGTCGGTGTTTACGCTTTCCGGCCTGCGCCCCATGGATCCGGATTCGCCAGTTTGCCATGTCAGTTATTTCGAGGCGGATGCCTATGCCAGCTGGGCCGGGCACCGGCTACCCAGCGAGTCTGAGTGGGAGGCCGTGGCCGCCGGGCTCGAGGTTGACGGGCATTTCGTCGACACTCGCGCGTTCCATCCTCTGCCGGCCAACGGCGACGGCATGACCCAGATATTCGGCGATGTCTGGGAATGGACAAAAACTGCGTACGGCGCCTATCCTGGGTTCAAGCCCGACATCGGCGCGGTCGGGGAATACAACGGCAAGTTCATGTCGGGCCAGATGGTACTGCGCGGCGGGTCCTGCGCGACTCCGGAAGATCATATTCGTGCAAGCTATCGAAATTTCTTTTATCCGAAAGACCGTTGGCAATTTTCCGGCATTCGCCTTGCCTCCGATGACGCTCAACGCCCGGAGAGCAAACATGGCATCTGATGCAAATGGCTCGGCGCGCGAGATTTTTTTGAGTGATGTCATAGGTGGGCTTTCCAAATCCCAGAAACGCCTTGAGCCGAAGTATTTTTATGATGCCCGCGGCGCCGAGTTGTTCAATCAAATTTGCCAACTCGACGCCTATTATCCGACCCGCACGGAAACCGGCATCCTCGACACGAACGCCGACGATATTGCCCATTACCTGGGTACGGATGCCGTGCTCGTCGAGTACGGCGCGGGCTCGCTCGACAAAGTGCGCATTTTGCTCGACGCCATATCCAATCCGGTGGCGCTGATTGCCGTCGATATTTCGGCCGATCAGCTGGACCGAGCGGCAAATGACGTCCGCGCCGCCTATCCTGAACTTGAAGTCCTGCATGTTGCTGCCGATTTCACTCGCCCCGTCGACTTGCCCGAACCGGCGCGCGTAGGGGGCAACCCGGTTGTGTTCTTCCCCGGGTCCACCATCGGCAATTTCGATCCTGACGACGCCATCGAATTCATGGTCGGTGCACGAGATACCGTCGGCCCGGGCGGCATGTTGTTGATTGGCGTTGATCTCAAGAAGGATAGCGCGCGATTGGAAATTGCTTATGACGACCCGGCGGGTGTTACGGCGGCGTTCAACTTGAACCTGCTCACTCGTATCAATCGGGAGTTAGGCGGTGACTTCGACCTCGACACTTTCAACCACGTCGCACGATACAACACCAATCTGGGTCGAATTGAAATGCATCTAAAAAGTACCAAAGCGCAAACCGTCACCATCAATGGACAACCTTTTGATTTTGCCGAGGGCGAAACCATCCACACGGAGAATTCCTACAAATATTCCATCGAGGAATTTCAGGCCTTGGCTGAACGCGCCGGGTTCAAGCCAATGCAGGTCTGGACCGATGCCGAAAATTTATTTGCCGTCCATCTGTTCAAGGTCGCCGCCGACACATCATAAGCATCGGCTCGGACCAAGAAAAAAGCCCCGGCGAAATCACCGGGGCTTAAGACTTAATTTGCGTGGATATCGCAATATTCTGATTAGGCGACTTTCAACTGCGAGAGCGCCTTAAGGTTCGCGGCGGCCTGGGCTTGGACCAGCTTCAGGACATCGTTGGCGATTTCCTGAGTGGTCTGGGCGAAAGCTTCGGCGAACGCCGTGAATTGTTTGTGACCGGCGGTCGCCATTTCGATTTGAAGATCGACGGCTTCCTTCGGATCTTTGACGCCGAGAACCGATTTTACGTCGCCGGCTTGGCCTTCAAGCTGAGCGATCTGGTCCTTGGCGAGGCTGCCGACTTTGCCGAAACCATCGGCGGCAGCCGTGGTCGCGGCGACCAGGGCGTCGATGTTGGCGTGGTGGGCGCTGACCGCCTGATCGAAGCTTTTCTGCGCAACCTTCTGCGCTTTGCCGGCTTCGGCTTCGACGGTTTTGACGAATTTCTGATGGTTTTCCTGAGCCGCGGCAATCGCGTCATTGACGGCGTTTTGGGCGGCGGCGAGAGGATCGTTGGATCTAACTTTGGTCATGGGTTTGTTTCCTAATTCCATATCGTGGCTAAAAGGGTTCAAAACGGTGACCCGACATCGGCATCACCGTGTTTTATTGCGTTGCAACATTATCAACATAGAAGGTTTATAGGAGCTGTCAACATTTTATTGTGCATTGCACAATAAAATGTTGCCCCCACGGCGACGCCCTTAATTCCAACCCCACCGCCCACGTTACCGATAGATTTACCTATTTATGGCGTCCTTGAATGCTTTGATGGCTCTGAATATGGCTATTTTGGACGCAGGGAAATTGACCTGCTGCCCCGTATTCGGATTCCTACCCACTCTCGCAGAACGACGCTTGGTAGAGAAAGTCCCAAACCCGCTAACACGCACGGAATTCTTTTTGACCAATTCGGCGCCGATCGTGTCGAATAGCGGCTGGAGTTCTCTATTTGCCTGCTTGTTGGCCGCGCCATAACTACCACGCCCGTTCATGGCATTTTTGAGGACCTTGCTAGCTCTGAATTTGGCTTGTCTGGACGCAGGAATATTGATTTGTCGCCCCGTCCTCGGGTCCCGTCCCTTCCTCGCCGTCCGACGGACAACAGAGAATTTACCAAACCCAAGAATGTTCACATTCCTCCCTCTACTTAACTCAGCGGAAATTCTGTCGAATTCGTCGTCGACCACTTTAGTTGCGTCAGCTTTTGAGGCTCCAGAATTTGGACTGACAGCAGCGATCAAGCCATTTCGGTTCATAGCCTCGGCAGGCAAAGAAAGACTGATAAGCAGCGCGGCGGTTAATGCGGCGGTGGAAAGGACTTTAAACATCGGCATCGTCTCCAGTTTTGATGGTCGCATGGTGCCAGATCGGCCCTAATTTCCGCCCATCTTTATACGGGCGGAACGATGACCTTGGCCGTCGGTTCATGAAATGAGTGGCCATTATGCCGATTTAGTTCAGCTTAAGGGCAAATAAGTGCCATCCGCTTGCCGTGACGCTACGAAGCCGTTAAGAATTCGGCGATGAAATTTCATGCACCATTGCTCAAAGGCACGTTGATCAAGCGCTACAAGCGGTTCATGGCCGATGTGACGCTGGAGGACGGCTCGGAGGTCACAGCGCATTGCGCCAATTCGGGCTCGATGCTCAGCGTCAATGATCCGGGCGCCGAGGTCTGGCTGAGCCCGGCCAAAAACCCCGACCGCAAACTCAAATTCACCTGGGAGATGATCCGCATCAAACGCGCGCTGGTCGGCATCAACACCCAGCACCCGAACGGACTGGTCGCCGACGCCATCGAGGACGGCACGATCACCGAGTTGCAAGGCTTCGAGACGGCTAGGCGCGAGGTTAAATACGGCAAGAACTCGCGCATCGATATTTTGCTTGGTGAAGGCGAAGACGCCCTGCAAGGCCCGCGGTGCTACGTTGAGGTCAAAAACGTCACCATGCGGCGCGACCTGACCAAGGGCGCCCCGGCGGAGTTTCCCGACGGTGTCACGGCACGCGGTGCCAAGCATCTGGTCGAGCTTTCGGATATGGTCAAGGAAGGCCACCGCGCGGTCATGGTTTATCTGGTCCAGCGCGGCGATGCCGACGAAATGGTCATTGCCCGCGATATCGACCCGACCTATGGCGAGACCTTGGACAAGGCGCGAAAAGCCGGCGTCGAGGTCTTGGCATACAAATGTAAACTGACGTCAAAAAGCATCCGCGTCACCGAACCGGTGGCGTTTCTCGACTGACGTGCGGACATCAATCACCTCAAAGGTAGTAAAACCGGCGGAAATGCTGGCATAATCTGATCATGCAGGAAGAAATTTACACACAGACTGTCGGTCGCGACGGACGACACATCAAAATTCACGATGCTAATGGCTATGAAGGCATGCGTCGGGCCGGCCAATTGGCGGCCGAGTGCCTGGATTTCATCACGCCCCACGTGGTGCCCAAGGTCTCGACCGAAGAGTTGGACCGGTTATGCCACGAGTTCATCGTCGACCGAGGCGCCATCCCGGCGCCGCTAGGTTACCGGGGATTTCCGAAATCCATCTGTACATCGATCAACCACGTTGTTTGTCACGGCATCCCCAGTGACAAACGTCTCCAAGACGGCGATGCCATCAACATCGATGTCACCGTCATCGTCGACGGCTGGCACGGCGACACCAGCCGGATGTTCACGGTCGGCAAGCCCAGCGTCAAAGTGCAGCGCATCATCGACGTGACGTTTGAAGCCATGTGGCGCGGCATCCGGGTTGTGAAACCCGGTGCAACGCTCGGCGATATAGGCCACGCCATCCAGGAATACGCAGAGAGTGAACGCTATTCCGTGGTCCGGGATTTTTGCGGGCATGGTTTGGGCAAGGTGTTTCATGATGCGCCCAACATCATGCATTTCGGCAGGCCCGGCGAAGGTGACGTGCTCAAGGAAGGTATGTTCTTCACCATCGAGCCGATGGTCAATGCCGGGCGGTTCGAAGTGAAGATTCTCTCCGATGGTTGGACGGCAGTGACCAAGGACCGTTCCCTGTCGGCGCAATTCGAGCATTCCCTGGCCGTCACGGCCGATGGCTACGAGGTCTTCACCTTGTCGCCGACGGACCTCGATAAACCACCCTATAATATCTGACCAACCCACGCAGGGGCGCCATGGACAACGCCGGCAAGACCGATGCAGAGCAGGTTGCCGACGCCGGTCTCAACCTGAGCGAGCGTTCTAGTGGCAATGGTTCGCCCGAGTTCCACGTCAGCGGCGAAACCCACGCGGTGCGTCACGCGTTGTGCCGCGCAGGTTCACCGACATGCAAGGTTTCCGAACCCCACCGAAGTACCCCGCGCCATAAATTCAGTGTTGCATGGCGGGCGCGGGCGGCAAGAATGATCCCTTCGAAATACATTTCAGTTTCATAAAATTGGATAAGAACTATGAGTTCACCACAAAAAACTGCCATCGTTACGGGTGCCGGCTCCGGCATTGGCCGCGCCACGGCCATTGCTTTGTTGAAAGCCGGCTACAACGTTGCGCTGGCCGGGCGGCGTGAAGGTGCGTTGCGCGAGTCCATTACCGAGGCCGGCGACGCGGGCGGGCGCGGCATGGCTGTGCCCACGGATGTCACCGATCCCTACTCGGTCGCGAACTTGTTCGCCAAGACCACCGACGCCTTCGCGCGGCTTGATCTGGTGTTTAACAACGCCGGCCAAAACGCGCCCGGCATCCTGTTCGAGGAATTGACTTTCGCGCAATGGAAGGCCGTGGTCGATGTCAATTTGACGGGATCATTTCTCTGTGCCCAGAACGCGTTTCGCGTGATGAAGAAACAAACGCCCATGGGCGGGCGGATCATCAATAACGGCTCGATCTCGGCGCACGCGCCCCGGCCCGACTCGGCGCCTTATACATCCACAAAACACGCCATCACGGGCCTGACCAAGACGCTGTCGCTGGACGGCCGCAAGTACGATATCGCTGTCGGCCAAATCGATATCGGCAACGCCATGACGGAATTGGCGGCGCGCATGAGCAAGGGCGTCAAACAGGCGAACGGCGAGATTGCCGCGGAAGCCATGATGGATGTCACACAGGTCGCCGACGCGGTTGTTCACATGGACAGCCTGCCGTTGGAAACCAACGTTCAGTTCATGACCATCATGGCGACGAAAATGCCGTTTGTGGGGCGCGGCTAGACGGAAGGACTCGTCACTCGTCTTCTATGTCGCATGCCTCGCCCGTCGGACAGCCGGGCGGCAGAATCGGCAAGGTCACGGTAAACCGTGTCTCGCCCGGTTGCAGTTTCAGGGCTTGGCGGACTTGTTTCTCAGCCTCTGCATACCGCTTCAAGGCCAACAAGGTGCCGGCTAAATTGTTATGCGCAGGCGCAAATTCGGCATTCAGTTCAAGGGCGCGGCGGTGATGCGGCTCAGCCTCAGTGGGCCGGCCCGATTGGCGCAATGCGAGGCCCAGATGATCATGAAATGCCGGCACTTGGGCATTGACGGCGATGGCGTTTTCAATCCGCTCAACAGCACCTTGAAAATCACCCGACTGAATGGCCATGACGCCCAGCAAATGTAGCGCCCCGGCATCGGACGGATTATCCTCGAGAGCTTTTTGGTAGTGTGCCTTGGCATCGGCTAAATCACCCGCCTGATGCGCCCGCAGCCCGGCATCAAGCGGCGAAAGACTGCCGTCCTCCGCCGCAATGGCCTTCGTCCTCTTACGCCGTTTTTTTCGGGCCACCTGCCTCCACCCCAAACCAATCGCGGTTCTTTCTAAGGCTCGACGATCACTTTACCAATCACCTCGCGGTCCTCGATCAGCCTGAGCGCTTCGGCGGCCTCGGTGAGGGGATATGTGCCGGCAATCGGCACCGACATCTTGCCCGTCGAAATCATATCGAGAAGCGCCACGAGGTCTTCGGGCTCCCAACTATTTGAGCCGCGCACGTCAAATTCGAAACTCCAAACGTAACGCAAATCGGTATTTGGATCGTACCCGGCGGTCGCGCCGCAGGTCAGCAATCGGCCACCGCGTTGCAGGCATCGCATGGATTTGACCCAGGTATCGCCACCGGTGAAGTTGACCGCGACGGTAACCCCGCCGGCGTGCTCACGGCGATGCGGCTTATCGTAAAGCTTCCATACTTCCTTGACCCAATCCACCTCGGTGTAATCGATCACATGATCAGCGCCCATTTCAGTGAGGGCGTCGAGCTTTTCCTGGGAAGAGCCGCAGGCGACAACCTCGGCACCCAGAATTTTAGCAATCAACAAGGCACCGGTGCCGACGCCGCCGCTGGCGCCCAATATCAATACCTTGTCATCGGCCGTGACCTGGCCACGCGTCACCATCATCCGGTGCGCCGTCCCATAAGCCACTGGCAAGCTGGCGGCATCGGCAAAACTAACGTTATCGGGAATTTTCACCAACTGATGCGTCGGCGCACGGCAAAGCTCGGCCAGACCACCGTCAATGGTTTCGCCGACCAGTCCACCTTCGACCCGGTTGCGCGGATCAATCAAGACCCGATCACCGACTGCCCAATCGGAAACATCGGAACCGATTTCACAAATTTCACCGGCGACATCGAGGCCGCAAATCCGGGGCAATTCCAATTTAATGCCGGGCATGCCATTTCGGGTAAACAGGTCATGATAATTCAGCGAGCAAGCCTTCACGGCAACGATCACATCGTTGGCGCCGCATTCCGGGTCGCGGTAACTATCTTCGTAAACAAATTGATTCATGCCCCCATGGGCGTGTAATACAACGGCTTTCATGTTTCCTCCTTAGGCGTCCGAGGCGCCCATATATTCGGCCGGGGCGGCCCTATTCGATATTATTTCGGGGGTGCGGTAAAATAGACGCCGCGACCACTGGCCAACAGCTTGCCTTTTTCATCGTAAACCTGCGCTTCACCGGTTGAGAACGAGCCGCCTAACTTCAAAGCTTGCGCCTTGACGGTCAACTCGCCTTGCATGGCGGCTCGGTGATAGTCGACGCGCATATCAATGGTCGGCACCGGCCGGCCGATTTTCGCGGCGATGGCATAGTCGGCGGCAACGTCGATCAATGTCGCTAGGATGCCGCCATGGGTATAGCCGACGTCCACATTGACGACGAATTCCTCGCGCCACGGCACGGCGATGGTAATTTCATCCTCGTCCATGCCGGTTAGACGCAATCCCAGCCATTTATGAAAGGGCGCGGCGGTCAGTCGCTCGGCCAATTCCTCTTCCGTCATCTTGTTCTCAGGCATCTATATTCCTTCTTGTGTTCAGACGCCGCTTTGAAGCGGTTTCCAGGTGCTCTAGATTAGAGCAAACTTAAGCGTCATTGAATACGATCAACGCCATCCACTCAAACGGAACCCGCGCCAAAACCCAATTATGCTCCTAGCCCGCGTTTTCATACCTTTCGCACTGGGATATTTTTTGTCCTACCTGGTGCGCGTGGTCAACGCCGTCCTTGCCCCTGATTTGGTCCGAGATCTGGGATTATCCGCCGATCAGTTGGGCCTGCTCACCAGCGCCGCGTTGTTTGCGTTCGGCGCCTTTCAACTGCCGTTGGGTATCTTGCTCGACAGGTTCGGGCCGAGGCGCACGGAAGCCGCACTTCTTCTAGTTTGCGCCGCTGGCGCATTCATTTCAGCGCTGGCCAGCGGCATGACTGAACTCATGATCGGGCGCGCCCTTCTCGGTCTCGGCACCTCGGCTTGCCTGATGGCGGCCTTCAAGGCCTATACCCAATGGTTCGCCGGGCCTCGCATGCCATTGGTCAACGGCTGCCACATGGTCGCCGGCGGTCTCGGCGCGCTGAGCGGCACGGTGCCGGTGGAAATGGCGCTGGGCTTCACGGATTGGCGCGGCGTGTTTTGGGCTTTCGGCGCCATGGCGCTGGTCATTTCCGCGTTGATTTTCTTCACCGTACCCCGGCGCGGCGGCACCGACAGTGTTGAGATGACCTTCGCCGAGCAGATCGCCGGCGTTGGAAAAGTGTTTCGAAGCCCAATGTTTTGGCGGACCGCCCCGGTGACCGTCACCACACAGGCCGGGTTTTTGGGGATTCAGACGTTGTGGTCGGGCCCTTGGATGAAAGATGTCGCCGGACTGCCCCGCGACGGCGTTGCCGAAAATTTGTTTTTCGTGGCGTGCGCCATGATTGCCGGCTCGTTCACCATGGGCGCCATGGCTGAGCGGTTCACTCGGTTTGGCTTCAAACCCATGACCTTTGTTATCGGCGCCATGGCAATTTTTATCGTGGTGCAGGTGGGTTTGGTCCTGCAACTCACCGAATATGCGTTGCTCAACTGGATCGCCTTCGGATTTTTCGGCACTGCCAGCATCGTCGTCTACGCGCTTTTGCCGCAACGCTTCGATGCGTCTCTATCAGGTCGATTACTGACCGGTATGAACATGATGGTGTTTTTTCTGGCTTTTGCGGTGCAATGGGGAACGGGGGTCATTATCGATCTCTGGCCACCCACCACCGACGGCGGCTATCACCCGGACGGGTATCAAGCGGCCTTTGCCGTGATTCTTGCCATCCAAGCCGCCAGCTTGATTTGGTATTTCGTCTATCGAGGCGATACTACAAACTAAATACTGCCGTTGCCGGCCCGGTTTCCTCCCAGCCCTGGACAATCAATTTGCCCGCCGCCGCGTTGGCAATTACGGCCAGGCGCGTCGTGGCGTTCAAAATTGGCGGTTGAACCCACAGGAAATCATCTCCCGAACTGTCACGCAGTGTCTCCATCAACGCATACCTGCCTCGGCTGTCGACACCGCGCACCCGACCGGGTGTTTCGCCGGCGATCCAGTGGTTGGCGACACTGGCCGGTGCGGCGCGAACGTGGGCGTGATCTTCATCGCGCTCAACCACGCAACCTTCGTCGGGCGCCATTCCGGAAAGCGTAAAGAACGCCGGCATCGACAACGGCGTTTCCGCCAGTACCCGCCTGGCCTCGGCATAATTGGCACAGGTCTCAAATACCTGGCGCAGCAAATGCACCGGCGGCAGTGCGCGGCGACGCCACAGCCTTATTCGATTGATCCCCCAATCCAACCAACACGACGCCGACCAACGCCGCATGGGCGGCTGATTGATCGCCGCGGAAAACCGTCCGGGCGCCATCGCCGTGACGACGCCTGCGAAGCCCGGCCAGGTGACGTTTTCATAGGGGCCCGCCGCGCCGTTCATTTTCGCCGCGACCACATGGCGCCCCAGCCCATCCAGCGGCCAATCGAGTGTCCGCAACATGCGGTTGCCGGTTCCCGACGGATCGGCGCCGGTACTGGTCGTGCAGGTCCATTCGTAGGACAAATTCAGTAAATAGGCGCCAGGCCGCTCAGCACGCGCAGCAAATGCCTCGATCTCTTGGAGCCTCGGATTGGCGTTCCGCATCAGCCATTTTCGCGACAATGCGTCCCCATAACGAAGTGCCGCCGCGCCGTAATGATCCAGGCCCGACGCCAGGATCGATTGAAACCGCTCCGGGTCGGCCTCGATAATCGCCATCGGGCCGGCGTCGCCCACGTCGAGATGCGGGATTTCCGGCAGGTCCGCCGGGGCGGTCTTCATATGCAGGTCCAGGGGCGGCAATTTCGTTGTTTCTCCGAGGGTCACACGGTTTACATAATGGGTCCGTCGGAATATACCACGTAAAGCCTTCTGGCCGCGCCACCCGCATTTGTTCGCGACACCGGAGCCTTTGATGATCCCTCGTTATTCCCGCCCTAAAATGGCTGCCATCTGGGAGCCCTCCAACAAATTCCGAATTTGGTTTGAGATCGAAGCGCACGCCTGCGATGCCATGGCCGAACTGGGCGTGATCCCGGCGGACGCCGCGAAAGCCGTGTGGGAACGCGGCGACAAACCCTACACCGACGCCCGTATCGAACGCATCGATGAGATCGAGCGCGAGACCCGCCACGATGTCATCGCCTTTCTCACCGAGTTGGCTGAACAAGTCGGCGACGAAGCGCGCTTTGTCCATCAAGGCATGACGTCATCCGATGTATTGGATACCTGCTTGGCGGTACAAATGACCCAAGCTGCCGACATTTTGCTGGCTGATTTGGACAACATGCTGGCGGCGCTGGAAAAGCGCGCCCGAGAATTCAAACTGACACCTTGCATCGGACGCAGCCACGGCATTCA
>Ga0315339_1002778_pt1 | contig 12903 bp, 10 predicted proteins | sample ASW17metaG_FD_204514 | JGI IMG/M metagenome (GOLD analysis project Ga0315339, IMG submission 204514) | Ammonia-oxidizing marine archaeal communities from Pacific Ocean, United States - ASW #17 | ecosystem: Environmental > Aquatic > Marine > Oceanic | place: USA: California | collected 2016-12-05
TGCGGCAGACCGTCGGCACGCTGTTGCCCGCTGCCCATTCAACTTCTGCTTCCCTCAGCTTGTGGATAATCTGTTCGCTCGTGTATCGCTTCCTCGTCATTTCCTGCCTCCTTACACACACCCGAATGCTTCGATTCTCTCTCAAGATTCGGATTCGTTTTCAGGGGGCAGGTCAGCCGAAGTAGTGGATGTTCGAGACGTACTCGGTTTCCTTCGGCGTGGCGGTGAGTCCGGTCTGCGTCGCGCCGGAGAAGTATTCGAGAATCTCACGCCATGCGGAATCCTCCGCGGCGCTGCCGCGATGGCACTCGTCGATCACGATGAGGTCGAAGAAGTCGGGAGATAGCTCGCGGAAGAGTTTCGCGCGGTCTTCGGGGCCGGTGATCGCTTGATAGAGCGCCAGATAGACCTCGTAGGACGTGTCGATGCGCCGCTGCTTCTTCTCGATGGCGGCGGGGATCTCGGACGCGCTGCCGTCGTCGCGCTCGATGGTCTTCGAGCTCGTGCTGAGCTTCGCCATGGTTGCGCCGAAAGGTCGGAAGTCGTTCACCATGGCCTGGTCGATGAGGACGTTGCGATCGGCGAGGAAAAGGATGAGCTTGTTTCTCCCGGCCTTCCACAGGCGCCAGATGATCTGGAACGCAGCGTACGTCTTGCCGGTGCCCGTCGCCATGACGAGCAGGTTGCGATCCTGCCCCTTTGCGGTGCTCTCGATCGTCTTGTTGATGGCGATTTGCTGGTAGTAGCGCGGCTCTTTGTCGCCTTCGTAGTAGTCCTGGAGTACGATCTCCTCGTCGCTTGGCTGGAGTCCCTTCCACGCGAGGTACTTCGCCCAGAGGTCGGCGGGAGTCGGGAAGGCGTCGAGCGCCAACTCAGCTTCGGTGTCGGCGCTTTGGCCGGTGCGATCGTGGAACAGGAAGGCGTCGCCGTTCGAGGCGAAGACGAACGGGATGTCGAGCGTCTCGCCGTATTCGAGCCCCTGCTGCATCCCGGCGCCGACGGCCTGGGCGTTGTCCTTCGCTTCGATGAGCGCGATGGGGATGTTCGGCTTGTAGTAGAGGATGTAGTCGGCGCGCTTGGACTTGCCGCGCGTGACGAGCTTGCCGCGAACGATGATGCGGCCTTTTGTGAAGCTAACCTCCTCGCGGATCTGCGACATCACGTCCCAACCGGCGCGCTTGACGGCGGGTGTGATGAACTTCGTGCAGATGTCGCGTTCGCTGAGGTCTGTCTTGTTCACGCTGAAGTGCCCCTAGATTATGCACGAAGCGTAACGGGAAGGTCTCGATGAGCCTGCTTTCGAGCGGAGCGGAAAGCATAGCGTCAGGACAGACCTCGGTACCAGTAAGGCACCGAGGTCAGCCGGTACTTCTCAGACGGCAGCGCCGCCGCTTCGCTCACCTCGGCCCGCTTGGCCTCGCGGCGTACCTGCGTTACCGACTTCTTGCGCTCCTTGATGGCCTCGACTTGCTCCGGCTGTTCTTCCGCGATCGTGTGGAGCGCTTGCGCTTCGGCTGACAGCTTCTTCGTAACGCCCAGTTCCTCAAGCGTTGGCGGGGCGTCGGGACGCGGTACCCGCTTGGTACCGCGTCTACTTTTGCCAGTGCTGTGCTTCCCGCTCCGCTTCTCTGTCTATTTCAGAAAACCGCCAAGCAACACCTTGGCGTCGATCTTGATCGCGTGCGCGTAGGTGATGGCGTCTTCGCCGAGCTGTGCTTTCCTTGCATAGTGTTCAGCCGCGGACGCCTTCGCCATTAGGCGATGCGCGTCGCCGGCGACGCGCACCTCTGCGAGCATCCGTGAAGCGTCCCTTGGCCACGTTGATGGGGATATCTCGCCGGCCGTTGTGTAGAGTCTCGATCGAACCTGGTGGCAGCGTTTCCTAGCCGGTATTATTGCGCTTTCCACGGAAGCGAGCTATGCTGCGCTCGGTAATGCGAACCCTTGGCCAGAGCCTTCTCGTCGCGGTGCTGCTGGCCGTCGGTACGGGCACGCTGGCCGCGCAAACCGACGTCGAGGCGCTCATGTCAAGGGCGGAGCAACATTAGACCACTTCGGCGGAGCAAGAATAGACCAGTTTTGGGGTGGAGGGGCGGAGCAAAACTAGACCAGTTGGAGCAAGGCACTGGGTGCTGTGGGGGGATTCCGGCCTGTGATTCCGCGCCGTGATCGGGCTGTTGGAGCAGATAGTGTTACGGTGTGCCGAGCAGGAGCAAAAAGGGCCGACTCATGGGGTTATGGCGAGATGGTCTGTGGTTTAGTTTCTCTCCGCCGTTCTCACAGACCCCTATATACCTATCTATCTGTGGCCCAAGTGGCCCATCTGGCCCAATAGAGCGAGATCAACCTGGGCCCGTCTCCACGCCTCGTATCGGATACGTCCCCCACCGACATGTAGAATCCCATGTCCTGGAAACCTCACGACTCTGACATACGATTCTCGGATTAACAATCCGTGATGGGGATGTTGCCACTGTCGGATTCGTTACCTGTCGGAGTCTGCTTGAAATGTGATCTAAGTCCGGTTATATCAATAGATTGCAAAACGCTAAGAGGAATTCGAGAGTCTTACCTTGGGTCGTGGATTTGGCGCATACGACTGCGATTGCAGAGCGAACCGGACCCGAATAGGTCGTGCAGGGGTCATTGCCGAGTTCACATCAAGAACTCGCCACGCTGCCCCCTGCGGTAGGTGTTGAGAAATGATTTCGCACTCAACACGGTGCGTTCAGGAATCCCCCAACAGGAGGTCGGCTAACGCGAAACCGAGTCGCCTCAAGCACCTAGACGCAAGACAATGTCATAGTTCGTGACATCGGTTGTTACCAACAGTGATCCCCGCGGCGGTGTAATTCCCTCAGCTAAGGGGAGCTATGATCGGACAGACCGTTTCGCACTACCGCATCACCGAGAAGCTCGGTGAAGGCGGAATGGGTGTCGCCTACAAGGCCCAGGATCTGAGCCTCGACCGAGCAGCCGCACTGAAGTTCCTCCGCTACCCATCTCGTCGGGGGCGACGAGGGCGTGTGGCTGTTTATTCTGAGCGCCCGCCAGACTGAGCGCCAGAAGCAGCGCAAGCAGACCCAGCCGCACGCTAACGCCCCTCGACATTGCGCTCAAGGTAAGGCTGCAGGCCGGGCAGGTCGTAAAACTCGTCCATGAAGTAGTAGTCTTCGCCCAACGCGACCCCGGCGTAGGAGCCGTGGAGGCGCGAGACGTAGTCCATCCACCAGTCGGAGATCTGGAAACCGGCAGCCTCGTCATCCAGGCCCTCGAATTCCGGCATATACAGATTGCGTCGGGCCAGGTCGGCGCGTACTGACCGCGCTTGCTCCGGGCTTGCCGCGTATTCGCTGAACCGATAGGCGACTATCTTCCGTCTCTGCTGTTCGGCATTGAACTCCATCACGATGTTGGGGGTGTGGCCGAGCCCCCAGTCGAGTCGCGCCTTGCCGTAGTGGTACGAGGCCTCGTGGGGCTCCAGTCCCTGCTCGAAGTGCTCCGGGTGGACGTTGCGATGCCCGGCGAGCCAGAAGGCCTCTTCCAGCGCCCAGGAGGCGCTTCGATGGCCGGGGTTCTTCTGGTAGTGCTCCCAGGCGTTGTGCCCGATGACGATCTCCGGCTTGTACTTGCGAATCAGAAAAATCAACTGCTCGCGCAGCTCGTTCAACGGGCCGGGGGTCTCGAAGTTATTACGCCAGTTGAGAGGGACGACCTTCTCCATGCCGAGGCCGGCGGTGGCCTCCACGGTCTCACGCATGTTGATGATGTCGTTGCGCGGGTAGCCGTGCGGGCCGTCTTTCTCATCGTTCGTCGAACGGACGTAGATGGCGCGGTAGCCCTCGTCGACGAAGCGGGCGATCAGGCCGGCGAAGCCGTGGTCGGTGGTGTGATCGTCGTGGTGCGGCTGACCGACGAGGATGGCCTTGCCGGGCGGGAGTTCGCCGGTGGGCAGGAGGTCCGCGTCTTGGGCGCCCAGCGGCGCCAAGCTGAGGCCCGCTAGCAGCAGCAATCGTTGCATTACCATCGACATTGCCTGTTGGCCGAACCGGACGGTCATTCTATCACAATCGGCACTACGACTCGGTTGATCTCCAAACCCTGACGAGCGGCACGCGGGCCATGCAGTGGCGCTCCGATCGATTGGCTGTTACAATGACCGAACTTCGCGAGGCTGCCGATGTTGATGCGACGAATTCTCATTGTTTTGCTTCTGATGTTCGTGCTCCCGTTGGCTCTGACGGCACAACGAACGAAGAGTATCCTCGTCGTAACTGCCGGCAGTGGCGATTATCTGTTCGCCTGCGGCGGCACGCTAGCAAATTTCATCGACGACGGTTTCAAGGTCTACGTCGTTCAGATCGGCAACGACGAGAAGGATTCCGTCGACCTTGGACCCGCGGAAACACGTCTCGCTAATGTCGAGGAAGCCGAGAAGGCAGCCCGCATGTTGGGCGTAACCGACATAGTCAATATCAACGACAAAAGTGGCGAACTCGGCGTGATCTCGACGAACGAGATGCGCAACCACATCTCGATCATGATCCGCCACTGGAGGCCGGAGAAGATCTTCATCCCTGACCCGTACATCAACTACGAACCGGACTGGGATCAGTTCTTCGTAGCCCGGGCCGCGGAGGAGACCGCCTACAGTAATGCAGGCTACTTCCTTCCCGAAGCAACAAAGGCCGGGTTGCGAGGCCACGGCCTTCGCGAGACCTACTACTACGCCACGTACCGCCCCTACCGCCCTGGCGAGGGCGGTCACAAGGCGGCAAAGTTCATGCCGGTCGACATCACGAAGAACTTCAACAAGAAGGTCGCCGTGATCCAAGCTCTCCGGAATCGCAACTACCGCTACGCCGTGCATACGAAAGCACGCCTCAAAATGGCCCGCAAACCGACGATGCTTCTCGACGAAATCAATGAGGCGTCCAGTCGGCGGCTGGTCCGTGCCTACGTCAAAGAGCTGGCTGAGGCCATCGGACGGAAGCATGGTTTCCAGTACGGGGAAGAGTTCAACTACCACGGCCGCGCCTTCGGCGAAGAGGGCGACCTCCCGCCCTGGATCAAAGAGCGGGCGAAACCGGTCCCCCAGTAGTGACCCGACAAAGGAATCGGCCTGTGTCACCATGAATGGGGTCTGAAGACTCCCAAGGAGACCTCCCCCATGCAGCTCTGGGTGGCCCACCAGAAAACGCGGCAGCTGTGCCGATAAGAACGAAAAGAGGTCCAGGATCAGCTTCAACGCTCCCTGGACGCAAACTGTTTGGATTATTTGCGTTAGTGTCTTTCTTCTGATCCGCTATTCCCGGCCAGCCCAGTACCTACGAGTTAGAGAAGGCCGACGTGGAAGGGCTCCGGAGCAATATCACCGACGTTGCTCAACCCGCTGTCGGTGACGAGAGCGCAGAGCCCGCCCCGTAATCAGCACGACGCCTCTTGACGCTTGGATCAACGCCTAGAGTTCGCGATTCCTAGGCGCCCAGTTCGGCCAGTTCAACCACGCGCCTGCCCCTCACCGCTGCTTGAGCGGCCTGAGCGAGTTTCACTGACTGCCGTCCGACCAGAGCGTGAGTCGACGGCAATCGCCTTTTCTGAAGAGCATCGAAAAACTCCTCCAGCAATTCCATCGTTCCATTGTGCCCGGACTCCCGCGCATCGAAACCCACTTGGATCGTTTCTTCCCGCCTCTCGGGCTCCCACGTTGTGATACGAATCGAATCGCCCTTGCGTCGAAATTGAAGTTGTCCCTTCGTTCCCACCATCATCGATTCGTGAAAGCCTTTGCCATAGCGACTCCCGATGTTGAAATCAAGAGACACGGTACATCCCCCGCCGTACTCGATCGCAAGACTCGCATGGTCGAGAGTCTCTCGTCCCGGGTAGAATCCGGTTCCGCCGAACCCGCATACCCGCTCGGGTGAAGCACCGAGCCAATGCTGAAACAGGTCAAAGTCATGACAGTGCTTCTCGAGCAACGCTCCGCCGGACAACGATTCAAAGTAGCGCCAGTTCAAATGGGACACACTGGACGATCCCGCTGCAATCTGCTTCCAGTCCCGCCGAAACTCCGTCGCGGCCAAGTGCCGCACCTCGCCGATCGCACCCTCACGGATCAAGTCTCGAATCTTCACATGGCAGGGGTGCCAGCGGTTTTGCAGTCCCACCATGAAAACCCGATCTGTCGAGCGCCACGCCCGGATCATCTCGTCGCACTCCGCGACATTCAGCGCCATCGGTTTTTCACACAGTACGTCGAGGCCGCGGCCCAGTGCCGCGACGACCATCTCTTTGTGGAGAAAATTCGGAGTGGCTACCAATACGGCGTCGAGCCCGTCGACGGCGAGTAGATCCTGGTAATTCGTGTAAATATCCGGCTTGCCGATCTCAAGTTCGATGGCCTTCCGGGCATGATCTGGGACGACATCGCAAATGCCCACGATGTCACATGCAAACGCGCCGGATTTGATCGTCCGTAGGTGCTCTCGCCCGCGGTTGCCGACGCCAATGACCCCTAGCCGAATTCGACCACTGGACTCCGACCCCGCTGCCGCCGCTCTGCTTGCCGAAAGCCCGGCTGCACCCAGTCCTGCGAGGACTTCCCGACGACTCGCGCGTTTGAAGCTCATAGGTTCTCTCTTCGGGCTCGTAACGGCCTTCCAGCCGGGATTTCCATTTTGGCCATCGGAGCCACGGACAGGGTACTCCAATCCGTGGCTCGGATGCAAGGTCTTCGTTCTCCTGTCACGATCGATGCTCCGTTCGCTCCGGTTTCGGTCGCTGAATGCCGCTCGGTCACGGTGTTCCAGCTCGCTGGAGGGCTTTTCGCCGACACTGCTCCTAGTAGTTTCCTCTTCAGCAACCCAGCGGCTCTTGTCCGTCGCAGCCCGTCGCCCGTTACCCGCCTGGCACAGGCAGCCATGGTGTTGAGGTGCTCGCTATGCGATACTGGCTCCGGTTCAGCAATAGTTGTTTCGGTCCGGCTCGCCCCAGAAAAGGCTCCATGCGACTCATCAGCAAGTTACTCGCAGTGTTGGCTCTTGCAGCGACAAGCGCCACCCAGGGTGGCAATACCGTGACCAGAGAACTGGTTTTGGAGAACCAAGGCCAGACGGCCGGCCGGCTATCGGCCGACACCCCGTCCTCGTTGGCCGACGCGGCGCCGGCTGCCACGAGGCCGGAGCAGACCGCAACGCTTGCCCGGCCGGCCGCAATACCGCCCAGCGCCTGGCAGCGGATGATGCACACGATCGCGCAGGACCAGCGCCGCGCGCGCTACGCGGTCCGCGCGGTCTCGGAATCGGAGGGCACCGACGCCGGCGGCGCCCAAGGGGACGTGCTATTTCGGTCGCGCAGCCCGGAGCGGGGCATCGAGCAGGGCTTCACCATCGACACGCGGCCGGCCGGCGCGGGCGAGCTGCGCGTGGAGATGCGCCTGCTCGGGCGGCTCGAGGTCGAGTTGGACGCGGACGGGCTGGGCGCAAGCTTCGTGGACGGCTCGGGCGAGCCGGCGTTGCGCTATGCGGGCCTGGCGGCCTGGGACGCCGCGGGCCGGGCGCTGGACGCTAAGCTGGCGATGGACGAGGCCGCCCAGAGGCTTGCCATCGTTGTGGACGATGCCGGCGCGGCCTATCCGGTAACCATCGACCCGCTGTTCGATCCGCTGGGCCTCGAGCTCGAGCTCAAGCTCACCGCCTCCGACGCCCAGGCCGGCGACTACTTCGGCCTCTCGGTAGCGATCAGCGGCGACACGGCCATCGTGGCCGCCCGAAGGAGAACGGCGGGCAGCTTTGCCGGCGCGGCCTACATCTTCGAGCGCGACGACGGCGGGGCGGACAACTGGGGCGAGGTGACCAAGCTCACCGCCTCCGACGCCCAGGTCTCCGACCTGTTCGGCATCTCGGTGGCGATCAGCGGCGACACGGCCATCGTGGGGGCGTATGGCGAGGACGAGAAGGGCAGCGATGCCGGCGCGGCCTACATCTTCGAGCGCGACGACGGCGGGGCGGACAACTGGGGCCAGGTGACCAAGCTCACCGCCTCCGACGCCCAGACCAGCGACTTCTTCGGCGAATGGGTGGCGATCAGCGGTGACACGGCCATCGTGGGGGCGTCTGGCGAGGACGAGAAGGGCAGCGGTGCCGGCGCGGCCTACATCTTCGAGCGCGACGAAGGCGGGGCGGACAACTGGGGCGAGGTGACCAAGCTCACCGCCTCCGACGCCCAGGCCCTCGACGAGTTCGGCCGCGTGGCGATCAGCGGTGACACGGCCATCGTGGGGGCGCGATTCGAGGACGAGAAGGGCTTCTTTGCCGGCGCGGCCTACATCTTCGAGCGCGACGAAGGCGGGGCGGACAACTGGGGCGAGGTGACCAAGCTCACCGCCTCCGACGCCCAGGACAACGACTACTTCGGCCACTCGGTGGCGATCAGCGGCGACACGGCCATCGTGGGGGCGCCAGACGAGGCCGAGAAGGGCAGCAAAGCCGGCGCGGCCTACATCTTCGAGCGCGACGAAGGCGGGGCGGACAACTGGGGCGAGGTGACCAAGCTCACCGCCTCCGACGCCCAGGACAACGACTACTTCGGCTACTCGGTGGCGATCAACCTCAAACCACAAAGCGCTGCCCGTGGCGACAGGGCCATCGTGGGGGCGCGTGGCGAGGCCGAGAAGGGCAGCGATGCCGGCGCGGCCTACATCTTCGAGCGCGACGAAGGCGGGGCGGACAACTGGGGCGAGGTGACCAAGCTCACCGCCTCCGACGCCCAGACCTACGACTACTTCGGCCACTCGGTGGCGATCAGCGGCGACACGGCCATCGTGGGGGCGCCAGACGAGGCCGAGAAGGGCAGCAAAGCCGGCGCGGCCTACATCTTCGAGCGCGACGAAGGCGGGGCGGACAACTGGGGCGAGGTGACCAAGCTCACCGCCTCCGACGCCCAGACCTACGACTACTTCGGCCACTCGGTGGCGATCAGCGGCGACACGGCCATCGTGGGGGCGCGATACGAGGACGAGAAGGGCAACGATGCCGGCGCGGCCTACATCTATGACGCTAACCAAGCTCCTGTCGCTGACGCAGGGTCTAACCAGACCGTCAATGCCAACCTGGGCACGGCAACCGTGACGCTCGATGGTTCCGGGTCAAGTGACCGCGAAGGCGATCCGCTCATCTTCACATGGACTGGACCCTTCGGCACCGCCGGCAGTGTCAGTCCGACGGTGACACTCCCAGGCGGTGTCCACACGATCACCCTCACCGTGGATGACGGTAAAGGTGGTGTCGATACCGATACGGTCACCATCACGGTGCGAGCGCTCGAGGTCTCGCCCAAATCGTTGAGCTTCTTTTTCGGCAAGAGTCACGGTGCTTCGCAGCCGTTGTCGATACGCAGCGTCGGAGGCCGCGTGAGCTATTCCATTACGCGTATTGCGAGTTGGCTACTGACCAATCCGAGGCTCGTTCGCAAGGCGAAGCCCTTGTGCAGGCATTAGCCCGCGGGCGTCAAGATTCGCCTTACGCGCCTTGCGATGATCATCTCCTCGCCGGGAAGCAGGTTGTAAGGGAAGATGCCAAGACCTTTCCAATGCGGGCGGTACTTTCGCATGTCGGTTGCGTAGATCGCCGGTTCTCCCTCCCAGAGCCGACTCATCATTTGATCCAACGTCACGCCCAGCTTGGCTTCGTCCCATTGGATACAGAGCCGAGGCGAGTGGCTGTAGTCATCGTTCGGTGCCAACTCCGTGAAGAGCGTCGGAACCCCGCGCAAGTGCTCGGAGATGCGGTTCAGCTTGGCATGGTACTCGCGCCGCTGGGCTGCGTGGTCCTGGCTGAGATAGAGTTCCACCGCCGCCAACAAACCGATGATCTCCTCTTTGCCGACCTTGGCAATTCTCGCAAAGTAGTCTCGAGGGCAACTATTGGCGTAGGCTTTCGCAATCAGATCCTTGCGGCCGGTGAGGATACCGCTGGGCTGTGGCCCTCGCAGGTTCTTTCCTCCGCTGAAGGCGACCAAATCAGCACCCATGGGGACAAACCTCTTCAGGTTCTCGGGCGGTGGGATTTCGGCTGCGGCGTCGAGAATCAGGGGAACGCCCGCTTGATGGGCGATCGCAATCATCTGTTCCAGCTTCACCTGATGGCCTAGGCTGTTGTGGCTCAAGACCATGGCGACCGCGGCCGTCTTGTTGGTGATGGCGCGACGGATTTCGTCGGCCGTCTCGGCTTCGATGAGCTTGACGCCCACCATCCGGAAGGCGTGGTCATTGGGATTGCGATGGGCCTTCTGAATGACGATCTCGCTTTTCATGCCCGTAAGATCCGGAAGGCGCTTCATCTTTTCCGGGTCATCACCGGCGGTAACCGCACAGGTGGCCAGACACAGAGCGGCCGACGCACCCGTCGTAACGAAGGCGGCCTCGGCACCGGTCAACTCAGCCAACCGCTTGCCGACTTTCTCCTGCAGATCATCCAGCATCACGAAATTGTGAGACGCCTCGACCATTGCCTTGGTCACCTCGGGCGCCATCAGTGTGCCGCTCAGGGGCGTGCTCGTCCCGTAGGCGTTGATGAAAGGACGCACGCCGAGTCGCTGATAAACGGACGCAGTCGAAAAGCGCGACGCGGCGTGCAGCGGCTGTGGCGATTGAGCGAGAGCGGCTCCGGCGGCCGGCAGCCCCAAACTGGTTCCGACAAAACGTCTTCGGGAAACTCGACTGGATCTTTTCATGACGCTCCTCTAGTGAGAGTTCTAGCTTGTCACAGCCGCTCGCGCGCTCTCTTTATTGGTGGCGGCTCGGGCTAGAAAACTGGAGCTAGAGTGTAGCGCATCTCAAAACTCATTCTTCCGTCTTCGTAGAAGGCACCTAGTCAACTGGCTTGCTAAGCCCCGCTTGGCCGTTGCTCTTTTCGGAGACACTTCCAGCTCCCGACTCCAACTCGTCTGCCCGGGCATCCCCCAGGTGGTACTGCGTCCAGCGTTCCACTACCGATCCGGCGATCTGACCCCCTCCGGCCGACCGCTTTGCTCCGGAAACCGTCGCCGAGTGCAGCGCTCAACGTCCAGCCGCTCGACCGTTCAATAGATCGGTTGTTATCGACAGTGATCTCTGCGGCGATAAGAACGCATCGTCTGGACTGAACGAAATTGGTCGCCAGGAACGGGGATTGAGGTCGCCACCAGAGCCCGTCGTTGCTTCAGCCGATTCAACTCACCTCCGAAACCCGGACATGCCGCCTCTCGGCGGCGGAAATCAGCGAGCCGCGGGCAATCTGGACGGCCGGAAGGTGGTGGCGCGCAGAAGGAAAGGGAGGCTTCTTCCCCTGGACGGATTCGAGGAAGTACCCCCACTGAGCCGTTGTGGGCTCAGGCTCGGCGGAAGGCAGGGCGATTTGTTCGCGGCCTGCCAGAGGGTCCGGGCGGCCTAGGTCATACGGACGCCAGTAGGTTCGTTTGTGTAAAGTGGCGTGCGGCGACCGAAGGCCGCCGACTTCCAGCGATGCAGCATCCCCAAACAAAACATTCGGTCCCGGCCCGCCGGACGAATAGACATTGCCGCCGTAGGTGACCATGGTACCGTTGGCGTACCTAACAACGATGCCCGCGTGATCCCAAGAATCCCTCGCCTGTAACTTCTCGTTGTGGACACCCCCCATCGCCGTGATCTCGAGCGGTCCGCTGCCGATGAACCAGTTAAAGACATCGACGGTGTGAATACCCTGCTCGTAGATCACCGCACCGCCTTCGGATTGTTTCATCCTCCAGTTGAGCCTGGAGTCAGTGGCGGGGTCGGCATAGAGTTTGGTCCAATCTGAGCGGAACGTTTGAATCCAGGCGTAGAGAACATTGCCCACCAAACCGGAGTGAATCTTTTCGGCCAGCGCTGCGTAGTTCGCGGCGTGGCGGCTCTGGGTGCCGACCTGCAGGACGCGCCGGTTACGATCGGCAGCTCGAATGATCTCTTGGCACCCGGAAACATCGAGAGTCAGCGGCTTCTCGCAGAGAACGTGCTTGCCGGCGTCGAGTGCGGCAACAGACGTTTCGCGATGGAGAGTGTTCGGTAGAACGATCGCAACGGCGTGCAGGTCGGCTTGGCTCAGCATCTTCTGGTAGTCGGTGTAGAGACGCGGATTGCCACGCTGAACAAGTTTCTTCTTCTCCTCCATCTTTTCAGGAAGAATGTCACACAGAGCGGAAATCTCGATGTCCTCGTAGTGGCTGATTGCGCGGATGTGAGCCCCGCTACGCTTGCCGCATCCGAGGATCGCGACCTTGAGCTTTTCACTTGATTCAAGTTTGGTGGGAATGATAGACGGAGCGGGTTTCTCCGAGGCGGGCGGGGCGACGGCTGATCCGAGTTGGGCGACTCCGAGCGCAGCGGTTCCCATTAAGGAACGCCGAGAAAGAGATTTCGATGGCACTGGGCCCTCCTTCGCCCGGTCAACAGGCGCCGATTCGTGCTGCTATTCAGTCACGCTTGTCGTTCTGACCTAATGCCGCCTACCTTAGCACTGGTATACCGATGCACTGGTGTCGGATGCTCGGCTTAAACCGAGCAAGAAGCACAAACGACTCTTCCACACGAGGATAAGCCGGCGAGAATCGGGATCGCATGAGGTTTCACTCGTTGGAGCGGGGCTCAGGAGCACCGGTAGCGTCAGGAACCGCCGCAGGCCAGCAGACCGGGCTCTCGAAGGGTTAGCAAGTGCAAGCCGTCGCCGTAGCGAACATCCCTGAGTCGTAACCCCTAGCTGTTCTAGCTACTCAATCAACGCCATCGAGATCGTCCGGCGCTGCTTCATCAAAGAGGTGAGCGCCCAGACCATCGCGTCCAGCCGGTTCGGACTCTTCTGCCCGCGTCCCGGTTCCCATCCCGTCAACTCCGATTCCAGCGCTGGA
>Ga0315339_1002781_pt1 | contig 12890 bp, 13 predicted proteins | sample ASW17metaG_FD_204514 | JGI IMG/M metagenome (GOLD analysis project Ga0315339, IMG submission 204514) | Ammonia-oxidizing marine archaeal communities from Pacific Ocean, United States - ASW #17 | ecosystem: Environmental > Aquatic > Marine > Oceanic | place: USA: California | collected 2016-12-05
CGGGTCTCTTGGCGTCCGATGGTGTGACTATATCGAAAAGTCAAAGACGTTACTTGTGCAACCATTAGTTCCTCACAATGGTATTCCACCTCAGCACTCTAGGTGGTACTCAGCAGAACCTAAGATGAACCCAACCCACTTACAATGACCGGGATTTATTCTGCGCCGTTTAACCGAGATTACGACTTGATGAAGTCGAACTGCTCGTAGGTGTCCCGCAGGATCGGCTTGGAGTCCAGGCCCATCCATTTCTCGAGCAGCGTGGCGTAGGTGCTCCGGAAGTCGTTGTTCCAGCGGAGGTCGCCTTCGTCGAGCTTATCCGGCTCCAGCGAGGGGTACTCCCCGTAGAGGCCGCCTTCCACGGCATCGCCAATCACGAAGGCTACGCTGCCAGAACCGTGGTCGGTCCCGGAACCGTTCTCCTGCACCCGCCGTCCGAACTCGGTGAACATCAAGATCACCACTTCGCGGTCGGCGTTGTGTTCTTTCAAGTCCTGGTAGAAGTCACCGACGCCGGCCGAAACGTCGGCCCATAGCTTGGAGAGGGCAACCGGCTGGTTGGCGTGGGTGTCGAACGCGCCGGGGTTGAGACCGGTGTAGAGGACACGTGATCCCAGGCCGGCAGTATGTACCTGGGCAACATTCTTCAGCCACTGGGAGAACTGGCTGCCACCGTACTCGACAGATGATGTGTACATACCGGGTGCAGTGCTGAGGATGTCGGCCCCTTTCAGGGCGTCCAGTCCAGTTTGCGACAGATAATCATTGGTGGCGCCGGAGCCGATCATAGGAGAGTACATCCGGGCGAAGATATCCAACGCCTCGATCCTCTGCTCTTGGCTTTCGATCCCGGTGAGCATGCCCAGCTGGTCCAATCCGCCAACGGAGGCAACCGAGACTCCGGAAGAAGCCAGTGCCCTGGGCAGGCCGCGGCCAAAGTTCACTCCGGTGAGTACGTTCTCTTTGTTGGGGTCCAAGTCGCTGATGGCCCGGCCCAGCCAACCGTCCATTCCCATCTTGGTGGGCTCGGCGGTGTGCCAGATGTCCATGGAGCGGAAATGAGACCGGATGGGATTGGGGTAGCCGATACCCTGGATGACGGCCACATTACCCTGGTCATAAAGGTCTTTGATCGGGGCCATTGAAGGGTGGAAACCGACCTTGTCGTCGATGGCCAGTACCGCTTCAGGCTCTACGCGCAGTACCTGGCGGTAGTCCTGATAATGCGGGTCGCTATAGGGGACTATCGTATTCAGCGCATCGTATGCGCCGGACATTTGAAGAATAACCAGCACCGGGTCTTTTCTATTAGAGGTCATTACCTACTCCTACCCAATAAAGGGACTTGATAAACCGATTCGGTTGATTACTTTAGCAACCCAGGGAACGACATTGCCGCACTCGGCTATGCGTATAGATATTCTTTCGTTGCCACGATCATCCGGAGAGTTTCGCCAACCTTGGTCGCGAATTCTTCAGTGCCGGTGCGAATCTCTCCGCCCTTGCTGTTGTGGTCCACCAGCATGCGACGGGTTTCTTCGGATATCTGGTACTCACCCAGCATGCGCAGGCAACCGTCCACCAGTCCTTCTGGGGAGTGGGATTCGCCTTCGGCGGCTAGCCGGTCGATTATTACCTTGATACCGGGGAAACTGCAATCGGACACGGCGTCGGCCACGAAGTTGACGCGATGCGCCAGCGTGCCGCCGTCGATCCATTCCCTACCTGTATGCCAGCCTTCGACCGAAGGCGGGTTCAGGATCTCCTGGCCCATGTATTTCATCTCGTCAAAGATGAACTCTAGGCCGGGCTTGGGCTCGGTCCAGTCGCCCACCATACGGATGGTCCCAATGATGGTCTCGATGGGCCCTTTAACCTTGGCGAACCGTGCGTTCTTGAAGGCGTCGGAGTTGAACAACAGCCGCAGCATGCTGCCGATGTTGTATCCGGACCGGAAGTATTCCTCTTCCAGCATCTTGATGGTCGCCATGTCCTGAGGGGCGGTGTCCATCCAAGACGCCACGTCGACATCGTCGGAGATGAAGAAGTTATAGAGGTGCCGTGAGATGAACCGGGCGGTGGCCGGCTGCTTCACGATGATGTCGATGACATCTTCGCCGTTGAAGTTACCAGTCTCGCCCAAGAAGGTCTTCTCGCCGTCATCATGGTCGTTGGGGTTAAAGACGAAGGTTGCAGCGTAGCGGCCATAGGGCTGCTGCGGTATGGAGTTGGCGATGGTCCATCCGGTGAAGGCCCGGGCGCACTCCTTGACGTCATCCTCGGTGTAGTTGAACTTCCCGTCCATGCCCACACCCAGGGAGAACAACTCCAGGAGTTCCCGTCCGTAGTTCTCGTTGATGTTGCCCTTATGGCTCAGGCAGTTGTCCAGGAAATAGACCATTGCCGGGTCTTTGGATATCTCCACCAAAATTTCCCTGAAGCTTCCCATTCCACAGCGTCGGAACATCTCCAGTTGGGCATGTTCCGTGGGGTAACTCTGCAGCTTACTGTCGGCGATGCACAGTATTCCGTGCCAGAAGAGAATCATCTTCTCTTCCAACTGCCGTTTGGAGTTGATCATCCTAAAGGCGTGGTATTCGGGAACCCCTCTGATGAAGTGGTTCCACTCGATGAAGTAACGCTCAGCCAGATCCAAGTCCATCCCATCGGGATTGTCTTGGGGATTGAGCAATTCTTCTACAGTTTCTTTATATCCCTTCGCCGCGCGGGTTTCCAGTTCGTGGTATTGACAACCGAATCCAGCGCGCCGCATAAGGTGGCCCATCAAAGCGACATCTGTTTCTGGCATCCGTTCTACTCCTTGGTATTCTCAAACCAATAGCTAGTGACTATGTTAGCACTTTGAAAAATGTTGATTCAAGCATCTATTAGGCTCAGAAGCCCGGGGAAGTACCCATAATCCGGCTAATTCGCTTGCCAGACCGGTATATCTGGCCCTTAAACACCGGTTTTTTGAGTCCATTTGGGCTGTAGTTGAGACTTGGCTATAATAGCAGGGCTAGGCGCAGGTCGGGGCACTCTCCACGGCCGGTCTATCCCTGTAAACAATCCAACGCCTGGGGCAGTATGCCCAAAGGAATCAACAGATGGCGGAATCCCTTCTCGAAGCTGCAAAAAAGCTATCACCTATGATTAAAGCAAATCTGGACAGAATAGATTCAGAATGCCAACTACCCGCGGACCTAGCCAAGACCATGAACGACCAAGGTCTCCTGGGATTGTACGTGCCCAAGGTGCTTGGCGGCCCAGAACTAGACCCGATCGCTGCATTCCACGTCGTCGAAGAGATATCCAGCGCCGACGGCTCAGCGGGCTGGTGCTCCTTCAATGGGACGGCCCTCACGTCGTCGGTCTCCAGACTCAGTGCGGAAGCGGCCAAAGAATTGTTCGGTGACCCGCCCAACGTTAGCGCATCCGGTTCGGCTCGCTCGGGAGGCACCGCCAAGATTACCGAGGGCGGTTACGTAGTGTCTGGGCGCTGGAATTATCTCAGCGGCATCGACCATGCCAAGTGCTTGTTTCTAAACTGCGATCTAGTCGACGACAACGGCCCGGTGGTGGCCGAAGACGGTAGCCAGGTGAGCCGTGTGGCGGTCGTCCCTCGTGATTCAGGTACTGTCCACGTAACTTGGTCAACCATGGGAATGAGGGGCACTGCCAGCAACGACGCTTCATTCTCAGAATTGTTTGTCCCGGAGAGCCATACCTACGCTCGCGCAGAACCGGGTTTCCACGATAACCCTCTCTACAACCCGCAGACGGCGATCCTCTGCAGCTGGACTCTCGCCTCGGCCAATGCCCTGGGAATGGCCAGGGGAGCGATGGAGACCTTCAAGAAGCTGGCCACTGATCGCAGCACCAACTCTCCGACTTTACTAAGAGACCGCGCCACCGTACAAACGACCGTTGGCGAGTGTGAGGCTATCATCGGCGCAGGCAAGGCTTATGTTCTGACCGCGGTCGGGGCCTTGTGGGAATCCCAGGTCGGTCGTAAGCCAGACCTGCTAGACAAAGGGGTCCACGCCCGATTGGCCATCACCTACGGCATTCGCCAGTCCGTACAGGTGGTGGATAAGCTTTTCTACGCGGCGGGAACCGGGGCCATCCACGAGTCGAACGGCCTAGAACGGTTCTTCCGTGACCTACACGTGAGCGGCCAACACATCTCCGGCCTACATTCCAACTACGAATACGGCGGTCAAATGCTGCTGGGCGCCAAGATCACGGCGGCAACCTACGCTTAGGACTTCGCGACCAATGGCTGACTAGACCAATACTGAGGTTGGAACATGCTATTTCTGGTGATCAGTAATCCCGCGCCGACACGTCCGTCGGAAGCTCGGGAGGCCCGTAAGAACTTTTGGCCTTGGGTGGAAGACAAACTGGCCCGTGGCATCGCTCGGTCGTTCTACCCGCGCACCGGCCGTGGCGCAGTCGGGGTCTTCGATGTGGAGTCCCATGAGATGCTGCACCGGCTGCTCAACGAGTGGGCCGACGCCGTGCCTGCGGAATTTCAGATCTTCCCGCTGATGGAGCAAGAATCCATAGTGGCGTTCCTGAGCGAAGAGCCTAAAACGTAAAATAGCCTCGTTCACCGTAATGAGAGCCTGTCCTGTAACCCTAAAGTCTTCTATTCGATCGTACTGGAAGACCATATTCGTTGGAAAATTAGGAGACCAAGATGAAACTACTTACCTATGAAACCGATAAAGGGCCCCGTTGCGGCGTCCTGCAGAACGATGAGATCGTCGATGTCAGCGGCCTGCTGGGGGCTACAAGCCACACTATCCATGACGTAAAACAACTGTTGGAACGAGGCGACTCTCCTTTAGACCGAGTGCGTGATGCGCTTTCCAACAACACCTCCTCCACCAGAGTGCCCCTGGCGGGCACGAAGCTTCTTGCGCCGGTCATCCAACCCCCGACGGTGCGCGATTTCATCGTCTACGAAGAGCACGCCAGCAACCAGGGCACCCGAGAGCCCAACGAGGTCTGGTATCGGATGCCGGTCTTCTACTTCTCCAATCCCCTGTGCATCTATGGGACCGACGCCCAGATTCCCCATCCGTCAGCTTCGTCGCAGTTTGATTACGAGCTGGAGATCGGCATCGTGATCGGCAAAGAAGGAAGAGACGTCGCGGCCGCCAACGCCCTAGACTACATCACCGGTTTCACGCTGTTCAATGACTGGAGCGCCCGAGACCTGCAGGTGGACGAGATGGCCTTTGGCCTGGGACCGGCAAAGGGAAAAGATACCGCATCGTCCATCGGACCCTGGTTGGTAACCACGGACGAGATGCTTCCTCACCTTAAGGATGGGCGCTTGGACCTGAAATGCGAGGTCCGGGTCAACGGCAAGCAGTGGCTGAAAGACGGCGCCGCGAAAGACGCCTATTTCAGCTTTGCGGATATGGTCGAGCGTGCTTCCAAAGACAGCCGTATCGTGCCCGGCGACGTTATCGGCAGTGGGACCGTGGGTGGCGGTTCCATACGGGAAGCCATCCGAAAAGGCTATGAAGGCGCACGCTTCCTGGAGCCCGGCGACGTTGTCGAGCATGAGGTGGAGGCCATCGGAGTCCTGCGAGGAACCATCGGACCCAAACCGGCGTTAGACCTCAGCTACCGATTCCAGGTTAAAAACCCTTCGCCGGTGCCCGAAGCGGGAATCTCCAAAGACTACAAATACCAGCGGTCCGCATAACCGGCGACCAAAACCATAAGCATGGATGGTGGGCAGACAGATGGTGACATACAACCCGGAGCACAAGTGTGAGATCAGCGTCAAAGAGTTGGAGTACCAGGACGGCTTGGTCGTCAGGGTCTACCAACCGGCCGGAGAGGGGCCTTTTCCTGCATTGGTGGACGTTCACGGCGGTGTCTGGACCAACTCCGACAGGGCTCAGAACGAGGTGATGGACCGGGCTCTTGCCGAAAGCGGCATCGTGGTTGCGGCCGTCGACTTTAGACAGGCGCCTGATAACCCCTATCCAGCGCAAGTTGCGGACGTAAATCTTGCAACTCGCTGGCTGAAATCCAGAGCGGCCGATTTCAACGCCGACCCGAGCACAGTGGGCGGCATCGGTTCGTCTAGTGGCGGCCATACAGTGTCGTTGAGCGCCATGCGGCCTCATCACCCCGCTTACAGTTACATCGACCTGCCGGGCTCAGATGCTGACGCCACTTTGAAATACTTACTTTTATGCTGGCCGATAATCGCCCCATACGAACGGTACCGGTACGTACAAGACACGGGGAACGACAGGATAGTCGGGCTCTCCGAAGGGTATTTTGGGACCACCGACGCCATGAAAGAGGGCTCGCCGTTCCAGATGCTGCTGAGGGGAGAAAAGGTGGCATTGCCGCAGACCATCATCATCCAGGGGACGGCTGACACGAACCTGCCAGTACCGATCACGGAGCAGTTCGTGTTTGAATACCGGGCAGCAGGCGGCGACATAGAACTGGAACTTTTTCCAGACATGCCCCACCTGTTCGGCAACACCCCTAGCCCAGAATCCGACCGGGCCATCGCCCTGATGAAGAGTTTCGTGGTCCGGGTCTTGGCCTAAAACCGGAGGCTAGTTTTCTTCAACGAGAGGAGCCGATTCGATCGAGGCGATCCATATCCGCTCTAAGTCGGGACTCATGGCTTTCAGGCCTTGTTCTTTTGCATCTTCCCGCAGGAGATCAAGGTAACCAATGATCGTATCCAGATAGGTACGAACTTCGCGCTTTAGGTCTGTCGGCGGCATCATGCTGTCCGCCGAAATGGTTGGCACCAGCCCTTTGGGAGTTTCTGGGTTTGTCACGACGCTACCTTCTTGCTCAGTAGATTTTCAATCTTGGTCAAAAGCTGGAGGAAGTCTATGGACTTAGTGTCGTACTCGTCACATCTCACTTCGATGAACCGCTCCCGGTCACCGGCCATGGCATGGGAAGTGAGGGCGATCACCGGGATGTCTTTTGTCTCCACTGTCGATATAAGGCAGGCTCATATCCATCAAGATCAGGTCGGGGTTCTCGCTCTGGACCATCTGGACCCCTTCGATTCCATCTACCGCGATGAAGGCCTCTTAGCCCTTTCGGCTCCCATCTTTGAGTGAGCATGTCACGGTTCATCTCGTTGTCTTAAACAAGAAGCAGCTTTTTCATAACGTCCCCTTTGATTCAACCGGTTTGGTTCATCTGGTCTGATTCATCCGGTATTCTTTCGGTTTGGTTAGCTCTTTATTATTGTGACCGCGGAATTTCATGGGGTTTCATGGAGCTTCATGGAAGGGCCATGAACGACCGCGTTAGAATCTTTATTGCTGAGCGGGGGGCAACTCCACTTGTCTGGGCTCAGGGTACTCATCCGATGCGTTGAATTCCTCGGACTGGGCTATCGGAGCCGAGATCGCCACTGGGAGATATATCTCGAACGCAGAACGTGATCCGGACTTGGTTTCCATAGTGACATCTCTACCCATCATTCGGCTGAGGCTTAACCCGAGACCGCTCCCGCCGTACTTTCGTACCGTTGACGCGTCCGCCTGTGTAAATGGCTGGAAAAGTTTTTCGGCTCCTTCAGGTGTCATGCCGATCCCTGTGTCGCTTATCGTGAAGGTTACCCAGTCATACCCGTCCCGACACTCTCGTTTTACGCTCAGTACGACTTCGCCGTGATCTGTGAATTTTGCCGCATTGCTCAGCTAGTAGCAGTACCTGGCGCACCTTTAACTGGTCTGTGCACATATATCCAATGCCCTTCGAGCACTCGGTAGACATAGTGCTGTTGTTGAACGGCATCAGAGCTTCGAAGACGAAACGGACCTCTTCAATGACGTCGAAGATGTCGAATTCCTCGATGAACAGGTTCATATTGCCCGCTTCTACCCTGGCCAGGTCCAAGATATCGTTCACCAGGAAGAGGAGATGTTTGCCTGATGCTGTGATTCGCTCCAGGTTACGGACACCCACGGCGTTGTCCTCTTCCTGTGCCATCTCCACCAGAAGTTCGCTGTACCCTATAATCGCATTCAAGAGCGTTCGAAGCTCATGGCTTGTATTGGCCAAGAACTGGCTCTTAGCCTTGGTTGCGCGTTCAGCTACGTCCCTGGTTTTCCCCAATTCCAGAGTCCTCTCTAAAACCCTGTGCTCTAACTCATCATGCGGGATCAGCAGCCCAGCCTGGGCCTCTTGAAGCTCGGCGTGCGCCTGTAGTAGCCCGGCTTGAGTCTGTTGAAGCTCAGAAAGCGCCTGCAGCAGCCCGCCTTGGGTATCTTGCATCTCGATATACGTTTGGGAGATGGCGACCGCGCCGGCGACTTGGTCGGCCACGGTGCTTGCTGCCGTTATCTCATTTTCCGAGTAGGGCATCCGCTGTTTTGAGGCAAAGATCAGAACTCCAATAACCCGATCCTTAGAGAATCATGGGACACCTAAAAGGGCATGGAAACCGGCTTCGACGATGGGTTTCACCAGGGTTTGCTTCTTATCGGCGCTTGTTGAGGGGTGCAAGGTTCCCGCCAATGGCCTCCGGTTTTGGGTCACCGACCTGACAAACGTATTTTCTAAGTTCAGTCGCGTTCCCACCGTTAAGTCCGGAATGGCATCAACAGAGACGTAATCGATGTGCTGAAACTCCATATCTTCGTCCAAGATAGATATGGCGAGCCAGTCGAAGCGCACCAGAGTTCGGACCTGCTTGGCGAACGCGTCATAGACTTCCCGTATGTCCAATGATGAGCTGACGATCCGGCCGATCGTGGCATTGACGGCGTTTTCGTCGGCCAACCGTCTTTGTTCCTCCTCGCCGAGGAGTAACGCCCTTTCTGCTTCTTCCCGCGTCTCAATCATTTCGTTGAAGGCTGCGCTCAATACCTCAATCTCATTATGGGAGGCAACGTAAACTCTGGAGATTAGGTTCCCTTCTGCGGCTCGCTGAGTAGCTAACACCAATTGTTTGACCGGCTGAGTGATTCGCTTAAAGACCAGTTAACCCAGGCCAAAGACCAATAGAAGCCCGACAACCAAGAGCGCCACGGTTACCCGGTTTGCCCTGGAGTCGGCCAGGTGGACCGCATCCTTCTCCAGGCTCATCTGCAGTCGAGCCTGGGCCTGCACCTGCTGCTGTAAGACGGTGTCCAACCCGGACTGCAGCGCCTGGATGCTCGCGGAGCATTCGTCCAGGCCATCCTTCAAGTCCATCAGCCGGGTGGCCATGCTGAACGCATCGATGAACAATGTGTTCAGCTGCGCCGCACGTTGTCTTTCCTCGTCGACCTGCGCCGCTTCATTGAAAAGAGCCAACCCATTGTTGAACTCTTTGGAATGCTCTGTCATCTGAAGCCGGTAGAGCGGTTTTGGCGACCGTAGATATGAAGCCAACGAGTTTCCGACTTCTGCGATCTCTGTTTCCAACACCTGGGGGTGCATCAGCTTCTTCGGACCGTACGTATCGAGGAGCGCCATCTGCTCGCTGAGGTCGATCGAGGCCAAGCTTCCGAGATCATCGAGATTGTTTTCCAATGATACCAACAGGGATTGCCTGACGTCCGTCAGGATCATGATCGATTCGCTGATATCGACGAATCCGGTGGAATATCCGTTCAGTAAACCAGCGATGTCAGAGACCTCTTCGGAGTTCGCCAATACCAGGTACTTCTCTGCTCTTGGTTGCTGAGGGCGCTGTTTGGGGGATATTTACCCAAAATTGGCAAGTACCTATTACCGGCAACAGCATAACGATTTATTCAACGCTATCCCCTACGATCGTTAACATCAAGTGATCAAAGCCAGCGACGCTATACCGAAGTCAAAAGACCGAATTTAGGCGTAATGGAATTGGATTCACGAGGGGATACCGGCTTGTATCGGAGCGTGGGTAGCTCGATTGCCGGGCCGGGTCGAGTGGGTATTATCTCAGCTCTCGTATCTTGGTCAGCTTCAGTGCGGCGGCGATACTGATCCCGGTCAGCACTGCGCCGTTCAACAGCAATGCACCCTGCGCGCCCAAGGCCAACGCCAGCCCTCCCACGCCCATATGGCCTACCGGGGCCACGCCGATGCTCAACACCCATGACCCCATCGCCCGGCCCCGCTGTTCGTCCGGCACGTTGGACTGCATCAAGGTTTTGTAAAGGGTGTCCACCGACATGGCGCAGGCATTCACGGCCGCCAGAACGATTATGAAATAGATCAGGGCTGACGAAACAGAGAACGCCATCAACCCCAGGCCAAATCCGCCAGCGATAACGAACATCAGCAGGCCCTTGCGGCGGAAGTCCCGGAGGTTTGCCAGCAGCGCCAGCCCCACCAAGCCCCCAGCTTGTCGCACAGCCGTCAGATACCCGAGTCCGATCGGCCCCACGTGCAGAACGTCTTTGGCGAACACCGGCAGTAGCGTCATGTGGGTGAACCCCAGTACCTCGGTGATCGACGTGAGGCACATCAAGACCAGGATCACTCGGTTCTCCCGAAGGAACTTGACGTATCCAATCAGGTTCTGGAGCACCGGCTCCCGCTGCGGTTGGGCGGTCACCGTTGATTTTCCGATCGACAAGAGCACCAACGCCGAGCCTAGATAGCTGGCGCCAACGGCAAAGTATTGCCAACCAGGCCCGACCAGGTCGATCAAGGCCCCTGATATCACAGCGCCCACAATACCACCGGTCTGCATCGCCATCTGGTTCAGGGATAAGCCGTTTAGGGCGTGCTCGGGGCCAACAATGTCGTAGGTGTAGGCGTTTCTGGTGGTCAACGTGAAGGCGAACACGCACCCGCCGGCCGCAACCATGATTATCACCGACCAAACGGGAGGGTCGCCGGTCAGCAACATAACGGCCATGACCGTCGCCACGGCCACGCCACCAAGGGCGCTAAAGAACAAGAACAAGCGGCGTTCCAGCCAGTCGGCCATCGCCCCGGAGAGTATCCCGAGGAAGAACATGGGGGCCATGCGTGCTGCGGCCGCCACGCCGACTAGGAACGGCGAACCCGTTATATCGAAGACCAGCCAACCGACCGCCACATGCTCCATGCCGGTACCAAAGGAGTAACTGAGCGTTGACGCCCAGAACAACCGGAAGTCACGGATGCGTAGTGAGGAGGCCCAGGCTTGGGAATAGAAGGCATTGGGAATCAAACTGCCATTCCCTGCCGCTCCGCCCTGTTATATACTCGCCAGTGCCCCCAGGCTGCCGCCTGGAGAACTGCTTTTAAGCGTGAGGAGCCGAAAGCTGTCATGAAGTTTGCCCTATTTCTCGTGGCCTCCTGGACGGAGAAGGATGCCTCTCACCAGAGCCGTATCTATGCTGAGGCCCTGGAGCAGGTCCAATATGCCGAAGAATTGGGGTTCGATTCGGTCTGGATCGCCGAACACCACTCCAGCCGCTACGGCATCTTTCCGACATTGATGCCCATCTTGTCACATATAGCGGCGCGGACCAAGACCATTCGCCTTGGCGCAGGCGTCAGCGTACTGCCCTTTTACAATCCGATATTCCTGGCCGAGTCTGCTGCCATGGTCGATATACTTAGCAACGGAAGGCTGGATTTTGGTGTGGGCCGGGGCTCGGCGGACTACGAGTATGGCAACTTCAAGATTGATTTTGATTCACGCGACGCCCGGTTCAACGAGGTCCTCGACATCATCTTGGGCCTGTGGACCAATGACAACTTCAGCTACCACGGCGAATACTACCAAGTGGACGGCCTGACCATCGCGCCCAAACCTTTGCAAAAGCCCCATCCGCCGATACATCTGGCCGTTTCGCGCTCTGCTGCCAGCATCGACGCCGCAGTGGCCAGAGACCTGCCAATCTTGACCAGCTTCTTCACTCCTTTGGCCGACACATTGGCCCTGACCGACATGTATTCAGAGCGATGTGCCGCCGCTGGCAAACCGTCGCGGATCGGAGAGATGCCGTTCTTCCGCTTCGTTTACCTGTCCGAGGACGAGAAAAAGGCCAGGGGCTATCCCGAGGAGGCCATAACCTGGGTGCGGGATTTGAGCACCTACCGGCGCACATTGACCAAGGGCGATGAGATCAATGTGGACTTAGACCACTGGAAGACCATCCGCACCGAACATCCACCTGCCTACGAGTCGGAGCTGGCCGATAACTTATTTTTCGGCACCCCGGACCAGTGTGTAGAGCGAATCACCGGGCTGCAGAATGACCACGGCATCGGTTACTTCGGCGCATCATTCTCATTCGGGACCATGGAACACGCCAAGGTCATGGCATCCATGAAGTTGTTCGCAGAAGAGGTCATGCCCAAGTTCTCATAAGGTGGCTTTGGGCCATGGCCTAGGTTTTGGATGGCCCTCATCCTAGCCTTCTCCTGTGCGCGGGAAAAGGGACTTTTGCTCTCTCATAAAGAGCTTCGCCGGAACATTGTCATTCCGAGGAGGGCCGTAGGCTGATGATGAATTTCCTTTTCCGCTGGCACTATGCTCTACCGAAGCAAAGAGACGCCCTCCTTCAACAGAAGGAGGGCGTCTTGGCGTCCAGGATCGATTAGACCTATAGGTCGGTCTATTTGAACTTGGGAATCACTTTGTCGGTGAGTATCTGGATGGTCTTCGTCGTCACTTCTCGTGGGACTGATGACGTCCAGTTGACCTCGAACATGATCTCGTCGGTGCTGTATTGCTCCCGGAGCACCTCGATCCGATCGACGATATCTTCAGCGGTCCCGAATAGGTTGACCTCAGCGGTCGTTTCGGGGCTGGCGGAGCCGGCGTCGGTGCTTCCGATGCCAAGCCGTCCGTTGAAGTAGCGCTTGGCGAGGTCCATGAGTTTTTCGCTCTGCTCATCTGCTTCCGCTTTCGTGTCGGCCAACAGCGTGGGTATCCGGACTACGGTGGTGGGGTCGCCCTCGTG
>Ga0315339_1002783_pt1 | contig 12885 bp, 12 predicted proteins | sample ASW17metaG_FD_204514 | JGI IMG/M metagenome (GOLD analysis project Ga0315339, IMG submission 204514) | Ammonia-oxidizing marine archaeal communities from Pacific Ocean, United States - ASW #17 | ecosystem: Environmental > Aquatic > Marine > Oceanic | place: USA: California | collected 2016-12-05
ACCATCTTTGGTTGGGGTTTCTAAACAAACAGAAAAAAAAGATAAAAAAGATGAGGAAAATAAGGAAAATTTAGACAAATAATTACATTTGTTGAACTTGTAGAATTTATTTTAACACATATATGAATGAGAGAAATTAAATTATGAGCAAAATTATTGGAATAGATCTTGGTACGACAAACTCTTGTGTATCGATTATGGAAGGAAGCCAACCTAAAGTTTTAGAAAATGCTGAGGGTGCTCGAACAACTCCTTCAGTTGTAGCTTTTACTGATGACGGTGAAAAATTAGTTGGACAGCCTGCTAAAAGACAGGCGGTAACTAACCCTGAAAATACAATTTTTGCTGTTAAAAGATTAATTGGAAGAAATTTTGAAGACCCGACTGTAAAGAAAGATATTGCTGCAGCTCCTTTTAAAATAATTAAATCTGAAAAAAGTGATGCTTGGATTGAGGCAAAAGGAGAAAAATACTCACCTTCTCAAATATCTGCTTTTATTCTTCAAAAAATGAAAGAAACTGCTGAAAAATATTTAGGTCAAGAAGTAACTAAAGCGGTAATAACAGTACCCGCATACTTTAACGATGCACAAAGACAGGCAACTAAAGATGCTGGTAAAATTGCTGGTTTAGAAGTTTTAAGAATTATTAACGAACCCACTGCTGCATCATTAGCATACGGTTTAGATAAAAAACAAAATAAAAAAATTGCCGTATATGACTTGGGTGGAGGAACATTTGACGTATCTATTCTTGAATTAGGTGATGGTGTTTTTGAAGTTAAATCAACCAATGGAGATACTTTTTTAGGTGGTGAAGATTTTGATAATTCAATCGTAGATTATCTAATTGCTGAGTTTAAAAAAGATAATGGAATTGATCTAACATCAGACAAACTTGCACTTCAAAGACTAAAAGAGGCTGCGGAAAAAGCTAAAATTGAACTTTCTTCAGCAGAACAAACAGATATTAATTTGCCGTTTATTACTGCAGATAAAACAGGGCCAAAACATATTAATTTAAAAATGACTAGGGCAAAACTAGAAGCTCTTGTTGAAGATTTAATAGCCAGAACATTACCTCCATGTAAGACGGCATTGAGCGATGCTGGAGTTTCTGCAAGTGATATTAATGAAATTGTGATGGTTGGTGGAATGACTAGAATGCCTAAAGTTTTAGCTGAAGTTAAAAACTTTTTTGGAAAAGATCCAAATAAAAGTGTCAACCCTGACGAAGTTGTGGCAATGGGTGCTGCTATTCAAGCAGGTGTACTACAAGGCGACGTTAAAGATGTTCTTCTTTTAGATGTAACACCTCTATCTCTTGGTATCGAAACATTGGGTGGTGTATCAACTAAACTGATTGAAAAAAACACAACAATACCAACAAAAAAAAGCCAAGTATTTTCTACAGCTGAAGATAATCAGCCTGCGGTTTCTATCAGAGTATTACAGGGTGAAAGAGAAATGTCAACTGATAACAAAATGTTAGGAAATTTTGAACTAGTTGGTATCGCTCCTGCACCAAGAGGAGTTCCCCAAATTGAAGTCACTTTTGATATTGATGCAAATGGAATAGTTAGCGTTTCAGCTAAAGATAAAGGAACAGGTAAAGAGCAAAAAATTCAAATCCAAGCTTCTGGTGGATTAAGTGAAGAAGAGATTGAAAAAATGGTTAAAGATGCAGAAGCTAACAAAGAGGAAGATAAAAAGAAAAGAGAGTCTGTAGATGTAAGAAATCAAGCTGATACATTAATTCATTCAACTGAAAAAAATCTTAAAGAACATGGATCTAAAGTTACTGATGCTGAAAAGAAAGCAATTGAAGATGCATCGTCTAGCTTGAAAGAAGCTTTAAAAGGAACAGATAATGAAGATATTAAGAAAAAAACAGAAACGTTAGTTCAAGCTTCAATGAAACTAGGAGAAGCTATTTATAAATCTCAGGAGAAAAAACCAGATTCACCCGATGATAGTAAAAATAATGATGAAGGGAAAAAAGACGATAACGTAGTTGATGCAGATTTTGAGGAAGTAAAAGAAGAAAACAAAGAAGAAAACAAAGAAGAAGACAAAGAAAAAAGCGCTTAAGACTCTCAACAATTATCATCTTAAAATAACTTATGGCTAAAAGAGATTTTTATGATGTCTTGGGTGTTAATAAAAATGCAAGCCCTGAAGAATTAAAATCAGCCTATAGAAAACTTGCTGTAAAACATCATCCAGATAAAAACCCAGGTAATAAAGCAGCTGAAGATAAATTTAAAGAAGCCAGTGAAGCTTACAGAATTCTTTCAGATAAAGAAAAAAAACAAAATTATGACAACTTTGGTCATGCAGCCTTTGAAAATGGAGGTGGAAGACAAAGCAGTGGTTTTGGTGGTTTTGGTGGTGCAGATTTTTCAGACATTTTTGAAGATTTTTTTGGAGATTTTGGAGGTGGTGGAAGATCAAGAGGTAACAGAAATTCTAATAATAGAGGTTCAGATTTAAGATATGATTTATCTATTTCACTAGAAGAGGCGTATGAAGGTAAGAAGCAAGATATAAAATTTTCTACAACTGAAAAATGTAATACATGTAAAGGAAATGGTTCTAAACCTGGTCATTCTCCTGATAGATGTACATATTGTGGTGGAAATGGAAAAATAAGATCTAACCAAGGATTTTTTACTGTTCAACAAACTTGTCCTCACTGTAATGGAAATGGAGAGGAGATTACTAACCCATGTAACGATTGTAATGGTCAAGGTAAAAAACAAGCTTCAAAGAAAATATCTGTAACAATACCAAAAGGTGTTGATGATGGAACAAGAATTAGATTGGCTGGCAAAGGAGAGACAGGAAGTAGAGGTGGTGCAACTGGTGATTTATATTTATTTATAAATGTTAATTCACATGATTTATTTAAAAGATCAGATGAAAATTTGTTTTTTGAATTTCCATTATCAATAGCTGATGCAGCACTTGGAGCAACAATTGAAATACCAACAATTGATGGTGGTAAAGCAAAAATTAAAATTCCAGATGGTACTCAAAATGGCAAACAATTTAGACTTAAGGGTAAGGGGATGCCTTTTATGCGAAGAGGCGATTATGGAGATCTTTATGTGCAAGTTAATACAGAGGTTCCTGTATCTCTAAATAAGCAACAAAAAGAATTGCTAGAAAAATTTAGAGAAATTGAAAATGAAAAATCAAATCCAAGTATCAAAAAATTCTTTCAAAAAGCAAAAAGTTTCTGGAAAAACTAAACTTTAATAAATTAAAATTGTTATATAAAGTATTAGAGTTAATTTGATTATATGAACGATTTTAATAGATTACTACAAAAAGGTTTTGAACTTCATAAAAAAAATAATTTTGAAGATGCATTAAAAATTTATAAAGAATTAATTTTAATAGATAAAACTAATCCACAACTAAAATTATTTTTAGGCACACTATATCTACAAATTGAAGATTATCAGCAAGCAAAAAATTATTTAGAACAATCTTTAGAGATCGACAAAAATAATACATCAGTTTTAAACAATCTAGCGACAGCTTATGAAAAACTTAATCAAAAAGATAAGGCTATAAAATTATACCTAAAATCGATTGATATTTCAAAAAATAATCCTGAAACCTTTTTCAGAATTGCAAATTTATTTGTAAATTCTAAAAATTTTAAGCTAGCAATAGAAAATTATCAAAAAGCAATTAATTTAAAACCAAATTTCATTAATGCTTACATGAATTTAGCAAACACTTTTTTTAAAATAGAAAAATTTAAAGAAGCTATAGATTATTATGATGTTGTCATAAAATTAGATAATAAAAATCTTAATGCCTATTTAAATAAAGGAAATATTTATCTAAAGATAGATAACTACACATATGCTATTAAGAATTATGAAAAGGTTATAGAAATTGAACCATCCCATAAACTCGCATTAGGCAAATTATTATTTGCAAAAACCCAAATTCTTGATTGGAAAAATTACAACGAATTATTAGAGAGTGTTATTCAAAATATAAACAAGAATTTAATGGTTATTCATCCATCTATATTTATTTCACTTATAGATCAGCCAGATCTGCATCTAAAAGCCAGTAGAATTTATGTTAATGAAAACTTCAAAAATAATCATAATAATCAAACATTAAATTTCAAAGAAAATACAAAAATTAACTTAGGATATTTTTCAAGTGATTTTTATGATCATGCAACATTAAGATTAATGATGGATGTATTCAAATATCACAATAAATCAAAATTTAATATATTTGGCTTTTCTTGTGGTTCAGAAAAAAATGACGGTTATACAAAAAAACTAAAAACCTATTTGAATAATTGCTATTATGTAGGAAATATGGATTTAGATCAAATTCATTCTCTTTGTAAAAAAAAACAGATTCATATAGCGATTGATTTAAAAGGTTATACTAAAGATAATCAAATAAACATTTTCGAAAAAAGAGTGGCACCTATCCAAATAAGTTATCTTGGATACCCTGGAACAACTGGATTAGATAATATGGATTATATATTAGCAGACAACATAATTATACCTAAAGAAAATTTTGAATTTTACTCTGAAAAAATTCTACACTTACCTAATTGCTATCAGCCTAATGAAAAAAATAAAACTATACTAAAAAATAAAAAAACAAAAAAAGATTTTGAGTTAGATGAAAATAAATTTGTTTTTTGCTCATTTAATTCTAATTATAAAATTACTCCTGAAATTTTTAATATATGGATGGATATTTTAAAACAAACACCAGATAGTATTTTGTGGATACTTGTAGACAATAAAACTGCAGAAAAAAATCTTTTAAATAATGCTAAAAAAAATGGCATAAATCCTGATAGAATAATTTTTGCTGAATATTTAACTGAGTCTGAACATTTAAATAGAATAAAATTTGCAGACGTATTTCTTGATACGTTTCCATACGGTGCTCATACAACAGCAAGTGAGGTTGTTAGAATGGGAGTTCCAATAGTTACGCTTAAAGGTAAATCTTTTGCATCCAGAGTAGCAGCTAGTATTCTTCATCAATTTGAATTAGACGAACTCGTTATGAAAAATAAAAAAAATTACAAAAATAAAGCAATTGAATTTTACAATCATCCTGAAGAACTAAATAGAGTTAAAAAAAGATTGGCTGATAACATAGAAAACTCTATATTATTTGATAGCAAAAAATTCACAAGTAATTTAGAGAAAATTTATTTAGATGTTATCAATAAAAAAATAGATTTAATTAATCTAAATTAAATGTAATCTTAGATCACTTTATTATTATGAAAAAAATAAATATTTCGATAACTGGTTGTATGGGTCGTATGGGCAAACAGCTCATTAAGTCATCTAAAAAAGATAAATCATTCAAATTAAATAGTATTACTGAAAATAAAATTATAGAAAAAAAAATATTAGGAATTAAACCTCAGCTTAATAATGAAAAAACATTCAAAAATACTGATGTTATAATAGATTTTACCATTCCAAAATGTACATTTGAGGTATTAAAAATTGCTACAAAATTAAAAAAAAAAGTTGTAATTGGAACTACTGGATTCACTAAAAAAGAAGAGAATTTAATTAAGATTTATTCAAAAAAAATTCCAATCTTAAAAGCAGGAAATATGAGCCTTGGTGTTAATTTATTAATGTATTTAACTGAAATTGCATCAAAATCACTAAACGATGATTACCTTGCTAAAATATTTGAAGTTCATCACAAACATAAAAAAGACTACCCTTCCGGAACCGCATTAATGCTTGGAAAAGGTATAGCGGACGGGAAAAATAAGGACTTATATAAAATTCTGGGTAAAAAATTTCTGAATAAAAAATATTTTCCTTATGGAAAAAAAATAAACTTTAATTCTATAAGAAAAGGAGAGGTTATAGGAGAACATGAAGTAAAATTTTCAAATGACAAAGAAATAATTAAATTAAATCATAAAGCATTTGATAGAGCACTATACTCTGATGGTGCATTGATAGCTGCTAAATGGCTTTCAAACAAAAAACCTGGACTTTATTCGATGAGAGATTTATTAAATTTCTTATAATGAATAAAAAAGACAAAATTAAAATAATCTTAAAAATTTTAAATAAAATTTATCCCAAAACACCAATACCTTTAAAACATAAGAATACATTTACGCTTCTAACTTCTGTCCTTTTGTCTGCTCAGTGTACTGACTTAAACGTAAACAATGTAACAAAAGATATATATCCTAAATATTATAAACCTGAGCATTTTGTAAAGTTGGGTAGAAAAAAAATTGAAAAATTAATTAAAAAAATAGGTATTTTTAGAGTTAAAGCAAAAAGTATTTATTTAATGTCAAAAAGACTTTTGAATGAACATAATGGTAAAGTTCCAAAATCGTTTGAAGAGCTTGAAAAATTACCTGGTGTAGGTCATAAGACAGCGAGTGTGGTCATGTCTCAAGGTTTCGGATATCCAGCTTTTGCTGTCGATACTCATATTCATAGATTGGCACAGAGATGGGGTTTAACTAACGGTAAAAATGTAATTCAAACTGAAAGAGATTTAAAAAAAATTTTCCCCATGAAGACCTGGTCTAAACTTCATTTACAAATTATTTATTATGGTAGAGAATATTGTAAAGCTAGAGAGTGTTATGGTTTAGCTTGTAAAATATGTACCGCTTGTTATCCTAATAGAAAAAAACCTTTAATAACAAAAAAAGCTTAATATGAAAATTCTTGGAATTGGTAACGCCATTGTTGATGTTTTATGCAAAGTAGATGATAATTTTTTAAAAAAAAATTCATTAACTAAAAGCACCATGAAACTAATTGATGAAAATGAGTTTAAAACCTTAGTTTCTTTATTAGATATAGAAGATACAATATCTGGTGGATCTGTAGCAAACTCTATAGTTGGATTATCACAATTGGGTAATAATGTTGGGTTTATTGGTAAAGTAAGTGATGATAATTTAGGTCAAAAATATGAGGATGGACTAAAAAAAGAAAAAGTTAATTATTTATATAATAAAACGAATGAACCTATTTCTACTGGAAGCTGTTTAATTTTAATCACTCCAGACTCGGAACGTACAATGTGTACATATCTAGGTACTGCAGGTAAAATTAATGATAGGGACATTGATGATAAAATCGTTAGAGAAAGTGAGATAACTTTTTTAGAGGGTTACCTTTGGGATGAAGGCGAGCCTAAAAAAGCTTTTGATAAAGCCATAAATAGCTCAAATAAAGTAGCTATGTCATTATCTGATTTATTTTGTGTTGAAAGGCATAAAGATCAATTTTTAGAATTAGTTAAAAATAGATTGGATATTGTTTTTGCTAATGAACAAGAAATTTTATCATTAATAGACAGCAAATCATTTGATGAAGTAATCTCTTTTTCAAAAAGTTTGAAAAAAAATATAATTATTACAAGGGGTAAAAAAGGAGCAATAGCAATTAACAAAAATGAAATTTTTGAATGTTCTGCAAAAAAAAATTTAAATATAAAAGATCTTACAGGTGCCGGAGATTTATTTGCAGCTGGTTACTTACACGGGGTAACCAATAAAATGAGTACAAAAGAAAGCTTAATAAAAGGTACTGAGTTATCAGCAAAAATTATCCAAAAAATTGGGGCAAGAATTTAATTTATTTATTTCTTTTAAAACTACCCTTTCCTTTTTTTGGTTTAACTATCTTGGGTTTAAATTTTTTAGAATATAAATCTTTAATAATAGGGTTTTTTTTATTTAATTTGATAACCATTATTTCTACTAATTATAAAATTATCATCTAAGAAATTTTTAGAAATTTTTTTTCTAAGTCTATAGATATGAGTTTCTACTGTATGTGTTTCTATATCTGAACGATAATCCCAAACTTTAGTTTGTAATTCTTCAATACTAATAGGTTTATTTGCTTTTGACAGATAAATTATGGTGTTTATCTCTTTTTCGGTCAATTTTAGTTTAACATTTTTTGAAAACATTTCTCTAGCATTAATATCTATAGTGTAATCATTAATGATAACTTGTGATTGTTCAACAAATTGTTGTTTTAAAAACTCAATATTTAATTTTTCAATTATCTTAAAAATCTTGATTGGTAGCTGACTTAAAATTAATTGATTATTAAGTTTTAAGATTTGTTTTTTTGTTATGATTAAATAATTATTTAAATTCTTAATTTCATTAGTTAAAGATTTTTCATCTGATATTTCAATAATTTTAAAATGTGTGTCTTCCTCTAATTCTTTAAGTATTTGGTATAAAAGATTAAATCGATAAACTATTAAGTTTTGATTATTCATATATAATTAGAATATGACAATTTTTTTAAAAAATAAACACACTCTTCAAATAGATGATTTTTATTTTAAGTGTTGTATTGGAAAAAATGGTGTGACAAGAAGAAAAAGAGAGGGTGATTACAAAACTCCTTCAGGTATTTTTAGAATTGGAAAATTATTTTTTAGAAAAGACAGAATAAAAAAACCAAAAACTTCCTTGGAAGCAATAGAGATAAAAAAAAGTATGGGATGGTGCGATGACATCCACAATCCAAGCAAATATAATCGTCTAGTCAAAATTAATAATAAGATAAAATACGAAAAACTTAAAAGGAATGATTATAAATATGATTTATTAATTCCTATAAATTATAATATAAAAAATCCTGTGGTTGGTTTGGGAAGTTGTATATTTATTCATCTAACTAAAGATTACAAACCCACAGCAGGGTGCATTGCATTAAAAAAAAATGATTTTTTAATTATGTTAAAATTAATTAAAAAAAATTCTAAAATAAAAATATCTTAAAATCTTTTACCAAAAATACTTGACCCAATTCGTAAATATGAGGCGAAATTTTTTGAAGCTTCTATATAATCTGAAGACATTCCCATGCTAAGTTCAGATAAACCAAAACCGGTGTTTAATAAATTCATTTCGTTAAAATAAAAAGAAGAGTCAATATCTGCTGGTGGTAAACACATAAGGCCAACAACATCCAAATTAATTTTTTTACAATATGAAATTAAATCACCAAGTTCATTTTTTTTAATACCAGATTTTTGCTTCTCATTTCCAATATTAACCTGAATAAAAATTTTTACTTTTTTTCTTATTTTTTCTTGTTCATCAGCAATTTTTTTTGCAAGTTTTTCATTATCTACAGAATGAATATAATCAAACAATTTGACTGCATTTTTTACTTTATTAGTCTGTAATTTTCCTATCATGTGAAGCTTAATATTAAGATTATTAGATTTAATATCTGTCCACTTGTCTACAGCTTCCTGAATTTTATTTTCACCAAAATCAATATGGCCATAATCAATTAGTGGTAAAATTTTATCAATTTTAAAAGTCTTGGATACAGCTATAATCTTTGGTAAATTAACAACTTTAACATTGGTTAAATTTAATTTAATTTGATTTTCAATTTTGATTAGATTTTGGATAGTAATATGCATCATGATTTAAATACTAAATATTACTTTATTAATAATTTTGATACAAATAATATCGATCAGCAAAATAAAAAAACAATTATTATTTATAGAAATTATAGTTCGAAAAAAATCAATCAGTCTTTAATTCTTAAATTTAAGAGCTATTGTAGAAAAAAAAATTTAAAATTTTATTTATCCAACAACGTCAAACTAGCTATTAAACTAGGATTAGATGGAGCTTATATACCATCTTTTAATAAAGAATTTAATCACTTAAGCTATACACATGACAAAGATTTTAAAATAATTGGATCAGCTCATAATATAAAAGAAATAAGAATAAAGGAACTTCAAAAAGTTGATAAAATTTTTTTATCCTCATTATTTAAAATAAATAAAAACTATTTGGGAATTAATAAGTTTAAATTTCTGTCTAGTTTAACAAAGAAAAGAGTTGTTGTTCTTGGGGGTATTACTAAAAAAAATATTAAATCACTTAATCTTTTAAAAAATTCTGAGTTTGCTGGAATATCATATTTTGAATAAAAAAAAGGCCCCTTAAAAGGGGCCCTTTAATATAATTATTACTATTAATTAGAATGCAAATGAAGCGCCTAATTCCCAGTATTCAAGGTCATCACCAGCTGTGTTAGCGTGGCCAGTGTTTTCACCTTCATACATTGCAGCTGAAATTGTCATTCCACCAGCAGTGTAAGCTACAGAAAATCCTTCGTATTCAGCATTTACAGCTGTATCTCCAGCGTCAGATTCCTCTGTACCGTACGTAACTGAAAGTTCATCTGATACAGTGTAAGAAATACCGTATGATGTCATTTCAAGATCAGTAGATGCAGTTGAAGCTCCTACTTCAGTAGAGAAGTTAGAGTATGATACTGTAACTGGTCCATAAGCGTATGAAGCTTTCAAAGCAGTTTCATCACCTTCAGCAGTTGTTAAATGACCTTCTATATCAAGACTTGCATAGCTTAAAGTTAAACCATCAATACCAGTATAAGTAGCACCCAAACCTAGCATAGAGTTTACACCAGCTGCTGCTGCAGGGTTCCAACTAGCAGTAATTGATAAACCTTCCATTACATCTGGAGAAGTGTAGAAAATAGTATTATTTCCACCACCATTAGATACTAGAGCATCAGATACTGTTGCTTCACCAAGTTTTTTTGCTTTTCCATCAAAGTTATCCCATATAGAACCAGCTGCAGTTCCTGCCATAGCAGAAGTAGCTGATGATCCACCGTGACCAGAAAACTTAATAGTTCCCATGTCTGATGATATTGTAACTGAGTGGCTATCAAAACCATTTGATGAGTTGTTAGCTGTTCCTTGGTCTAATTCAAAAGACGTAGATACAGTCATACCATTATCTAATTCCGTAGAACCTGAAAATGTTACACTGTTACCCATTGTCCATGAAGTAGCACCACCTGCTCCAATAGCTCCTGAATAACCTGACCCTGTAATTGACGCTCCACCAGATGCTGTTAACTCACCAGCATTTGCTGATACAGAAACAAGCGATGCTGCTAAAGCAGTCAGACCTATTTTTTTAAAATTGTTCATATTAATTACTCCTTTATTAGTTTGTTAATTATTAATAATAAACAGTGTCTATATATTCCAATTATTCGCCTTTTTATTTGAAAATTCTGGTTTTAAAGCTAAAAAAATTATTATGTTGCATTTTTGCAACACTTATGGTTTTTTGCATTAATTTAGTCAAATAAACTCGTTTAATGTATAAGAAAAAATCTAATTATCATTATGAACAAATTTAAAATAATTGCCTTTTTAACTGTAATTACGTTTTTACTAAGCGGATGTAATGGAAAACTTCCGGGTGGTGATGCAAGAAAAACTCCGGCAGATCCTGCTAAAAGAATTGAGCAAAATTTGAAGGATGGACGTGGAATATCACTATTGGACACGGGTAAATCAAAAGGGGGTGTTTTTGATTTTGCAAGCTCAAATGGTTTGTGGCGAGCCTCACTAGATGTCATAGATTTTATGCCTTTATCATCAGTAAATTACAGTGGCGGTATCATTGTAACAGATTGGTACTCTGAAAACGGTAGTCAAAATGAAAGTATTAAAGTTTCAATTAGATTTATGACGAATGAAGTTAGGGCAGACGCGTTAAACATTAAGGTATTTAATAGAAAATGTTCAAATAATTTATTAAATTGTAAAATTACTGAAACTGAAGGAGTTCTAGTTACAGAGATTAAAAAAGAAATATTAAAAAGAGCAGCGTTATACAAAAAACAAGATAAGGAAAAGAAAAAATAAAAACTTTTTCAAATTCAAAAATTAATCTAATTTTGTGGAAAGATACAATTTTAAAACTGTTGAAAGTAAATGGCAAAAATATTGGGAAAAAGAAAAAACTTTTTCTACCAAATTAGATAAAACTAAGAAAAAATTTTATTGTCTAGAAATGTTTCCATATCCTTCTGGGAAAATCCATATGGGACATGTTAGAAATTATACAATTGGTGATGTTTTAGCAAGATTTAAAGCTTTACAAGGTTACAATGTTCTTCATCCAATGGGGTGGGATTCTTTTGGAATGCCCGCAGAAAATGCTGCAAGACAAAATAAGTTAAGTCCTAAAGAATGGACTGAGTCTAATATTTCAACTATGAAATCACAATTAAAAAAGATTGGACTTTCTATTGATTGGGATAGAGAAATTTCAACATGTTCAGTCGAATATTATAAACATCAACAAGAATTTTTTTTAGAACTATTTGATAAAGGGCTAGTTTACAGAAAAGAGCAAGATGTTAATTGGGATCCAGTAGATCAAACAGTACTTGCAAATGAACAGGTTATTGATGGTAAAGGATGGAGATCTGGAGCTCAAGTTGAAAAGAAAAAATTAAATCAATGGTTTTTTAATATTACTAAATTTTCAAATGAATTACTAGAAAGCCTTGATAACCTTGATCAATGGCCAAATAAAGTAAAGACAATGCAGAATAATTGGATAGGAAAATCATTTGGTTGTGAGGTAAATTTTGAAATATCTTCAAAAAAAAATGTTAAAGAAATTAAATGCTTTACTACAAGACCTGACACATTATTTGGTCTTTCCTTTTTAGCTTTATCTGTTGATCATCCTTTATCTAAGCTTTACGAAAATGATACAGAATTTTTACAATTTAAACAAAAATGCTCTAAAAATGGTACTACAGAAGAAGCTGTTGCAAATGCAGAAAAGATTGGATTTAAAACTGATCTTGAAGCAATCAACCCCTTAGATAAGAATTTTAAAGTTCCAGTTTATTTTGCAAATTTTGTTCTTATGGATTATGGTTTAGGAGCAGTCTTTGGTTGCCCAGCACATGACCAGCGAGATTTGGATTTTGCTATTAAATATAATTTAAACGTTAAAGCAGTTGTTACTCCA
>Ga0315339_1002784_pt1 | contig 12882 bp, 13 predicted proteins | sample ASW17metaG_FD_204514 | JGI IMG/M metagenome (GOLD analysis project Ga0315339, IMG submission 204514) | Ammonia-oxidizing marine archaeal communities from Pacific Ocean, United States - ASW #17 | ecosystem: Environmental > Aquatic > Marine > Oceanic | place: USA: California | collected 2016-12-05
ACAAAAAATCGGTGAAGCCGTTTTTTCGGCCGTCGAGAAAAAAGCCATCGAGGAATTTTTCGGCCATTCGGCGACGCCGACAGAGCGGGTGATCATCGACACCGCGCGGACTGTTATCCGCAGTGCGACCGGCCAGCCGTCGCCGCAATCGGCGGGCCAAACCAGCCAGGTCGAAAAAGACGATGACGACGACAGTTCGTGGAAAAAGAAAAAACACAAACACAAGAACAAGGGCCGGGGAAAAAGCAAGGGGCGCGGCAAACAGAAAGGCCTGCCGCCGGGTTTGGCGAGGCGCGGCGAATTGCCGCCGGGCCTGCAAAAACGTGCCGCCAAGTATGGTTCCCTACCACCGGGTTCGGCGAAGCGCGAATTGCCCACCGATCTGGCCGCCAAGCTGCCGCCGCCTACGCCGGGCACGGAACGCATGGTTGCGGGCAGTGATGTTGTGCTGATTGATCGGGCAACGAACGTCGTTTTGGATGTGCTTTATGATGTCGTCGCCGGTGCGACGCGGTAGGAAATCGTCGCCAGCGCGACGCGGTAGGAAATTTCAAGCGACGAGGGAGTTCGAATGACTGTCCATTTTATTGGCGCCGGGCCGGGTGCTGCCGACCTGATCACGGTGCGTGGCCTGAAGCTCATACAGACATGCCGAGTGGTGCTGTATGCGGGCTCCTTGGTGCCCGAGGCCATCGTTGCCGAAGCGGCAAATGATGCCCATGTGCTTGACACAGCGCCGATGAATCTTGATGAAATCATTGCCGAGATTGAGACCGCCCATGCTGCTGGCCATGATATCGCTCGGGTGCATTCCGGTGATCCGTCAATCTATGGCGCCATCGGCGAACAGATGCGCAGATTGGATCAGCTCGATATTCCCTATGATGTAACGCCGGGCGTCTCGGCATATGCCGCCGCCGCCGCCGCCATGAAACGCGAGTTGACACTGGCCGGTGTCAGCCAAACCGTCATCCTGACCCGCACCGCGGTGCGGTCTTCCGAGATGCCGGAGGGTGAAGACCTGGAGACGTTGGGCAAAAGCGGTGCGACATTGGCGATCCATCTGTCGGTCAACAATTTGGTCAAAGTTGTCCGCGAATTGACACTCCATTATGGCGCTGATTGCCCGGTCGCGGTTTGCTACCGGGTCGGCTGGCCGGACCAGGAAATCATCGAAGGCCGCCTCGATGATATCCGTGACAAGGTGAAAGCGGCAGGCTTTACCCGCACGGCCCTGATTATGGTCGGCCGTGTCCTTGACCCAGCAGCCTTCGATGACAGCCGTCTGTACGCCGCCGATCACCACCATGTATTGCGGCCGAGGAAGACGTCTTAGCCCGTCCGCCAAGCCACCTTTAAAACGTCACGTTATAGGTCAACAAGGTGCCGAACACATCGGTATCGAGCCCGGCGTTGCGGGCCCGTTTGTAGGCGACGTCCAGACCGATGCCGAGCGGCCACGTGTATCCCGCAGAGACTTGCAGCTGTTCTTCGTTGGTTTCCGTACCGTCGGCGGCCTCGGTTTCCTTAAACGTGCCGGAGAGCGCGGCGTTCCAGTTCCCATAGGTCAATCCCAGCGCCGCCGTCACGTAGGTGCGGTCCTGGTCCGCGGTTCCCTCCGCGTCACTGAGCAAGATGTATTCGGCCAGCGGCTGGACGGTGATGTCGCCGATCTTGAATTCGTAGGACCCACCGAGCGCGAAGCGGCGTTCATTGTCGGCGTTCTCGGTATCGTTGGTGTGATGGACATCGGCTGCGTGGTAGGCGAACCCGGGAAGCGCCGGGAAATAGCCACCGTCCAGCGCCAAGGCGATGGATGAAAAGTCGCCCGTGTTGCCGGGGCCCCCGTCGCCTTCGCGGGTTTTCCGGCGCCGGGTCAGGGCGCTTTCGGCCAATCCGGAAGTGTCGAGAAAAAGGTTTGGGCGGTGAGCGTATGTTTCCCGCCGTCGCCGAAATCATGGCGTAGGGCGCCGAGAACACTGATGGCCTCGGCGATCTCGTATTCTTCGGCTAGATCGATGCCGAAGACACCGGGCGTTGCATCCCAAGCCTTGCTGAAATTGACACCCATCTTACCGCTGGAGAGATGCACAGGCCCGGTCTCGTAGTCCAGCGTCAGCACTTCCACGAATAGGCCCTGATCGGCGAAAGTGCGGTCCTCGCCCTTGATCGGCGGCTCTTGGACCTGTTCCAGCACCAACCCGGTGTTGATGGAGACGGCATCGGTCAGCGCCAACGTGAGACCGGATTCGATCTTCATGAAGAGATTGTTGAATTCCTCCGACGTATCGTCGGAGGAGAAGGCCCCATCGCCCGCATTGCCGGGTGATGGGGAAAACGCTGTAAGCCCAAAAATGAGCGCAAGGGAGAGGGATTGAAGAGTGGGTATGCGTCGCATGATGGTGGTCCTCTGTAGTGGCTGCCGTGTTAAAACAACAATCGCCTCTAAGGAAACCGCACCTTCAGCCAACCCCGACCGACGGATGAGCGATATCTAGTATTGGCTGGTTTCCTGGCTCGCGGGTCGTGGCTACAATTCGACCTTCCCGGTTACCCAGTGGTCGTCTTTGTGAATTGCAGCTACCCGTTTACAGTTGCGGGGGCAGCTACGGATCAGGCGCCGTTAAGGTCCGCCCTTCCGTATTCCCATTTAATCCCCGGACATGTCTGTCGGGAACCAATGCTGCGCAAAAGATAGAAGGCTTTACGCCGGGCTGTCAATCCGGGGACAGAGATGGCGTTGCGACCGCCAAAGTCATTTCACCGCGCAACCAATCGACAAACCCGGTGACATCCGGGCGTTGCCGGCTCCAGTCGGGAATGAGCACGCTGTATTTGTGCGGTGCCGGAACCAGGAGATCGAAGGGCGCCACCAAGCGATCGTTTTGGATGTCTCGGGTGACCAAGGCTTTGTGTCCGATGACAACGCCTTGTCCCGCAACTGCGGCCTCGATCGCCATGCTGTAACGCGTAAATCCAGATTCCTGGATGATGGTTTCTGTGGGCAAACCGGCGGCCTCGAACCACAACGGCCAATCGTTTGCCCATTGCGTGTCATAGAGTAATCGGCAGCCGATGAGATCACGCGGGCTTTGGAGGTCAGACATTTTTGCCAGTTTAGGGCTGCACACCGGGAACATATCGTCACGGAACAATGCGATATTCTCCAACTCGGGCCGGCCCTCAAGTTCATAATGCAAGGCCACATCAAAGTCGCTCCGGTCAAGCGCCGAGATTTCCGGCGCGACGGACAATTCGATTTTCATCTCAGGGCGCGTGTCCTGGAATTGTGACAATCGCGGTGTCAGCCATTTTTCCGCCAAGGCGGGCAGCGCGGTGATTCGGAGCGTCGCGTCCGGTTCGACACGTTGCGTGTGCGTCGTGGCCGCAGCAATCATGTCGAGCGCCGGGCCCAAGGCGTCTTTGTAAGTGCGTCCGCGCACGGTCAACCGCACACCTTTCGGGTGGCGTTCAAAGAGCTGGGCGCCGAGGCACAGTTCCAGGGATTTGATCTTCTGGCTGATGGCGCCGGCGCTGACGCCCAGTTCGTCGGCGGCCAAGCGGAAGTTTTCGTGGCGCCCGGCGGCCTCGAAGGCCCGGACCCAATTGAGCGGCGGCAGTGCGCGTTTCACGGCATATCCTCAAATTAAGGCTGAGATTTTCTAAGCCATTGCAGAGATATACTGGTTTGCCGGGCACTGGTCTAGCTTCGATACTCCGGTACTCGTTTCATGATCTTCAATTACTTTTCCCATCAAAGGATTCCCGATCGATGACCACCGCACCCCATGAAGGATATTTTGACCAAGGCCTCGCCGCCATTGATCCCGATGTGCATGCCGCGCTTATTGCGGAAGAGGACCGCCAGCGTGACGGCGTTGAGTTAATCGCATCTGAAAACATCGTCAGCCGCGCCACCTTGGAGGCGTTGGGCACGGCCATGGTCAACAAGACGGTCGAGGGCTATCCAGGCCGGCGCTATTACGGCGGGGCTGCGCATGCCGACGTGATTGAAACGTTGGCCATTGATCGCGCCAAGGCGTTGTTTGATTGTGGCTACGCAAACGTGCAGCCGCATTCGGGCAGCCAGGCTAATCTCGCGGTCTTTCTGGCTTTCCTGAAGCCTGGCGATACGGTGCTCTCCATGGACCTTTCGGCCGGTGGGCATTTGAGCCACGGCTCATCGGCCAACCTGACCGGCAAATGGTTCAACATCGTCCATTACGGGGTGCGGCCCGATGACGGTCTGATCGACTTTGACGAGGTTCTCAAGCAGGCGGGAGAACACCGGCCGAAGATGATCATCTGCGGCGGCTCCGCCTATCCTCGGGCTATCGATTTCGCCCGCTTCCGCGCCATCGCGGATGAGGTCGGCGTGGTTCTATTGGCCGACATGGCGCACTTTGCCGGGCTTGTGGCCGGCGGCCAGCATCCAAGCCCGATCCCGCACGCCCAGGTGTCCACGGCGACGACCTATAAGAACCTTCGCGGTGTGCGGGGCGGGCTCATTCTTACTAATCAGATGGACCTGGAAAGCAAACTCAATTCCGGCGTATTCCCAGGGGTCCAAGGCTCGGTGATCCTGAACGCGGTGGCCGCCAAGGCCGTGTGTCTGGGCGAGGCGCTCAGGCCGGAGTTCAAGGACTATGCTTTGGCCGTGCTGACCAATGCCCGCGCCTTGGCCGCGACGCTCATGGATAACGGCATTGATGTCGTCACCGGCGGCACTGACACGCCGTTGATGTTGGTTGATCTCAGAAATCTGGGCCTTACAGGCGCCGAAGCATCGGAAAGCCTGGAGCGTGCCGGGTTGACCTGTAACAAGAACGGCGTTCCCGGCGACACCCAGCCGCCGACGGTCACATCAGGCCTTCGGTTCGGTGTCTCGGCCGGCACCACCCGAGGGTTCCGTACCGCCGAGTTCGAGGCCATCGGCGTGATGATCGCCGATGTGCTGAACGGCTTGGCTAAGGGGAAAAGCGATATGCCGGCCTTGGAAGCGGCGACAGCGCGGCAGGTCACGGCCCTGACCGCAAACTTTCCGATTTACGAGAAAGGCTGAGCAATTATGACGAAGCCTAATTTTTTGTTCATTCAGGCTGATCAGCTGGCGGCGCGCGCCCTGCCCGTTTATGGAAATACCATTGCCAAGACGCCAAACATTGACGCTTTGGCGGCCCGTGGTGTGACTTTTGAGCACGCGTATTGCAATTACCCGCTTTGCGCGCCGTCGCGGTTCTCAATGATATCTGGGCTTTTAGCCAGCCACGCCGGCGCTTACGACAACGGTGCGGAATATCCCGCAGCGCTGCCCAGCTTTGCACATTACTTGCGGCTTCTTGGGTATCAGACCTCGGTATCGGGGAAAATGCATTTCATTGGTCCTGATCAACTGCATGGGTTCGAAGAACGTGTCACAACGGATATTTATCCCGCCGACTTCAATTGGACGGCCAATTGGAGCATCGATGACGGCGGCGAAGATGAAGGCGAACGCCTGCTGGCGGCGGCCGGCGAGGTGAACGGCGTCAGGCGGTCGGGCGTTTTCGAGCGCACCATTCAGTTGGATTACGATGACGAAGTGGCGTTCCGCGCACGACGGAAAATTCATGATCTGGCGCGCTCAGATGATGAGCGACCGTTTTGCCTATTTGTGTCCTTCACCCACCCTCACGATCCGTTTGCCGTGACGCAGGAATACTGGGACCGTTACCGCCACGAAGAGATCGATATGCCGGCCATTCCGGCGATGCCCCGCGAAGACCTGGACCCGCATTCACAGCGTTTATATGATCACATCGGTGTGGCAGACGCCGCGATGACCGAAGAAGACGTGCGCGTCGCCCGCCACGCTTATTATGGCGCGGTGAGCTATGTTGATGACCATGTTGGGCGCCTCATTGACGCCTTGCACTCGACCGGGTTCGCGGAAAACACCGTGATCATTTTCTTGGCCGATCATGGCGAGGCCCTGGGTGAACGAGGTCTTTGGTTCAAGCGGTCATTTTTTGACTGCGCCCTGCAAGTGCCGTTGATCGTTGCGGCGCCCGAAATGCATGAACCCACGCGGCGTGCGGAAAATGTCTCCCTAGTTGATTTGTTCCCAACTGTGATCGATTTGGCCGACCCGACGGGCGGGCTTGCGTCGGTTGAAGCGCCGTACGATGGCCGCAGCCTTGGGTCGCTGCTGCGCGGCGAGGACGAGCTCGCGACGCCCCACGTGATTGCCGAATTAACCGGCGAAGGCTCAGAAGCGCCGGCTGTAATGGTGATGGAGGGGGCGTTCAAATACATCCATTGCAAAACTGATCCGCCGCAACTCTACGACCGGGCCACCGATCCCCATGAACAACACAATCTAGCCGGCCAAGACGCCACCGCCGAGATCGAAGACAGATTGGCCGCGTACGTCGCCGAGAATTGGGACTTGAAGGCCCTGAAACAGAAAGTCATCGACAGCCAGGTGTAGCGTCGCGTCGTCGACCGCGCACACGCTATGGGCCTGACACCGGCCTGGGATTATGACCCGGCAACCCCCAAGACAATCCCGGGAGCAACCCCGGGCAGCCAGCGATACTTCCGCGCATCAGTGGCGAACCCCAGCGCGTCCAATTACAACGATGATTTTGATGTGCGTGCGCGCGCTGACGCAGAGCGCCCGAATATTCGGAATTTTCCACCCGTTAAATAGAACGGTGATGACTTACAACTGACTTAGTATCCAAGCTAATGCGGCTTCCACTGAATCCACTTGATTGCCCGGCACGGGGGGCGGTTGCTGGATGAGGATGATGGGCAGGCCGAGGTCAAGGGCGGCAGTGATTTTCGCCGGCAGCGGGCCGCCGGCATGCTTGGAGACCACTGTGTCGACCTGATGTTCGACCAGAAGCGCTTTCTCGTCATCCAGAGTGAACGGCGGGCGGGCCAGGATAATCTCGTGCTCGGTCAATGGTAGCGGCTCAGTGGGGGCTTCGATCAATCGGACCAGGAACCAGGTGTCTGTGGCATCAGAGAACGCTTCGATGTCCTGAGTGCCGGTGGTCAGGAAGGCCCGCCTGGCAAAATGTCCGACAGCGTCGGCGGCGGCGGCCATGTCGCTGACTTCCGTCCATTTGGCGTTGGTCTGCAGGCGCCAGGGCGGCCGGGCCAGTTGTAGGCGTTGGGTTTCGGTGTTCACACAGGCATCAAAGGCGTGATCAGATATGCGCTCGGCGAACGGGTGGGTGGCATCGACGACCAGATTGATGCCGGTGTCCTTGAGGTACGCAGCCAATCCCTGGGTGCCACCGAAGCCGCCCTCCCGGATCGTGCCGGGTGGATCGGAGGGCCGTTTGGTGCGTCCTGCATAGGATGTGATGACTTCGACCCTCATGGGCAGCATGGTGACGGCTAGCTCCGCCAATCGCCGGGCCTCACGGGTGCCGCCGAGGATCAGGACTTTTCGGGTTTTATCCGGCACGGCCGATCTGCCCTCCGGTGCGGTCAAAGACCAAGACTTCCAGTTCCACATCGCCTGATAAGGCTGCTAGCGCGGTTTCCCTGGCGCCCAGAGCGACGCGGTCGCCCAACGCCCGGTCCAGCGGCAGGTCAAAAGTTTTAGCCAACTCCAAAACCTCCATGGCGGTGTTTGCAGTCTCGGCTTGGCGGCAAGCGTTATCATCGCCGCCCAGATCGGCAAGCTTGCCGGCCAGATCATCAAAGTCGACCGATGAGCGCGACGAATGTAAATCCATGTGGCCCTGGGCGAGCTTCAATAACTTAGCGAAACCGCCGGCGATGGTAACTTTTTCGATGGGATGCTGTCGCAGGTACTTCAACAAGCCGCCGGCGAAATCACCCATGTCGATGAGGGCCTGATCGGACAGCTTATAAAGATCCCGCACGGCGGCTTCCGAGGTCGAGCCCGTGGCCGCGGCAATGTGGGTGATGCCACCAGCCCTAGCCACATCGACACCGCGGTGGATGGAATGGATCCATGATGCACAGGAATACGGGATAACCACGCCTGTGGTCCCCAGTACCGACAAACCGCCCTTAATGCCGAGCCGCCCGTTCATGGTTTTCTCGGCCAAAACCTGGCCGCCGGGAATGGAGATGGTGACGATCACATCACAAGCATGTCCTAAACGTTCGATGGCGGCTTCCAGGTTGGCAGTGATAATCTGGCGGGGCGCAGGATTGATCGCTGGCTCTCCAACGGCCAGCGGCAACCCTGGCAAGGTCACCGTGCCGACACCGTCACCGGCGCGGAAGGTGACACCGCTGTCGGCGGGGCCCGGTTCCACCAGGGCAATGATCTCGGCGCCATGGGTGACGTCCGGGTCATCACCAGCGTCTTTAATGATTCCGGCCTGAAATCCATCTCCCGCGGCTTCAGCTCGCGACAGCGCAAACGTGGGCGTTTCGCCGCGCGGCAGGTTGACGCTCACGGGATCTTGAAAATTGCCGGAAACCAAGGCTTCAAAGGCGGCGACGGCCGCCGCCGCCGCGCAGCAACCGGTGGTCCAGCCTTTTCGCAAGGTTCCCTCTGGTTTGTGATTGGTCATGGGTCTAATGTAGACTCCGGAATTCGCTATGACGAGGCTAAGAATCGTGGCCGAGACAGAAAATAAAGACCCGGCGCCCGGCAATGACGCCGAAGCCGATGCCAAGAAATCGAATGCGGCGGCAAAGACTGCCCCGCAAGGCGGTGCTTTTGGTTGGATCGTGTTGGCGGTGGTGCTGATCGGTGCTGGGATTCTTGTTTATGCGGGCGGCGCCTATCTTTCCGGCCAAAAGGTTGCCAGCGGCGCCAAAACGACAAAATCATCTGGCGTGCCGGCCATCGGTGGCCCCTTCACGTTGACCGACCACAACGGCAATGAGGTCACCGAACGCAGTTTCCGGGGCAAGTATATGCTGGTGTTTTTCGGCTATACGTTTTGCCCGGATGTCTGCCCGACGACACTAACTGATGTGTCGACGGCACTCGATATTCTGGGTGTCGAAGGCGAGAAAATCGTGCCGGTGTTCTTTTCCGTCGATCCGGCCCGCGACACGCCCGAGCACCTAAAGGAATATGCGACATATTTCCACCCCCGGCTGGTCGCGCTGACAGGGACACCGAAACAAGTCGCCGCGGCGGCGAAGGCGTACCGGGTCTACTATGCGAAAGCCAAATCCGAGGGCTCCGACCCCAACGATTACCTGATGGACCACTCCTCGGCAATTTATCTGATGGGGCCGGATGGGAAGTTCCAACAGCATTTCAGCCACGGTACTGACGGCGAAGCCATGGCCAAGCGGATACGTGAACTCCTCTCATGATCGGCAAATGACAGACAATGCCGCCGGCTTGATTATTGCCGCACCGTCGTCGGGAAGCGGTAAAACGGTCGTGACCTTAGGACTGCTGAGGCAGTTCGCGCGAACCGGTGTCGCCGTATCGTCCGCGAAGGTCGGCCCCGACTATATCGATCCCGCTTTCCACGCCATCGCCTCCGGACGGCCGTGCCGGAACCTGGATACCTGGGCGATGCGTCCGGCAACGCTAAGTAGCGCGATCGAAACCCTGGCCGATGACGGACCGATTGTTTGCGAGGGCGTCATGGGTTTGTTCGACGGCGCGCGCGGTGTTAGCGGCGAGGCTGATGGATCAAGCGCCGCGCTGTCGCGCCTGACCGGATGGCCGGTGGTGTTGGTCGTTGATGCGTCTGCGCAGGCCGCATCGGCTGCTGCCGTGGTCAGGGGATTTGCGACCCATGACGCGGAGGTGCCCATCGCCGGGGTTATATTCAATCGCGTCGGCAGCGATGCCCACGCGGCGATTTTGATCGAGGCCACCGCCGCCGCCTTTCCCAACTTGCCGGTGCTTGGCTGCCTGCCCCGGCTCGAAGGCATGAACTTGCCGGAACGCCATCTCGGTCTTGTCCAGGCCATCGAGCATCCCGATTTGCCGGGGTTTATGGATTATGCCGCCGACTGGGTGGCGGCGCATCTCGACTTGGACCGGCTGCAAAACCTATTCACACCGGCCCATACCGCCGACAATGATGGTGCACTCGCACCGCCTTTGCCGCCGCTTGGGCAACGCATTGCCGTCGCCCAGGACCGTGCCTTCGCCTTTGCCTATCCGCATATCCTCGATGGTTGGCGCCGCGCCGGGGCTGAAATTTTGACGTTTTCACCGCTTGATGACGGAACACCCGACGCGGATGCCGATGCCGTTTATTTGCCCGGCGGCTACCCGGAACTTGATGCCGGTACACTGGCCCAGGCCGTCGCGTTCCGTGCCGGCATGGCGGGAGCGGCCGAACGCGGCGCGGCAATATTCGGCGAATGTGGCGGCTACATGGTGTTGGGCGAGGCGTTGACGGATGCGGATGGGACTGTGCACCGGATGCTGGGTCTGTTGCCGGTGGAAACGTCCTTTCAGGATCGCCGCCTGCATCTTGGCTATCGGCAACTAAAGCTAAAGTCAGAATGTGCCCTGGGGGACGTAGGCACGTGTTACCGCGGTCATGAGTTCCATTATGCGACGGTGGTCCGTGAATCCGGTGCGCAGCCATTATTTGCCGCCGCCAATTCGGCCGGTGCCTTGCTCGATGATATGGGATTGGTGCAAGGTCGGGTTTCCGGGTCTTTCGCGCATTTGATCGACCACGTGGTGAAAGATTAGGCGCCGGCAGGAATACGGCCCCGGCTTGCGACGCGCGGGGTTTCGGGGTACCACGTGGACTGAGTGGGGACGTGGCGAAAACGGGAGAGCCCAGCGTGTTCGGTCGCCAAAAGACCAAGGAAGTGGAAGACGTACCGTTCTGGAAGGCCAAAAGCCTGGCGGAAATGTCGAAGGCCGAGTGGGAATCGCTTTGTGACGGCTGTGGTCGATGCTGTTTGAACAAACTGGAACATGAAACCACCGGCGAGATTTTTCACACCGACATTGCGTGTCGGCTGTTGGATTTGGAAACCTGCCGTTGCACCAGTTACGAGCAGCGCAAACATTTTGTCCCCGAATGCCAAATTCTCACTCAGCAGAACCTGAAGAAGTATTCCTGGCTGCCATCCACCTGTGCTTACCGGCTGCGCGCCGAGGGCACGGATTTGTATTGGTGGCATCCTTTGGTTTCCGGTTCGTCCGAAACCGTTCATGAGGCCGGCATTTCAGTGCGCGGCCGGGTCATTTCCGAACGCGAGACGGATGATCTGGAAAACCGCGTGGTCAGTTGGCCCGCTTAAGGAGAATAAGACAATGGAACGATTTACTGGCGTTAATGCTGCGGTTTTGACACCGCTAACCGCAGATCTGACACCCGATGACGCCTTGATGGCGGAATATTCGAAGTGGCTTTTGAACAACGGCTGTGACGGCTTGGCGATCTTGGGCACAACCGGTGAAGCCAACAGTTTTTCTCTGAAGGAACGGATCCGGATTATTGAGAATATGGTCGAGGCCGGCATTCCTGCATCGACGATGATGCCGGGTACCGGCAGCTGTTCATTGACTGACGCAGTGGAATTGACCCGGGTCGCCGTGAACGCCGGGTGCGGCGGCGTATTAATGCTGCCGCCGTTCTATTACAAGAACCCGTCGGATGCCGGTTTGTTCCGGTTTTTCTCGGAGGTGATCCAAAGGGTCGGTGACGCGCGGCTGCAAATTTATCTCTACCACTTCCCGCAAATGTCATCGACGCCGGTCAGCTATGATCTAATCGAGATGCTGTTGAAGGAATACCCTGAAACTATCGCCGGCATGAAAGACAGCTCCGGCGTCCTCGACAACATGGTCGGCGCAGCGCAAAAATTCCCGGGCTTCCACGTGCTGAGCGGCGCCGAAGATTGTTTCCTGCCGTTGCTGGAAGCTGGCGGCGCGGGGTGCATTACGGCGTGTTCGAACGTTTCCTCGCAGTTGGCGCAGGACGTTTATCAGGCTTACAAGAACGGCACCGACGCCAGCGCCGCGAACGATCCGCTTTGTGCCATTCGCGGGGTCATTCAGAATTATCCCTTGTCATCGGCGTTGAAACAGTTGATCGCGCGTCATAGCGGCAACGACGCGTGGAAGAATACCCGCCCGCCGTTCGTCGATATGGATGATGTCACTCGTCAGAAATTGTTCAACGAATTCGACGCCATCGGCTACAGCCTGCCGGTGGCCGCCTGACGCCCATCCTCGACATTGATGGGCGGGCCGTGCCGGTGCGGTTGCGCCGGCATGGCGGCGCGAAGCGGATTATCCTGCGTCTTGATAGGCGCGGCGAAGGCGTCGTCGTCACTTTGCCAAACCGGGTGCCGGAATCGGAAGGCCTAGCCTGGGCCGAAGGCCAGCGCGCCTGGATTGCCAAGCATTTGTGCAATTTACCGGTCCGCAAGCTGTTTGTGGACGGCGCGGTGGTGCCGCTTGGTGGCGCCCCGCATGTGGTTTGCCACATGGAAGGTGCGCGGCGCGGGGTGTGGGCCGAAGACGGTCAGATATTTGTCAGCGGCCGACCCGAACACCTAGCACGGCGTCTCACCGATTGGCTGCGGGACGAAGCCCGCCGGCGGCTCAACACGGCAGTGACGGACGCGACGGATCGTTTAGGTAAGGCGGCGGGGCGTATCACTGTCCGCGATACTCGCTCGCGGTGGGGGTCGTGCGCCGCCAACGGAAATTTGAGCTTTTCCTGGCGTTTGGTCATGGCGCCTGAATATGTCCTGGAATATGTCGCCGCCCATGAGGTTGCGCATCTCAGAGAAGCCCATCACGGGCCGGCGTTCTGGCGCTTGGTTGATGAATTGACAAGCCATGCGAAAGCCGGCCGGCAATGGCTGCGCCGGCACGGCGAGGGGCTTCATTTTTACGGCTGAGGCCACCCCGTCTTAGCGGATGCGTGGGTCCAGCATTTGTTCCAACCGGGCTGC
>Ga0315339_1002785_pt1 | contig 12876 bp, 10 predicted proteins | sample ASW17metaG_FD_204514 | JGI IMG/M metagenome (GOLD analysis project Ga0315339, IMG submission 204514) | Ammonia-oxidizing marine archaeal communities from Pacific Ocean, United States - ASW #17 | ecosystem: Environmental > Aquatic > Marine > Oceanic | place: USA: California | collected 2016-12-05
CCGCAAGAAGACCGCCTCGGTCCGCACGGCGAGCAGAGAAGTCATCGCCGACGGTGCGGCCTCCAGCACCTCCTTCTCCATCCCCTCAATATCAATCTTGAGGTGCACCGGCGCCCCGATCTTGTATTCGGATATAGCGTCGTCCAGGGGGATCGTTTCGACCTCCACCGTCCGGTCGACGAGGTAATAGTCGGGCCGCGAGTAGCGCTCACCCACGCCCGGTAGAGCCTCCATCAACGAGGACATGCCACGATGGCGGGTCAGGCGCAGGATGCGCCGCCCACGACATCCGGCGAGGGCGGCGGGGATAAAGCGCAGGCTTCGGTACGGCCCTGGATCTCGTGCCACAGCCTCGGTGAGGCGGGCGCATTCCTCAACGTCGGGTTCAAGGCCAACAACGTTGACGACCCCGGCGATCGGCAAGAGGTCGTTTGCTATGCCGCCGCGTGCGCCGACATCGACGGCGCTCATGGGATGATCCGCTATTACCCGCGCCAACTGTGCCGAGCCTAGCACCTCCTTCATCGCGCAGTACCCACCAAGGCCGGTACGAATCGTTCAAGTTGCGGGATGCGATCCCGCAAGTTCGCGGGCAACCGATCCACGACCCGCAGGAACGCCTCGGTGTCGCTCATGCTGACCGCCGTCGCCGGCAGTCGGGCTTCTGTGTTGGTGTTGGTCGCGCGGAGACCGACGATAGGCTTGTGCTCAATGCCAAACTTGGCGAAGACGGCCGCAACGCGTTGAGGTTCGCTGAGGTGCCTCGTCTCGATAACAACATGGCGCTCCAAACCCGTCGCCTCAAGGAAGGCCTCCCAACGCAGCTCCGTTTCGATCCACAGATGAGCATACAGTTGGAAGTCCGTGAGATCGCGCCAATCGGTCAGGCGAAACACGTTGCTTGGCCGGTCCGGCGGCAGGCTGCTGTGGAACACTCGTTTCTTGCGGTTGGCTGAGCTGCGCGCTGTCTCGAGGGGATCGCGCAGTAGCTTGATAACGCCGAGGTCGGGGATCAGGCGGTGAACCTCATAGCAGTAGGTGCGGAGGAAGAACTGGCTCGACTCGATATAGTGGAGGTGGCCCCGCTGGGCAAAGCGCTCAATCCGACGCAGCCGCCAATGGGCGAGCCTTTCGAGTTCCTCGTGCGCGCCGGTGTCGTACCATTCGAGTGCCCGGCCACGGCCGAGCATCTCGTCGGTGGCAATGTAGCGTCGTTGCAATCCCCGGCCCAACTCCGCCAGGCGACCACGCGGCCGCAAACCCGGGTGTCGGAGAAAGAACGGATTCTCGCCGAGCTGGTGCAGAAGGAGTCTCGGCGGCTCGTGCTCGACGACACAGCCGTGGCCGAACTGTCTAAACAGGACCGCGAGGCTAACCGTCCCCGAACGGGCGATAGCGGCTGTAAAAATTTTCTGCATTCAGTAGCCGCGCGCTATACAATCTGCTGATGGGCGCAGACGGCACTAAAAGGGCACACGACCGTCCGCTGCTGCCCTTTCGTGACAGCGAGGACAATGAGAATACCGTACGCGCGCGAGTCGTCCAAGTGTCTACCCCAACCGCTGCGTACGCCGCCGTCCAAACTCCAAACCGTCGTTTTTACCGATGGGGGGAGGAGGAGCCCACTATCGTCCATCTCCCGGCAGATCGTTTATGCACCATCGTCTCTCGTATGAAGAGTGCGATGCTTGCTTCGCGAAGATCAGATTTCGAAAACGCGCCAGTATATTCTATGCTCATCACTATTTTCCTTATCTTCACAAAGCGCCGCCGATTCAAATGTTCTCCTGCCTATCATTGCCAGCCGTGACACCACGTTCCCTCTCAGAACAAATTGCGAGTGACTACGTCGGAGTGTATCACCGGTCATGAGGCGAGACCTGCCGAATGGGGTATACGTCTTCTATTTCCATGATGTCTCAGATGACACCGATGTTCCTAATTCCATCCGCACCTCGCCGCAGCGGTTCGCGTACGAGCTGGATTACATATCGTCAAACTTCGAGGTTGTAGACCTGCCCGGCGCGCTCATCAAGTTGAATGGTGAGTGGCAGGACAACGTAGATGGTCGGTATGCCGCCGTCTGTTTCGACGATGGATTTTACAGCGTGCTGACCACGGCGTATCCGTACCTTAAGAGGCATCACATGCCGGCGACCTTGTTCCTTAATGGAGCGTTTGTCGCGCAAGAAACGTGGGCAGAAGTGCTTCTCTTTCACCAACTGGAAACACAGCACAGCCGACCGGCGCTCAATGAGATGTTTCCCAAGCTGGCGCAGTACCGATCAACGGCTCTCTACGCACGGCATCAGTCGGGCTCTGCATTCTTAAAGAGGCTACAGGGTCTTGTAGAGAAGGACTATAATCGGAAGAAAGTCTATATGGATGAAAACGATGTTAGAAAATTCTCCCCGCGCCTAATTTCGGTAGCAAATCACACCTACTCTCATTTCATGCTCTCCAACCTTGAGGCCCGTGATCAGGAAGTTGAGATCGACAGAGGGCATCGTTTCCTCGAAGGATTGGACAACTATGTCTCATTGTTGGGAATCCCTTTTGGCGACGATAGTAGCTTCGATAGCGATACCCTGGAGATATTAAAAAAGTCCTGGGGCGGGCTTGTGATTAAAGCCTCTGGAGGAACGGACCATCGTCGGCGAGGTGGCCTTCTGTATGTGGAAAGAATGGGCCTAAACAACAACAAACCGCCCATTCCAGATCTTGTGCGAGATAGAGTATTGGGAAAGTCCCTAGGCAGGCGACTAGCGGACAGGGCAAGGTCTGCGATACGCCAGGTGGGGCGACCCGCGCCCCGGTGATGCCGATCGTTAGAAACACGTCCCCTTGCGGGGCGACGCGCCAGCGCTCATTCCGACACTTTCATCCAGCGCGACCTCTGAGATATAGACCGTTCGCAACTCAGTATGGCAGTAGCCGGAATCTTTGAACATCTCGTCCACATGCGCCGGCGCCGCCGCGTGCTGCGGGACACCTTCGATGTTCGCCGACAGTTCTCCGCGATCGAGGAGTCATGCGTACCCTCCTATTGCCACGCCAACTGGTTTGCCGCCTACGCCGCATGGTGGCGGCTCTTCACGGCGGCTGAACTCGCTCGTCTCCACGCCGCTCCAGGGCGGGCTCTCGACTTCGGGGCAGGTCCGGGCGAGTTGCATTATCTAATCGGGGCGAATTGGCGCTATGACGCCGTCGAGGCGGATGCGCCATTGGCGCGAACGCTCAAATCACTGGTGCCCGATGCTCGCCTGATCGGCCTCAATGACATCGAGGCCGGAGCGTACGATGTCGTTTTTGCCCTCGATTCGCTGGAGCACAATGATGAGCCGGAGCCGCTGATCGAGCGGCTCCGCTACGGCTTACGCCCGCGCGGCGTCCTGGTGCTGTCCGGCCCGACCGAAAACCTGCTCTACAGGATGGGCCGAACCGTCGCTGGTTTTCGTGGCGGTTACCATAGAACTACGATTGGTCACCTCAATACCTTAGTGGAGAAACGCCTCTCGCTCATCCAATTGGTGCAGGGCCCATGGCGCCTGCCACTGTTCCTGGTCTCTGCCTGGCGGGCCCGTGGGCCTCGCGACATGTCATCCTAAACCCGGCCCTCGGCAAAAAAATGAGCCAATGAACACGCGGCCGCGCCGCCACGCCGCGCGCGTCTGTTTTCCCTTCGTCGGTGATTCGGTGGGCGGCAGCCACATCTCAGCAGCCTACCTTATCCGCGATCTCGACCCCGACCACTACGAGCCGGTGGTCGTGGTCCACCAGGACGGACCCTTGCGCCCATTCCTCGACGGCCTGGGGCTCCGACACCGGCTAATCGAGATTTCGGCCTTCGCCGGGACTACCCCGAGCATCGCCGACATCGCCGCGTCGGCCGCCTGGACGGCACCCGCCCTTCGTCGATTCTTGATCGACGACGACATCGATATCGTGCACACCAACGACCTCCGCATGAACCTGACTTGGCCGCTACCCGCGCGCCTGGCGCTCAGAGGCTTTGTCTGGCACCAGCGCCTCGTCGTCTCATCCTCGCCCCTATGGCGCGTGCTATGCGCGGCCAGCAGCCGCATCGTTTCGATCTCGCGGACTGTGCGCGATACGCTCCCCGCACCTGGCCGACGCCGCGCAAGCGTAGTGCCGGACCCCTTCGTCATAGCCCATCCGCCACCGCACGAGACCGCCAAAGCAAATCTGCTTGTCGCCCTCGGGATTGAGCCGCCAGTCACGGTCGTCGGCTTTGTCGGCAACATGACCCGCCAGAAGCGCCCGCTCATTTTCGTGGAGGCGGCCGCACGACTAGCTCGCGACGAATCGCGACAGTGGGCCTTTGTCATGGTTGGCGACGATCGCGGCGGCGAGTTGGCCCTGGCTCGCGCCCAGGCCGCCAGACTCGCGATCACCGAGAAGATTTATTTCGTGGGCCACCAACGGCCGATCGAGCCGTGGCTCGCGGGCTTTGATGTCATGTTGGCTCCGGCCGCCCGGGAGGGCTATGGTCGCGCCGTGGTCGAGGCGCTCATGAGCGGGACGCCGGTCGCGGCAGCCGATTCAGGCGGCCACCGCGAGATACTCGTTGACGATGGACTAGGCCTGCTGACGCGGCTCGACGACCCGGACTCCCTCGCTGAAGTGGCACGGGTGCTGATTGGCCGCGGCCAACGGGTGCCGCAGGTCCTCCGTTCGCGCCTCGGCGAACATCACGCCCCGGCGCAACACGCGCGGCGCATCGAGGCAATCTACGACAACCTTCAGCGAATTCGCCCGTCCTAATATCAGCTAGCAACGCGTCGTCGAGAAGCGGTCCGACAGGCCCTCAAGCTAAAACGTATAGTTGAACAGTTCGATCTCTCGGGCGAATTCCTCCGCGATCGCGCTCTTAGTTTCGTCGTCGTACATGTCCTTATAGTTTCTGTTCTTTCGATATTGAGATTTCGCCCGTATTTCCTTCATTGTGTCGTACACGTTTTCAGGCAAGCCAACACTGCTCGAAATCTTGGCGAGATCAGCCTCCAGTGACTCGTAGCGGGCAACAAAATCCAACGCCGGGACTCCGTCGATACTGTATAAATCGTAGTTTGACCCGCCACGCGCAGCGCCGGTCAGCACAAAGCGCTTGAAGCCCTCCGCGTGATCCTTGCCTGGGCGGCTCCCGTTGAGCCAGAAATAGAGGGATACCGACGCATCCCATGGGTTTCGCTCTATTGAGAACTTGTGGTAGCGGTTCCATATTTCCATACCGATCCGCTCGCGGACGAGGTGGGCCGGTATGTGGTTGTAGAACTTCATCGGCCATAGACCGCTGGACATCGCACGCTTGCCGCGCAACTTACCTCTCGCACGGCGCAACACCTCTCCCAGATCGCGCATTTCCAGTTCGCGCGGACGCTTCCAGTAGTTCTGCTTCGAGACGAACCCCTTGGATAGGCGCGTGTTTTCGTCTTCGCGCGTTATCGGTGTGATGATATCGTCTTGGCCCATGAACTTGGAGAGGGCGATCTCCAGCGATGTTCCGCCGGTCTTGCGTGTCTTTATGAAAATAAACTTGTACTTGTGGGAAACGATCATGACGTCTCTCCGCGGGCGCCAACTCCGGCCCGACAGGGCGCGCGCTTCACGGCTCGAGAATAGCAGCGAATTGGTTCGCCACGTGCGCCATGGAAAACTCAGCGGGCAGCATGGAGAGGTGCGGCACGATGCGGCGATTCGCGATCGTGGCATCGAGCATCGCTGCTAGGAAATCCTCCTCGAACGCGGCGACGCGAACGGCGTTCGGCGGCGCTGCTTCGGCAATCTCGCCGATACCGCCTGATTCCGGCGTCGCGATCACCGGCGTTCCGCACGCCAATGCCTCCAAGGCAACGTTCGGCATGCCCTCCCAGCGCGACGGCAACAGGAACGCGTCTGCACGCGCAAAGAACGGCCACGGACACGCTTGAAACCCCGATAGGCACACGCGATCCTTCAGGCCGAGTTCGCGGATCGAGCGTCCAAGCTGGCCCGCCATCGGGCCCTCGCCGAGTATGGTCAGCCGAGCGCTCGTAGGCATCCGCGCGAACAGCGCGATCAGGCGATCGAAGCCCTTCTGCGGAATGAGCTGGCCGGCCGCCACGAACCGGGCCCCTTCGCCGTCGGCGCTGACCTCCGCCCTGATCGAATCACGAACCCGCGCTACGTCAACTGGGTTGCGGAGGTGTACGAGCCGGTGTCGCGGCACACCAAACATTGTCGCCATCTCCTCGCCGATCCGTTCGGATTGGCAAATGACACGATCGGCGCGGCGATATAGCGTCCGGTAACCTGCGCCCAGGAGCCCCCCGAACGCCAACCGAGGCAAGCTTTCGGAGGGCGTATTCGGCTCTCGGATCACCACGCGAGGCCGGCCCACAAGGGCCGCGCGCAGCGCGAGAATGGTCAGGTTAATGTGGCCGAACGTGGAGACCACCACGTCCGGCCGCAGCCGCCTGAGCGCCGACAACAGCGCTGGCACTGCGGTGCGCGCGCGGGGCCGTCCAAGAACAACCGTAGCCACCTCGCTCGGGCACAGGTCCGCGAGCGGCCCCCGATCGCTAAGTACGACGAGCGCCGGCTCAAACTTCCTACGGTCGAGGCCCGCCAACAATGTCAGTAAGACTCTCTGCGCGCCGCCGCCAGCAAACGATGGCAGGACGAAGGCTACCCGGCTCCTCATACACCGCCCGCCTCAAGCGCCGCCGCATCGCGGGTCAAGACCCCGCCCGCTCTAGACGAACACCACCCCCACGTACTTGCCGCCGCACGGGAATACATGGTGCCGGTAAGCGCTATTGCGAACGAAGTCTCGGAAGAAAAGGTTGTCGTCGATGTCATCCATGACGATAGCACTTCCCGGTCTTAAGTGTTTCTCGATCAAGCCAAGCGCCAAGCGTCTGCCACGATAAGATTTGTCGGAATCGTAGTGAAAGATGTCGATATGGTCCACTTTCTCCGTGATCTGCTTGAGGTTCTCTCGGTCACCCATCGTGAACAACTCCCACCTCTCCTTGAGATGATCCTCCACGAGAAGGCCGATGTATTGCTCAGGTGCTCGCAACCGGAAATAAGGAAAGTCGCTGCTGTATAGGCGCCCGCCGTCGTTTCGGACCAGAGCTTCGAGTATTGCGCAGCTGGTGAAACCGGCGGCAACCCCTGTCTCGACGACGGTGGTCGGTCGCAGATGGCGCGTCAGAAAATAGATGAACTCGACGAACCCACCGCCGCCTAGCGGTGCGTCAACCTCCTTCAGCCTCCTCTCCGCGAACGCCGCCAGCTCCACGCCGAAGGCCACGCTCTCCTCCCACAGCCCGACGTCGAGTGCACGAGCATAGGTCTCCGCGTCCTCACGATGCTCTCGACACCACGCCCGCGCCCGCGCGCGTCGGCGGCCCGGCTCGGCGAGCCGCGTCCAGACCTTGCCGGCGATGACCGGAAGATAGCCGGGCCGGAGCGCGTTCTCGACAATGGCCTTCAAAGACATGGCGTTCATCGTTGGGCCGGCCGGAGGACTAACCTGGCGCCGAGCGGGCTGTTATTGGACGATCGTCGCGGCAGCCAGGTGCCCACGACGGCGCTCCCGGTCCCCCTCATGGAGACCACGCACGAAGATGAATATAACCACGAATGCCACCAGCACGACGTAGCCCGCCCGGTAGCGGACCGCCGAGCCGGGATTCATGATCCCGAACGGATAGCTCGCGAACAGTATCCAGAACAGGGTGAAACCGCCAATTACGGTTTCGTGGACACGCAGGTCCATCAACCGGTGTGCCGCCAGTAGCACCAGGACCGCCACCAGAAAGATGCTTTCGACAAAGGAGACCATCTGCAGCGGCCCGAGCATGGCCTCAGAGATTGTTGGCCCGAAGAAGCTCTGAAACATACCGTAAGGCGCCTTGAGGAAGACATCGTAGGTGTCGACGAAGTACATCTCTCGGGTAAGGGTCCTCGCGCCAACCCGGAAGTGGCTGGCGACGATCCGGGCCTGTTCGTCCAGATAATCCGCAGCCAGAAATAGCAACGACAGCGACGCAAGACCCAAGGCAAGAGCCATTGCCGCCCGCTGTTTCACCCGGTTAGTGGTGAGTGTCGCCGCGAACAAGTATAGGACAGCGACAAAATAATGAGGCTTGAGCATAGCCAAAACGATGGCGAAGAATACCAACGCGGCACGATTGACCCTGCGCGCGGTTTGCAGCCTAGCGAACGCCGCGAGAACCATGCCTAGGGTGGCCGCGACAAGGGCTTCCTTCGAGGCCACCGACGTCCACAAGTTAAACGAGGGGAGAACCAGCACCAGCGCCAGACATCGGCGCAAGCGTGGCTCGACTGACATGAGGAGCCTGACCAGACCGACGAAGGCCAGCGTCTGGAAACCTATGTTGGTCACGTATGGATTGCCGCCCGCGACGGCGCCGAACAACCCCCCGATCGATTCGGTCAAGCCGGTCCCGAGATGCCTAAACCCGGAGGCACCTACGGTACCACCGGCTTGCGCCATCTCTAGCAGGCCCGACGAGCCCGGCCGCCCTCCGGCCTGATAAATGCCGCTGTCGCCGAGGTTGCTCGACATCGACGCTTGCGCGAGGATCGACAGCGCACACCGATATAAGAACAGCAGCAGAAAGAAGACACGCCAGCTCAGCGTCATGGCAGGGGCAGTATGATCGCCGAACTATGACTCGCGACGAAACAGCGCCACCAACGCGACGACGCATAGGCCCGCGAAGCCGCCGCCGATGAGGCCGGCGACCACGTGCATGCGCGGATTAGGCGCCGTCGGTCGGTCGGCGACACTCACCCCCTCTATGATGCGGGCCGCATAAGGAAGGTCGCTCTCGAGCAGCATCGCCTTGTTCTCCTGTTGCATGAGGAGGCCCACGAGGCCAGTACGGATCTCAACGATCGTGCTCTTCTCGACCTTATTCTCGATATAGGCCTTCCGAATCTGAGTGCTCTGCTGATCCTGCTCGCGCAGCAGCTCGTCCGCCTCGAAGTACACCGTCTCCAGAAGGAAGCGCGCGAAGTCGGGATCGGTATGCCTCACCACTACCTTGCGGAACCCGGTTCCGTCGATCTCCTCGATCACCAAACTCGATCCCAAATAGCGCGCAAGGGAGGAGATGCTGGGCGACCTCCAAGTGCCAAGATTGAAGAATGTCCTGAGCCTCTCCATCCGCTCGAACCGTTCGCCGGACGGTTTGGTCCAGCTTTCGGTCTCCGTATCCCAGCTGCCGCGATAGACCGTCTGCATTAGCTGATGGCGCTGCTGCAAGCGCTGCGCCAGGGTCACCGATCCCAATAGCACCTTGAGGCGATCGAATGAGGTCGTCGAACCGCCCTGGGGAACGCCGATGCCGAACGCTGACGCGACACCGGCGAACCCGCGCAAGCTGCCGCCGGGACTAGGCGATGCTCCACCGCCACTCGAGGGCACCACCACCATCGCCGCGGTGTACTGCGGCACGAATTTCTTCATCTCCCACAAGCCTACGGCAAGGCCAGCCACGGCGCACAGGACGATGAACCAGCTCCCTCGCCACCAGCTCCTGAACAAATAGCGCAGATCGACAACGTCGTCGGCGTAGACGACGCGGCGAATGTTCCGCCCAGTCTCTCGATCCTCGGCGTTGAGCTGCATGCGTTCCATGTCGTGTAGTAGCGCCCTGCGCCGCGTTGGCGCCGTCACGCGTCGAGTGGCAATATGGACAAATTAGCCCAAAGCACCCCTCCGGACCAACCGAATGAGGGGCCGACCAGCTCCCCCAATGTCGAAGCCGCTGCGCGTTCATCATATTATCACCGGGCTTCCCGTCGGCGGGGCGCAGACGATGCTGGGCCAGTTGCTCGCGCGCGGCGATCCGACCCGGCTTGATCAGCGGGTGATCTCGCTCGGCGGCCTAGGCGCGCTCGGGGCCGACCTGCGGGCCAACGGGATCGTGGTCGACGCGCTCGACATGCGCCGGGGCCCGGCAGGCGCGATCGACGCGGCGCGCCTCGCCGGCTGGCTTCGCCGCGACAAGCCCGATCTCGTCCAAACCTGGCTGTACCACGCCGATCTCATCGGTGGACTGGCCGCGCGGCTGGCCGGCTGCCGCCACCTCGTATGGAACATCCGGCACACCGATCTGCGCCCCGGCAGCGACAAGCGATCGACGATACTGGTGGCACGCGCGTGCGCCGCAGTCTCCGGCTGGCTTCCCGCGCGGATCGTTTGCAACTCGGAGGCGGCGCTTCGGACCCACGTCGCGCTCAGCTATCCGCGCGACAAGTTCGTCGTTATTCCCAATGGCATCGATCCGGCACGGTTTTGTCCCGACCCCGCGGCCTACGCCGCCGTTCGTCGAGAACTTGGCGTCGCCGCCGAGACGCCGCTGATCGGGCTAGTCGGCCGCTTTCATCCGCAGAAGGATCATCGCAACTTTCTTCGCGCCGCCGCCATGTTGGTGGGGCGCCACGAACGCTTGCGCTTTCTGTTGTGCGGTGAAAACGTCACGCCGGACAACGCGCGGCTCAACGAGTGGGTCGCCGAGCACGGTCTTGGCGATCGGGTCCACCTCCTCGGTGTGCGCCAGGACATGCCCCAGTTGACCGCGGCGCTCGATGTTGCCACCTCTTCGTCCTCGCACGGCGAGGCGTTCGGTAACGTGATCGTCGAGGCGATGGCCTGCGGGGTGCCCTGCGTCGTCACCGATGTCGGTGATTCGCGGTCGATCGTGGGCGCCAGCGGCCGAGTTGTGGCGCCGGGCGAGCCCGAGGCATTGGCCCGCGCCTGCACCGACCTGCTGGTGGCGAGCCCCGAGGACCGCGCGGCGCTCAGCGCCGCCGCCCGCCGCCGCACCATCAAACATTACGCGATCGAGGGCGTGGTCGAACGTTATCAGGCGCTCTATGAGGAGGTTGCCGACCGGCACGGTCGCTGACTGAGGCTAGCTCTCCTCAATCGAGCAACCGATCCCAGTCGCGCGCTAGCTCGCCGAGGTTGCCGCCCTGGGTCGCCGCGTACAGCATCTTAGTGCCGGCCAAAATCTGACCGCCGTCGCGGGACAGTGGCCGAAACGCGAAGATCCCGCGCCGACGCGTCGATCGGGTGAGAAAGATATCGAAGGGAATTTGGATGAAGAAGCCCTTGTCGAAGCTGCCTTCGCCGAACACCTCAGCCGGCACGTTGGTCACTGTCGCCCACACCCCCGCCGAGACGCCGCTCTCGAACCGACGCGACAGGAAGTAGGAGGCGCCACGGTCGCCAGCCAGGAATTGCCCAATGTGCATGGCTGCCGACAAATTGTAGATCGGCAGTTCATAGTTGATATTCGCGTGTCCGGTCGTGACCTCGTAGTCGAGGAACCCGAAACCGCCCTCGAAGTCACGCTGCCTGACCCGGCTTATGTCGAAACCGACGGCCCAGCGCGACCCAAAGGGACGGTAGAGCACCTCCACCCCGACGCCGCCAAACATCTCCTCGAAAATGCCAGCCGAGACGCGCGCGTAGAGATCAGTTCGCGGCGAGTAGGCGTAGTTCACTCTAAGCCTCGAAAGCTTGTGGTCGGTCCCCTGCAGGTACTTCACAATCTCGCTGCGCACCCGTGGCAATTGGCTGTCCGAGGCGGTGCTTGCCTTCTCGAAGTTGTTGTACAGATTGCCAAACAGTGTCCCGTTGAGGCTCAGGCCCCGCATCAACTCTAGCCTCCCGTTCAGCCGCACGTAGATCTGGTAGAGCAGGAACTGCGCCGAATCGCCGAGATACTGCCGAGTGTTGGGTGTCAAACCCCAGGTGAAGGCGGGGTAGCGACCCGGCGGCACGACTGCGCTCTCCGGAATGCTGGTGCCGCCATCAAGGGTCACGTCGCCCCAGATCTCTTCGCCGCTCCCCTCAAGCACGACGGCGCGCTCTAGATCGCGCCGCATCAGCGTGACGTGATTGATGGGCATGCCGCCCGCCATCGTGACGACGGATATCTCCTTGATCGTACTTGGCGCGTTGTTAGCAATGACCCGAGCCGGCCGGCCGACGTTGCGCGCCGCCTCGCGATAGCGCTGCGGGGTGACGAACACCGTCGCCCGTGTGCGGGTGAAATGCACCGCATCGACCTGCACGCCTTGCGCGGCGAGTTCCGCAAACAGGCTTTCAGCGATCTCGAGGCCGGCGACGTCCAGAGTAGCGCCGCCAGAACTCACCGCGTCCGCGCCCTGGTGCTCAGGCAGCACGGTGACGCGGGCCTCCTCGCGACCGTCGCGCAGCCCGATCACCGTCACCTCATCTACCGGCGACGCGGCCGAATTGGCGATGATCCAGCCGGCGCGGCGATAATCCGCGGCCCCCAAATGGTCCTCGGTGGAGACCATGACGACAGCGGCGTTGTTCGCGAAATCAACCGACTCAACGAAGAAGCCGCTGGCCTCCAGGCGATCGAACATCTCATCGACGGGCGCCGAGCGCTGAACATCGCCGCGCGAGAGCGCCTCGCGATCGAGGCTTCCGTTGGCGCCTCGACTGAGAAAGACGACCCGGTCGAGAGCGGTCGGCGCCGCCGCCATGACAACCCGCGCCGCCCGTGTGCGCTGCACCGAGGAGAGGTGGCTCTCGGTGTATAAAGTCGCCTCAGTGTGCGAGAGTTCGAACGCCTCTACCCCCACCCTCTCCAGGCCATCGACCATGTAGTCGACGATCTCGAGCTCGGCGAGCTCGGCCATGGTGAACGACACCTCCGTAGCGGGGCCGCTCGGGCCGAGCTCGACGATGGCCACCGATTCAACTGCCTCTCCGAAAACGCTCGCCACCCGCCGGGCCGCCCGCGAGAGGTCGGGCGCCGCCAGCCCCTCGATCCCACCGGCGACGTAGAGCGAGGC
>Ga0315339_1002786_pt1 | contig 12865 bp, 13 predicted proteins | sample ASW17metaG_FD_204514 | JGI IMG/M metagenome (GOLD analysis project Ga0315339, IMG submission 204514) | Ammonia-oxidizing marine archaeal communities from Pacific Ocean, United States - ASW #17 | ecosystem: Environmental > Aquatic > Marine > Oceanic | place: USA: California | collected 2016-12-05
GTTCGCCCCTCGGCGTATCGGCTAGCGGAATACATGGACGCGTTGCAAGCCCATGCCGCGCCTTCCATCGCCGCACCCGTTAGCAACCCCTCCATGCGCCGGGTCTTGGCCATCTCCGCCCGGTAGATCGAACCGAGATCCTTACTCCGCTCCATCTCAGACACCCGGGGGTCGACCATGGTGGTGAAGTAGCGCACCTCCTGATCGATAGGGACGGACCATGCCCACCCGTCTGCGAAGCTCTCGACCAGCGTGTGGGTTTCGTCCGGAATCGTCCAGCCGTTGGGGCTGCGCCAGATCCCCAGGAGTGCGAGGGTCGCCTGCCCCTCTTCGGGACGCCGAAAATTGCGGGCTACGACTCCGGAGCGTCCCGAGCAGTCGAGCACCCAATGAGCCCGAGCGACATGAGTTGAGTCTCCTTCCGCCCCCGAACCAAGTCGGTACTCCACTCGGTTGAGGTCGCCGTCACTCTCAACGTCGCGGACCGTGGCGTTTGGGACCAACCGAGCGCCGGCCTCCTCCGCCAAGGCGAGCAAGACACGATCGAGGTCTGTGCGCCGTACCTGGAAACCGGTCTCTCCTTCGGGGAACTCCTCGACCCGACCGTCAGATTCGCCCCACCATACCGTGTGGCCCGTGCTCCGAACGAACCCCGCGCTCTCCATGGCCTTCAACGCACCTACGCGATCGAGGATCTTGCGAGTGCTGGGAGGAAGCGATTCTCCGAGAAGAGACGACTGCGATCCAGGCCGATTGAGAATGACGACGGAGTGTCCCCATTGGGCGAGCAGCCGGCCCGCGACTGCACCGGCGGGACCTCCTCCGACAACAGCGACGTCGAAGGTGGGATTCGATGATTGATCGTTCACTCGCCGTCTCGGCTCCGTTTCTTGCACGCTATGCCGACGGGGGGGGGCCGTCTTCCGCCCCGGCTCCAATGGTTGGGAGACCCATGCGCTCAGAGTAGTTGGACCGAGTTAGGGTCGGCAACGCTTTGGCCCGCGTACCCCACATCCAGCCGGCATCTTGGTCGCACAGCGATGTCACGGTGTTCTTGCGGAAAGGGCTCCATCCATCCGAAGCAGATTGCCATTCTCAACGATGTATTCTCGCCTGACGAAGCCGAAATCGAGCATGCCAAACGGATCCCGGAGGCGTTCACCAAGGCGGATACAGGGTTGGTTGTTGTGGACGGCAAACTTATCGAAAAGCCCGTTATACGGGAAATGACACGAGTGTTGGCAATCGCGGAGCGGGTAGCCTCGCAGCACACGGACCAAAACTAGCCTCGCGCCACTGGCCCCCAATCATCACTTTGTCGACCTAACGACAGTGACGGGTCAGCCGTCCGAGTCAATTCAAGCGTTGCTTTCGACCTTCGGTGACCCAATGAGATCAGCTCTGGTTCGGCCAGTGTTTCTCGGCCTAATCCTTCTCTCCCCCACGGTCGCGGCAGCCCAGCTCAGCGCGGAGCTCGACGATGAACTGCTACAGGGCGTTCTTGCCACTGCTCGAGTGCTAATGGCGCGGAGTGGGTCAGATTACCAAGGGAGTACCACATGAACACGACAAGAAGAGACTTCGTAGGACGGTCGGCCGCCGCATACGGCGCACTGGCTATCGGATTGCCCGACCGGGCACTCGAGATGGTCCCAGCCCTCACGGCTCGGCCCACCCAATTCCCACTCCGGATCCTTTTCATCGGCGGGACCGGCTTCATCGGTCCTCACATGGTGGAAGCAGCCATCGCGGCAGGACATACCCCCACGCTGTTCAACCGGGGACGCACGAACCCCCACCTGTTCCCCGATGTAGAGAAGCTCAAGGGAGATAGGGACGGCGGTCTTGGTGTGCTCGAGGGCCGGAAATGGGACGTCGTCGTCGATACTTCGGGTTACGTACCACGGTTGGTCCGCGACTCGGCTGAACTCCTAAAGGACGTGGTGGACCAGTACCTGTATATCTCGACGACCGACGCGTACAGGACCTACAACATCGTCGACATGGACGAAGACGACCCGAGGGCCATTTTGGAGGACCCGACCACAGAGGACGTGAGTGCCTTCTATGGGCCCCTCAAGGCACAGTGTGAGCGGGAGGTCTTGGAGGTCTATCCAGATCGCACAACCATCGTGCGCCCCACATGGATCGTAGGGCCCGGTGATCGCTCGACGCACTTCTCTTATTGGCTACAGCGTATCAACGGTGGGGGTGAGGTTTTAGCCCCGGGCGACCCGACGGATCCTGTGCAGATTATCGATGCCAGGGACCTGGCGGACTTCGTCGTGCACCTTTTGAATCAGACAACCTTCGGCACATACAATGCTGTCGGTCCAGAGGCCGAGATGTCGATCGCGGAGTTCTTGTACGGGATTCGGGCCATAACAAGCGCCCCAACGCGCTTCACGTGGGTCGACGCCGATTTCCTGAAGGCGAACGAAGTTCATGCCTGGAGCGATCTCCCGCTTTGGTGGCCTCCGCGACCCGACTATCCCGGCACTCCGGGAATGAGCATCGGCGGGGGGACGGGATTCGGTCTGATTAGCCGAGAGAAGTCGATTGCTGCTGGACTCAAGTTCCGTCCGCTGGCGGTAAGTGCCAAGGAGACATTGGACTGGTTCCTGACCTGGGAAGACGAGTGGGAGGCCCGCCAGCGTTCGGGACTCACGCGAGAGCGCGAGGCCGAGATCCTGGCGATCTGGCACGCCCAGAACTAGACCGAAACCAAACACTGCCAGCGTAGCCCCGTGCGGGCGGTGTTTGCACTCCGCCAGGAGACCCCAGAGAGTCCCGACAAATATCCTTCTAGAATGCCACTACGAGTCAGGAAATAGGCCTCTGGACCCCATCCGGGCCGTTGTCGTAATCTTGTACACTCGAGCTGTTGGGCATGCCCCAATCGTTTCCGTTCCACCCATCGAAGCCATCCATCTTTACCGCCCAAAAACCCGTGGTCATGTCGCTGATGACGACCAACCCGTCGTGGTTTCGGACATCCACTCCCCAGGCGCCGTCATACACACCCCAGGTGAAGTTCCCACCTCCGGCAGGGTTCCCCATGCTTCCCGCATTGTGCGGGCCGTCAAAGGTGTCGTAGTACCCGACGGTATGGGGGTTCGTGGGATCCATCATATTGAAGACGGAGAGGCCGGTTTCGTAGCCGGATACGAACACAAATGGCCAGCGAACTTCGTGGTTGTGAGCGATGGTCTCCCAATCAGGCGTCCACACACCGATCGCACGATTGATGTTGAGCATCTCTCCGCGGGCAGCCGCTTGGTTACCGGCGTTGAGATCGAAGACGCGTAACGGCTGGTACTGCCACTCGGCCTCACCGATCGCGTACCGTCCGTCGGGAGTGGGCGTAAACGTGTGTCCCCAGTTGAACCCCTGCACACCGGTAATGGTGAACTGAATCTCGGGCTGATCCGGCCGGGTGATGTCCCACACATAGTAGCCACCGCCGCCCGCACCATAGAACCGGTCCTGCTGCGTCGACGGATCGAACATAGCGTAAAGGTCGTGGTAACCAGTCGAGAGGTCACCCGGATTGGGCGGGACGTCGATCGTGCCGATCAGGCCCTGGTCGTCGGCACCGGATACGAACTGGCCCAGGTCATACAGCTTGGTTCCACTCGACGTCGCGAAGAGGATCACCCGTCCGTCCGAGTGCTTGTAGATAAAGATGTTGTGGAAGCCGCCAGGTGAGTCCGGAACTCGGAATCGGCGCACCTCACGCACTTGAGAGACATCGGGAAGACCTGTGACGTCGAAGACGACTCCCGCCACCTCCGAGTCCGGGCCGCCACTCCCAAATTGTGTGGACTGCAGGTAGTAGTAGCGATCATCGATCTTGAAGTATTTACCGTCCACCGCGCCCCTGCCCTGATGCAAAGCAGAGTTCTCGATCCGCCACTCATAGATGATCTCGGCGTTGTCGGGATCCTCCAGGTCGATGATGTCGAACCCGGTTTCCCGAAGCCGCGACACGTATGCATAGGGCCGGTCCGGGTCCTGCTCGAGCTCAATGTCACCCGTGGAGTACTTCGCACCCAGCGTAAGGTGGGACAGCACCTTCACGTTGGTGCTTCCCTGGAGCCCTAAAGGCCTGGGAGATGTCGCAGACGTGCGGCCCCCCGATGTCTGTGCCAACGCTCCTAACGCGGACACACCAAGGGCAACTAAGACGAACGCCGCGATCGAGAAAAACCGTCTACCAAACACTGGACTACCTCCCGTTGTATTGAACCGCGGCCCACCACGCCGCGAGGCTGCAACATACGATAGATCGAGCCTGGCGCGACAAAAACCCCTAGCGGTGTGCCTTGCGGTGCTCCGGGGCGATCAGCCCGGCTGAGCAACCGGTGCTCGGCCCTCTACCCAGGCAGATCTCAGCATGGCGAGCGCCGCATAGCTAACCACCACCACCACGAGCCAGCGCATGGTGGTAAGCGGCAAGGATCCCACGATGTAGACGGCAATCAATACGGCCGGCAGACCTCCCAGCGCGAGACCGAGCGCCGGACGATATTCGTAGGCATTGGCGCTCAGGAACCGTATCGCCGCGACGGGCATGAGAAACGCCGAGGCTCCCATCATGATCGGGAACGCGACGGCGGGATTTAGTCCGAGCAGGCTGATCACGATCATGGCCGGGGCGTACATGCCGATGCCCAGAGTCATCAAGGCTCCGAGTAGGAAGAAGCAGGCAACACCAACTCCCAAAGCGACACCCGTCAATCCGATTGCTTCTCCCCCAATCGGGGCAAAGCCGAGATTAGCCATCACGAACGTCACCCCGGCCAGTAGCAGTGCGATGCCCATCCCCATCTGAATCCGACGACGTGGCCACCGAGCCACATGACCAGCGCCCAACCAGGCTCCCAATACCGAAGAGCCGATCAGCGAAGACAAGGTGAGAACGTCCACCTTGATGATCGCAATGAAGATGAACGCCTGGACAATGACCGGCCCCGTATGGCCGACAAGCATGGTTCCCGGAATGCGCTCGTCGGGCACGAGATTCTGCAGTTTATACCAAGATGTCGTCGGGGCGAACGAGCCTATACCGAGAGTATCGAAGAAATTCGTTACGAACCCGATCGTGGCCTGCAACACTGAGGGTAGCCAGTCACCATCGGGCTCCGCCCTCGCCCGAGCGCTCTGCACCCACCGCACGGTGTACATGATCCCAAACAACACGAGGACACCAAACAGTATATTTCGCATGGGCTCTTAATCGTCGACCCAGATTCGGGTTCTGAGGGTGAATGTGGCCCAGGCGAACCAGAACGCCACGTGGGCCCTGAGAATCAGTTCCAGCCTGTTGTTGGCCAAAGCACCAGAGATCGCGACCCCTTCGAAGGTCCACACGCTCTCGGTCTCGATGTCCACGATGTCATCGCCGCACATTGAGAACGAAATGTTCGAGCCACCGTAGTTGAGTCGGAACGCCGCCGCCGCTGCCTTCTTCTCTTTTCGCCATCCGCTACTCCCGGGGCGAGCCCTCGGGGCCGCACGCCCTCAACCAGCAGGCCAGCCCCACTCGCCTCGAGCGGCATGTGGGGCTTCGTCAATTCCAAGCGTCCCCGGCAGGAATCGAACCTGCGACCTACCGCTTAGGAGGCGGTCGCTCTATCCAACTGAGCTACGGGGACAATCGTTGTTCGGGAGAAGATAACCGCGCGCTCACTTGTGTTCGACCCCTCCCTTACGGGCGTGCGCAACCCTAGTTATCACCCTCTTCGAACACCACCGATCCTCGCTTCACAACGTATTGCTCAGAAGACGAACTCGACCGCCACGAACCCGAGTACCACCAGAACGCCAAATACCCAAGTCAACAGATTGAAGTACCTGTCGATAAAGGAACTGATCGACGGCCCAAACCGGTAGATCAATCCAGCCACGAGGAAGAAGCGCAGTCCCCTGCTAAGGACACTGGCGAGCACAAAAATCGGGAAGTTGATCGAAAAGACACCCGCCGAAATGGTGAAGACCTTGTAGGGCACGGGTGTCATGCCGGCTAAGAACACCGCCCAGAAATCGTATTGCAGATAAAGGTCCTGGACACCTGCGAAGGCTTCCGGGGTGACTCCGGGCACATATGCGAAGAAAATGTCGGACACGCCAAGCCACACCAGGGCACCGATACCGTAGCCGATCATCCCTCCGACAACCGAGGCGGCGGTGGCGACGGTCGCGAACTTCAGAGAGCGTGAAGCGGCCCCCAAACAGAGCGCCATGAGCAGCGGATCGGGAGGGATGGGGAAAAAGGACGATTCCGCTAGAGTCAGGAGCGCCAGAGCGGGCAGGCCATACGGCGTCTCAGCCCAGTGGAGCACCCATTCGTAGAGACGTCGAATCGGTCCCGGCCGTCCCTCTTCGGAAGACTGTGTCAAACTCCCGTCTCCGGGTTCTCCGACAGCCAGGCGAAACGGCCAAGTAGTGGCACGAAGGTGCAGCCAGCCTGAGCCACATCCTGCATAATCTCATCCTTCTCCCTGCGAACGAGCATCAAATCTTGAGTTTCCCTAGTGCCAACAGGGATGAGCATGCGCCCGCCCTCCGCGAGTTGATCCAAGAACGCTTGAGGCACATCAGGTGAGGCGGCTGACACCACAATTACGTCGAACGGAGCGTATTTGCGCCACCCGATGGTTCCGTCGCCTACCATCAGGGCCACATTCTTGAACCTCAGATCATCCAGAGCGATCCGCGCCCTCGCCGACAGCTCGCGTACCCGCTCAACCGAATAGACTCGGTCTGCCGTCAGCGCCAAGAGCGCAGTCAGGAATCCACTCCCCGTGCCGATTTCGAGTACCGTATCGTTCGACGTCGGCTTGAGAATCGAAAGGTAGAGAGCCTGGAGGGAGGGTTGAGACGCCGTCTGTGAGTACCCGATAGGGATCGGGGCGTCCTCGTAGGCTCTCGGCCATACTCCCTGGGGCAGAAACAGATGCCGTGGGACCTGATCGAAGAGCTGGAGTACTTCCAGGTCATCGATACCTCGCTCCCGGATTTCTTCGATGAGCTTTCGCCGATATCCGACGAAGCTACGATCGTCTAAAGACTCAGCTGCCACCCGCGGATTTCCTCCAGGAGTGAATAGTTGGTCAGGTCCAGGTGAAGAGGCGTAACCGAAATGTACCCCTCATGCACCGCACCGAAGTCCGAATCCACGGCGCCGCTCCACGTGATTTCACCACCACCGATCCAATAGTATTCGCGCCCGGACGGATCGAGGGCCCGCGTCAGGCTGTCGCTATAGCGCCGCTTGCCGAGTGAGGTCACACGAATTCCCTTTACGTCGGCAGGATCGACTCTGGGAAGATTCACGTTGAACAGAGTGTCCGGCGGCAACTTGTCCTGCTTGAGGATGCCCTCCAAGAGCCTTACCAAGACGGACTCCCACTCCTCGATTCCCTCATCGGCATCACCGGTGTATGAAATTGCCACGGCAGGGATCCCGATGACGGTCGCCTCCATGGCGGCAGCCACCGTCCCGGAGTAGAGCACGTCTTCACCCATATTGGGCCCGTGGTTCACGCCCGAAAGGCAAATATCGGGGCGGGGCTCCATGAGTTCGTTGACCGCCAGAATTACGCAGTCCGTCGGAGTGCCATCCACCACCAACGCCCCATCGGTGGAGCGTCTTGCCCGAAGCGGGTGGTGCAGCGTCAGGGAGTGGCTGGTGGCGCTCTGCTCACGGTCCGGCGCCACGATCGTAACCTGGCCAAGATTCCGGGCGGCGGAAGCCAGCACACGGATTCCAAGGGCCAAGTAGCCGTCGTCGTTTGTACAGAGAATCTGCATTAACTAGTGATTCGGCTCGTCGGAGCGGTCAGGACCTCCTTGAGGTGATTCAACTCCTGCTTCAGTCCGCCCAGGAACTCGTGATCAACAACGTCCTTCTTCTCGTCGGCCATTTCACCGCGCTGCCTCATATCCAAAAGCCTCTGCCTTGCCCCGTCGATCGTGAATTTTTTTTCATAGAGCAGGTGCTTCACGAGCAGGACCAACTCAATCTCTTTCCGTCGGAATACACGGTTGCCGGCTCGGTTTTTCGTGGGGTGTAGCAGCTCGAACTGAGTCTCCCAATAGCGAAGCACGTGAGGCTTCAACCCCGTGAGTTCGCAGACGTCACCGATGGAGTAGTACTCCTTTTTCGCGATAGGCTCATCCATCTTCGTTTCCCCGTGGTTTAGGACCACTCTTCCGGTTTAGGATCGCGCTCCATTAGGTTCTGCAGGGCCTGCCTCGGCTCCGCTCCCTTCACCAAGATCCCGTACACTTCTTCTGCGATCGGCATCTCTACGCCGTTCCGCTCCGCGAGATCATGCACAGCTTGGGCCGTCTTGACCCCCTCGGCCACGGCGGTCATGTCGCCCAAGATCGAGTCCAGCGATTCGCCCTGCCCCAGGCGATAACCCACCGTGCGGTTCCTACTGAGACTCCCCGTGCAGGTCAGGACGAGGTCGCCCATGCCAGCCAAGCCGGCGAAGGTGGACGCCTGGGCACCCATGGCCACCCCTAGCCTGCGGATCTCGGCGAGACCACGGGTCACCAACGCGGCCAGTGTATTGTGGCCAAATCCCAAGCCTGCAGTAACGCCGGCACCAACCGCGATCACATTCTTGAGGGCTCCGCCCAGCTCAACGCCCACTACATCGCTGCCGGTATAGACCCGAAAATGCCCGGTCTGAAAGAGTTCCTGAATTTGCAGGGCGGCCTCAGCTGAGCGGCTGGCAACGACAACGGCAGTTGGAGACTCTTCTGCTACTTCCATCGCGAAGCTTGGACCGGAGAGCGCACAGAACCCGTCCATTTGCCCCGGGCTCAATACGCCGGACAGGACTTCATCCATGCGACGCAGGGTGGAGGTCTCGATTCCTTTGGACGCACTGACGATAAGGGCGTCATCTCGGATATGGTCTGACGCGTCGGCCATGACCTTGCCCACGAAGTGAGACGGGCTCACGGACAGGACCACTGCAGCCTCGGACAAGGCGACCTCGAGTTCGGAGCCACAACAGAGGTTGGGGGGAAGCTTTACACCGGGAAGGTAGGTGCGGTTTTCCCCCAAGCTCCGGACCTCTTCGGCCACATAACCCTCGAACGCCCACAGATAGACGTCATGCCCCTTCTTCGCCAAGAGGGCCGCCAAGGCCGTTCCCCAACTCCCGGCCCCGACAACGGCGACCCGTGTCATGGGGCAACTCCCGACTTCTTGAAACTGCTTTCCTCAGCGCGCATGAGACGCCCGATATTGGAGCGATGCGACCAAATGACGAACACGGCCAACCCCACCGTAAACCAGAGCGTGACATCGCCGCCTTGATGCGGTGTGAATAACACTAAGACCGGTACGATCAGGGCTGCGGCCAAGGAACCCGCAGACGAGATCCCAGTTGCGATCAGCACCAAGGACCAGGCGACGACGCCTCCCAACAGGGCCAGGGGGGCCACGGCCAAGAAGACACCCCCGCTCGTGGCCACCCCTTTCCCTCCTTTGAATCCAACCCAAAAGGAAAACACATGCCCGACGATCGCGGCGGCGCCATAGGCGAGAGCCCAGGCCCACGGGACATCTCCGTGGAGTTGAGGAAAGTACCACACGGGGAACCAGCCCTTGAGCACGTCCACGGCCACTACCGGAAGCGCCGCTTTCCATCCCAATACTCGGAACGCGTTCGTACCCCCCAGATTACCGCTTCCCTTGGTTCGCAGATCGATCCCATAGACGCCCTTCCCCATCACATAACTCGTGGGGGTCGCACCAGCCGCATAGGCCAGCACCAGAAGGACATAAGGGTTCACGTAGATCAGTTCTCCCTGATGCGGACGCGGACGGGGCTTCCCATAAAGGTCCAGCGATCCCTGAGACTATTGTGCACGTAGCGAATGTAGTGCTCGGGCAGAGCACTAGGGAAATTCGCGAAGAAGACGAAGGTCGGTGGCGCGACGGAAACCTGAGTGCCATACCGGATCTTGATCCGCCGCCCTCTGGTATGAGGCGGTGGCTGATGTCGCAAGATACCCGCCAACGCCTCGTTGACCTCGGCCGTGCCGATCCTCCGGTTCCGCTCGTCTTCCACCTGTAGGATCATATCCAGAGGCTTACGGATGCGCTGGCCCGAAAGGGCCGACGTGAACACCACCGGGACCCACTTCAGGAAGGGCGCGCGGTCCTTGACGGCCTTTTCAAACGCCGGAGCGGTCCAAGTGTCTTTCTCGACGAGATCCCACTTGTTTGCCACGAGAATGACACCCGCCCCCGACTCCCACGCCTGTTCAGCGACCCTGAGGTCCTGCACGTGCAACGACTCGGTCGCGTCGACCAGCACCAGGCACACGTCAGCTTCGCGCACCACTTTTGCGGTCCGCAGGGCCGAGTAGTATTCCACGGACTCCTTCACCTTTGATTGTCGACGAAGGCCTGCGGTATCCACGAAAACGAACGTCTTACCGTGATATTGGAGAGGAGTGTCCACCGGATCACGGGTGGTGCCGGCCACGTCACTCACCACCATGCGCTCTTCGCCGAAGAGGCGGTTCACAAAGCTCGACTTCCCGACGTTGGGCTTTCCCACCACCGCCACCCGGATCGTGTTCTCGTCCTCGTCGACTTCCTCGATCTCGGGGAGATTCGCCACCATGGCGTCCAAGAGGTCACCGGATCCCTTGCCGGAGATCGCACTCACAGGCATCGGATCGCCCATACCGAGGCTCCAGAAGTCGAGGTGACCCTGGTCCTTGGGCATGTTGTCCATCTTGTTGACGACCAGAAGGACCGGAGGGCCACTCTTTCTCAGGATTTCGGCCAGGCGCTCGTCGAGGGGATGCACACCTGCTTGGCCATCAACGATAAACAGAATCACGTCCGCTTCGGCCACGGCCATGTAGGCCTGCTCCCGGATGGCGCGGTCCAACGGCTCATCGCTGCCTTCGATCACACCTCCGGTGTCGACCAGGAAGAAATGCCGGCCGGCCCAGTCGGCCTTGTTAAAGTTCCGGTCCCGCGTAATCCCGGGCTGATCATCGACGATCGCGACACGGCCGCCGACCACACGGTTGAAGAACGTGGACTTTCCGACGTTTGGCCTGCCGACGACGGCCACCACCGGCATACTCCTACTCATCGGAAGCCCCACCCAGTCCGCCAAGGCACTCGAGGAGGTCGTACCCGGTGACCACCTCGGCCGGGGCCAGGGCTTCCCTGACCTCGGTGAGCGGAACACTATCGATGAACAGATCATCGACGTTGACGGCCTCGGCCGGCAGTAGGATCAGTTCGTCTTCGCGTGTGTCTCCAACCGCTTGGACGATGTCGCGTCCGCCCAAGAGACCCGCAACGGTGACACTCTCTCCGTAAAAGCCGTTCACGACTCCGAGTACCTCGACGGAAGTCCCGGTGGCCTCCGACAGGCCCGGAAGCCGCTCACGAAACAATCCCTCCATACTCAGTCCTGTCACGATGCGGACCGTACGTTCGGGAATCACGGGAGCATTCGGCAAACCCCGTTCGAAATCACGCACGAAACGATTGATCGCACCCACTCCATTCTCGGTCAGTGAGCCTTCGTCATAGTAGGAGTCGTCGGGAAAGTCGCCGCCGGCGATGAGGTACATCTCGTCCGCCGCGTAACACCACCCTCGACCGCGCCCCTCGAGCGCCTTAATCCGGGCGGTATCCACCTGTGTGATCGCCGTGCGTGCGGCTTCACGGGTGAGCAAGTTCACGGGCCGTCCCAAGTTGTACTTAGTAAGCCCGACGGGCACTATGGAAAGCGATCGCACTCCCTCTCCCAGGTCGTAGAGCTCGGCGATCGTCCGGTCGAGATGCACGCCGTCATTCCACCCCGGACATAACACCACCTGGGTGTGGACTTCCAACCCGTTGTCGAGCAGATAGCCGAGTTGGTCCATGATGAGCCCGGCCCTGTCGTTCACCAGCAGGCGCCTGCGGACCTCGGGATCGGTGGCGTGTACGCTCACGTAGAGTGGGCTGATGCGTTGTTCAACCAACCGCTCCATACCGCGGGGTCCGACATTTGTGAGCGTGACGTAACTCCCATAGGTGAAGGAGAGACGAAAGTCGTCGTCGCGCAGCCAGAGCGTATCGCGCGCGTCCTTGGGATTGCCGTCGATGAAGCAGAACACGCACTTGTTGCCGCACTCCCGAATCGTGTCGGGGGCAGGCACGATCCCCACCGGTTCTCCGGGTTCGCGGTCGATCTCGTAGACCACCGCCTCCCCGTGCGGATCGACTGTTTCCAACTCCAACGCGCGCTCGGCCAGAAGAAAGGTCAAATCGATGCCGTCGCGGACGCGCTCCCCGTTGATCCGGACGATACGCGTCCCAATCTCCAAGTGGAGTTCATCCGCAATACTGCCGGCTTCGATCTCTGCAATACGTACCAAGGAAGGGACCTCGGGTCAGGAAGGGCTGGAGAACCATAGGAATCTCAACAAATTCATCCGATTATGGTACAGGCCAGATGAAATCACTTGGATGGGGCAGGAACCACCAGGGCAAGAAATGCGTAGATTGGGCACATGAGGACTGAACGGTATCCAACGAGATCGGGCGGATGGGAGCTGACGCGGTTTGGCGCTCTGCTCGGCGTCCTGCTGTCCGTTGCATGCGGTGAACAGGTCGACCAGATTCGGAACGAGTATCGTGACCTGACGCCCCACGAGGCGTACTTCGAGTCGTTGCGAGCTGTCGGGCTGGCCGAGACCGCCTTGGGTGCAGCCTGGTCCGAGGCCGCATCCCGCTCGCTACATGAGGCTCCCACGGTCGGTCTCCCGTACGAAGAAGAAGGGTTTCTCTTCGCGGAGTCCCCCGGGGCGAGAAGCTACA
>Ga0315339_1002787_pt1 | contig 12860 bp, 8 predicted proteins | sample ASW17metaG_FD_204514 | JGI IMG/M metagenome (GOLD analysis project Ga0315339, IMG submission 204514) | Ammonia-oxidizing marine archaeal communities from Pacific Ocean, United States - ASW #17 | ecosystem: Environmental > Aquatic > Marine > Oceanic | place: USA: California | collected 2016-12-05
CCAGTGGTAGTCATGAATGATAAACCACTGCCAGCCAAACCAGTAACTGAATATGTTAAATTACCTCCATCTGTCATCATTGCAGAATGACTAGAAATACTAATACTATCTGACACTGTAACAGTTTGATTAGAAGGCTGCATGTCCCATGTAACTGTTCCGTAAGTTGTAGTATCAGTGTATGTTGATGCATACCAATCATCATAAGTCATATAAGGATAGGAATAATACATTGAATAATCAATTTCATTAGGATCAGTATAATCAGGATCATCGTAAGGATCATACATGTAAGCCATAGGATCATAGTAAGGATCATACATGTAAGCCATAGGATCATAGTAAGGATCATACATTCCCATAGGTCCCATCATAGGATCCATGTAAGGATCATACATTCCTCCCATCATAGGATCCATGTAAGGATCATACATTCCTCCCATCATAGGATCCATGTAAGGATCATACATTCCTCCCATCATAGGATCCATGTAAGGATCATACATTCCCATCATAGGATCCATGTAAGGATCATACATTCCCATCATAGGATCCATGTAAGGATCATACATTCCCATCATAGGATCCATGTAAGGATCATACATTCCCATCATAGGATCCATGTAAGGATCATACATTCCTCCCATCATAGGATCCATGTAAGGATCATACATTCCCATCATAGGATCCATGTAAGGATCATACATTCCCATCATAGGATCCATGTAAGGATCATACATTCCCATCATAGGATCCATGTAAGGATCATACATTCCCATCATAGGATCCATCATGTAAGGATCGTAACCCACGTCTGACATAATATTTTGCATTAGATTACCTGCTGACATATCTCCTCCATAAGGATCACTAGCCATATTTTCATACAGTCCTTGATCCATTGTAGCCATGGCAATCAGAGTTTCAGGAGATTGCTCAGCAATATCATAAAAAACTTCTGCCATAAAATTTTGACCAGAATCCATATTTGCAAGGTTATCAAACATCATTGCAGTCATATCTTCACTTGCATATCCCGATGACATTATACCTGCAATCATAGAAGCATCATCTGCTGAAGCATTAGAAAAAGCTTCTTCAAACATATTGTCCATTAAATAAGATTGTTCTTCATATATTTCAGACATCATAGTAGGATCAACTTCAGTCATTTCATCTAACAATGCTAATGCTAAGTTTTCACCTGTTCCAGCCATCATCATAGGATCCATGGCATAAGGATCACCCATCATCATAGGATCCATGGCATAAGGATCACCCATCATAGGATCCATCATTGTATGTTCCATCACTGATTCAAGAATCATTGCTGAAGTTCCAGCATCACCCGTTGACATCATATAAGCCATGGCTTCCATAGACTGTTCACCACCGTAATCCATCATTGTTCCAACAACATTTGCCTGTAAATCATGAAGTGTACTCATTGCTGCAGGATCATATCCAGGTGTCATTGTAGGATCTGGCATCCCTGTATCAGGGTCATACATCCCTGCAGGGTCATAACCAGGATCATATGTAGGTTCCTCCATATGGTAAAAAATATCAAATTCCTGATGCATAAAATTATCCATAACTTGCGCCATCATTTCAGGATTGTCCTGCATTACATTTTCCATCATGAACATTGCGCTATCACCACCTGCATTCATCATGAGATCAGATGCAATTTCTGAAGCAGTACCTTCACCATAAGTCATAATTTCTGAAAAAATTTCCCCTTTTAAATCATCAAAAAACTCTGCTTGAGCCATCATCATATCTTCTGGATTAGGCATAGACATGAATGGATCTGTTGCTGGATCGTATGTTGGGTCCGTCATAGCAGGATCATTCATAGGATCTCCATACATCATCATTGGAGCATCATTTTTTGCAGTTTCAATATGATTAAACAAATCAAAATTTTGTTCCGCTAAGTCATTATAAACATCAGCTACCATTTCTGGGTTGTACGCAACCATGCTCTGCATTAACATTGCAGTATTTCCACCTGTGCTTTCTTGCATCATAGCAGACATTATTCCAATATCCTGTTCTGTTGCATTTTCAAAAGCATTGGTAGTTAACGCATCCATCATAGCGGGATCTTGCTGATATAGTTCAGTCATTTTTTCAGAAGCAATTTCTGTAAAACTTGCCAATAAATTCATTGACAAATTTTCTCCTGTATCAGTTGGTTCAATATTTGTAATTTCGTTTATTAAATACGAACCTATGTCAGCGTCACTTACTTTCATCATTTGCGCCATAGTATCCGTAGCAAACTCAGATTGATCATCAATCATTCCAGTAATAATAGTTTCCTTTAGTGCTTCGAAATTTTCTGTGTCAGCACCGGCTATATGTGAAAAAATGTCAAAATCTGCTTTTTCACCTTCTCCACTCATTATCTCGTTCATTAATAATGATGCGTTACCCGCATCACTTTCCATTATTCCTTGCATTAATCCTAAGGATTGTTCAGAGTCTGAGTTTACAATTATTTCTGATAAAACGCTCAAGTCTCCTGTAGACGCTTCTACAATAGATTCTCTTTTATCATCTTGGAAAGACGATATATCTGCCAAAAGAGCTTCAACATCTGCTAAATTTGTTAAACCCGATTTACCTTCGCCAAGCTGTTTCATGATTGCACGTTCAATTTTTTTTGGATCAATAGTTGAAGCTTGAACTACAGCTTTACTCATTGCATCCGCTGCTTGAATTATTTCATCTTCACTCATTGTGGTTGTTTCCATTGGTTGGTCTTCTGAAAGTTTAAGACCAGCATGTGCTTCTGTGATAGTAATGGTTTCGTCACCTGCAGTTACAATAATTTCTCCGGTATTTTTCATTGTGTCCTCAACAAGTGCTATTGTTATTTCATCATCTGCATCAGAAATACTACCGGTAATTGCCGTTCCTTTTAGATCTATTTCCATTTCTCCTAGTTTAATTCTCATAATGCCGTTATCATTTTTTGCTATTGTCCCCGACTCGAATGCAAACTTACCTTTGGCAATAGCTATTATAAATGATGGCTCCTCTGAAATTTTATCAAATTTTTCTACGAAAAATTCAGAGTCACTTTCTAAGGTTAAAATTGAATTATCAATAAAAGAAACTACAATTGAAGAATTTGAACCAATTTTTATTTTGTCATGAGTAAAAATTTGGTCAAATGCATTTAATTTAACCAGATCATCGACATTTTCTTTATTTACACTGCCTTCAACTGAATCAATAAATCCAATGAATTTTTTTTCAGCATCCTCAGCCCTGAGAACATTATTAGCAAATAAAACAAATAATATTAGTAAAAAGCTAAAGTTTTTTAATACTAATCTAATTAATTTTTTGATAGTTTTGAGCATGGCAATTTTTTCAAAATACATCCATAAGCTATTAATTTTTAGCCTAATTATAATCATTTTTTACAATATTTTCTTCATTTTAATTTTGTCATTTAATCAGAAAATTGACGGTTTTTTACTAAAATCATGGAATTATTCACCCTATAATTACTCTGAACTTTTTAAAAAAACTGCTGGTTATTCTAAAAAACATCTTAAAATTAAAAATCATACTAGTGAGAGACTTTTTAATCTTATGATAGCTACAGAAAATAAATCAGCTTTAGATTATTATTACTGGAATAATAAAACACTTTATTTAATTTCTAACAAAGAGCTTTTTGATGATTTTGAGAAAAGTTTTCAAAATTCAGTAATTCTTTCAAAAAATAATTTGCAACAAAAAAAATCACTAAGGCTTTTTTATTTGAGAAATATTCCTAGATTTAATAAAGAAACTAGAGATATAGTTATGTCCGATTGATATCTATATGAGGTGTGTTTCGCGCCACAACAACTATTAGTAGTAGAATTTTTAATAAATCAAAAAACAACTTGTAAGTGTATTTATAACATTTATTCTTATAAATAATATTTATTACTATTAATAAGATACTTTTTATTTATTGATAGGAGGATGTGTTAAATGGAAAATAAATCTTTTTTAGATAAGCTAGAAAACCTTAATGAGCAATTAAACTTAACTCATTATTGGATAATCCTCTTAAAATATAAAAAAATACTTTTAATTACACCAATTCTTATCGCTGTATTAGGTTATTTAATTGCATTAAATATCAATCCAATTTTTCAAAGCAATGCTACTCTTGTAATTGAAGAGTCTGTAAAGAATATTGTAGATATTGAAGAGGTATATGATGGAGAGGTTAGGGGTGGGTTTCGTACTTCTAATTATATAAATAATCAAATCCAAATTTTAGAAAGTGATGAAGTAGTAGGTTCAATTTTATTAAATGAAAAAAATAAAAATAAAATTTTGGCATTACATAAAAAAATGCCAGATCAATTTTTTTCTAGAAACTTTAAAATTTTAACAAAAATCTTCTCAAGCAAAAAAAAAGAAGAAAACATAAATCTTAAAGCATATATAAAAGAAAACCTTTATGTTTCTCAAGTAAGAAATAGTGATGTAGTCAATCTTAAAATAATTTCGCGTAGTCCAGAACTAGCTAAATTTTTATTAGAAAAAGTTATAGAAGCTTATTTAAAATATGACGTGGATACTAAAGTTAAAGTTACTAATTATGCAAATGCTCAAATTAATTCGAGACTTTCAAATCTCTTAGAGCAAATGGAGCAATCGGAAAGAAAACTTCTAGCGTATAAAAAAGAAAATAAATTAATTGATATAGGGAATATTAAAAAATTAAAAATAGATCAAATAACATCAGTCTCACAAAGAATTATTGACACTAATAGGGAACTTCAAAAAAAACAAACAGACTTAACAGCAATTAAGCTTGCAGAAGGTAATATTGATGAACTATTAGCAATAGCTGATTTAAGAAATAAAAAAGAAGTTGATGCAATTAGAACAAATATTAACGCTACGAATAATAATATTGAAGCATTACAAATAATTTATACCGACGAACATCCGAAAGTTAAAAAAATGTTTAAAACAAAAGAAAATCTTGATAACAGACTTGTAGAAATTTTAGATGAAAATATTGCAGCAGCTGCATTTGAGTTAGCTAACCTACAAAATTTTATTACATCAAGTGAAGCAGAACTTGATGGAGCTAAATCTGAATTACAAGAACTTGAAGAAAAAGATGTTGCCCTGCAGCAATATGTGAGGGAAGTTGAAATGAACAACAAGATTTATGAAACTTTTCTTCAAAGAATGAAAGAAACAAACGAAGTGAAAGAGCTTCAATCTTCTAATGTAAGAATAATTCAATCAGCACTTCTACCTATTTTACCCATATCACCAAATATTACCAAAATTACAATATTGTTTTATTTAATATCATTTTTAGGATTATATAGTTTGTTAGCTTATTTTGAATTTAACAGTAATACGGTGGTTGAACCTTCTAATCTTGAAATTTTAAACATTCCTGTTCTTGCTACACTACCAAGTGTAAAAAAACTTGATAAGGGTTATCATTTATCTCAATTGTTTATTGAAGATGTCAATGCAGAGTTTTCAGAATCTATTAGATCTTTAAGAACACTTTTAGTGGCTAAATTTCAAAAAAATAAAACTTTATTGTTAAGTTCAACTTATTCAGGAGAAGGCAAAACTACTATTGCTCTAAATACTGCTTTAGCATTTTCTAAAATTGGAAAAGTTATTTTAATAGAAACTGACATTAGAAGACCTTCTGTATTAGATATAATAAGTAAAACTGATGAAATTAAAAACCCTGGGTTTAGCGATATTATACAGGGAAATATTAACTTTTCTGATACTCTCACTGATCTTCCAGGAACTGAAGTAAAATTAATGACATCAGGAACAAGAAGATCAGATTTAACTGATTTAACTACTCCAGAAAAACTTAAAGAATTTTTTGACTCATTAAAAGAAATATATGACTATATTATTATAGATACTCCTCCCATACAGCCGGTAAGTGATACCCTTTTCATTTCTCAGGCAACTGATCATAATTTTCTTATTGCAAGATCAAACGTTACAAAAATGGCGGGAATTAAATCAGCTATAAAAAAAGTTAAGAATGTAAATGTAAAAATAGACGGTTTAATATTTAATGATCTTGATACATCAAAAGCTAGCTATTATGGTTACTATCAATATGGTGGATATTATTCAAAATATAAAAGTTACAGCTAGATTTTATTAAAAATATACAATTAGTTAGTTAAAAAATATATAGTAAGCATTAATGTATCTTTTTGAAAAAATATTTCAAAGAAACGATAAATTTTTTTTACAAATTTATTATTTAATTCTTGGTCTATTATTAAATGTTGGTTCATTCGGTGCTTATTATTTAAGAAATAAAGATTGGGAGATGCCAGATGCTTATATTGAAGGTTCGATTTTAATTACTTTAATTTTTTGGTCTTTATCAATTGCAATATCAAAAGAAAATAGATTTATAAAAGGAACCGCACAATGGTTTAGAATTGAGTTTGTTTTTTTAATTGAAACATTTATAATTGCAATTCTTTTAACTGTAATATTTAAAGTCACAGGCGCTTATTCTCGTGTATGGTTATTTGCTAATTTTGGTATATCAGTTGTTGTTTTCTTAGTATTAAAAGTTATTTTTGATTTTTATTATTCTTATTTAATAAAATCGAATTCTATTCAAAGAAATGTCCTTTTAATTGGAGATGCTAAAGGTTGTCAAAATATAATTAAGAATTTTCCAAAAAAAAGAAGCACCTCAGTGATTAAATGTATAATAGCAATCGATCAAATGGATCTTAAAGATTTAAATTTTTATGGGGTTCCTAGCTTTACTTTACAAGATGACTATCACCATGTTCTTAATCATCACTCTATAGGGCAAATATGGATAGTTTCATCAACTAAAACTCAATCTTATATAGAAAGTTTGATTGATAAATTTATGAATTTTTCTGTTGATTGTCGTTTAATTTTGCCCGAATCTAAATTTAAATATATAGAAGGCTTGGATAGTGAGGGAGGTTTTGATTTTTACAATGTATCTTTTTCTCCTTTTTATGGCACAAATTTTTTAATAAAAAATGTGTTAGATAAAATATTATCTTTGTTTTTTTTAATACTTTCTTTTCCTGTGCTTTTGATTTTTTCTATTTTTATAATCATCGAAGACGGTTTTCCTATATTTTTTAAACAAAAGAGAACGGGCTGGGATGGAAAATCTTTTAATATTTATAAACTTCGATCTTTGTCTAAAGCAAGTAACTCATTACAAACTAAACAAGTAAAGAGAGGAGATGCAAGAGTTTTAACTATTGGTAAAATTATTAGAAGACTTAGTATTGATGAATTGGCTCAATTTTACAATGTTTTAAAAGGTGACATGGCGATAGTTGGACCAAGACCTCATATGACCGAGCATACAAAATTTTATTCTATCGAGGTTAAAAATTTTATGCAAAGACATAAATGTTTGCCTGGTATAACAGGATGGGCACAGGTCAATGGATCAAGAGGACCAACAAATGAAGAAGGATCAATGGATAAACGTTTTCAGTATGATTTATATTATATAAAAAATTGGAGCCTAATGTTGGATTTTTACATTATGATTAGAACCTTTTTTGTCATCTTATTCCAAAAGGTTGATTAGCATATAAATGAACATTTTTGCTATTGGTGATATTCATGGTTGTTTAAATCAATTAATTTCTATCCATGAACAAATTTTAAATTATAAAAACTATAAAAAAGAAGAAGATTTATTAATATATATAGGAGATTATATTGATAGAGGTCCAAAATCAAAACAGGTTGTTGATCAAATACTTCAATTAAAAAATAAAGAAATTAAAACTGTTTTTTTGATGGGAAACCATGAAGAAATGATGATTAATTTTTTATTTAATAAAATTAATAATTTAGAAAATTGGCTAATCAATGGGGCTGATCAAACTTTTAAAAGTTATGATATAGAAGTTGTCGAGTTTATTAAAGATGGTTTTGAAGATCATATTATTGATAAACTACGTAAAGTTTTAATAGAAAAGTTAGGAAATGGACACATTAATTTTTTTAAAAATTTACAGTTAACATTTTCTGTAGCTCAATATTTATTTGTACACGCAGGTATAGATCCAAAAAAAAATTTAACAGATCAGTCAAAACAAGATTATTTATGGGCAAGGTCGAGTGATTTTTTTCACAAAGACTTTAAGGCTGAAAAAATTATAGTTCATGGTCATACGCCTGAAAAAAATGTTGTTAATTTTCCTTATAGAATAGGTATAGATACTGGCTGTTATTTTTCAGGCAAATTGTCCTGTGTTTGTCTAAATGATGTTAATGATGAACGTAATTTTATAACAACATAACGATTTAATTCAGTTATTATAAATATGGGTTATTACAAATTTGCTAAGCTTTTATGCAAAAGTTAAAAAAATATTTATTCAATCTATTGTAAAACTTGAAATATAGCTAAAAACTACTAGAGTGTAGGTTGTATTACATGAATAAAACTTATTCTATATCAGAAATAGTTGAAGCTTCTAATAATATTTTAAATAGACCTCGAAAAAAATCACAAATAAAAAGTGTTGTAATTAATGAAAAAAAAATTTTGGAAAATACAACTAGTAAAACAAAAAGCTCATTTGTAAATGATTTAGATACTGGAGATGTAAATATTAAAAAGAATTATGAAATTAATGCAGAAATTAAAAAAGAAATACTAGAAGAAATTTATAATTTTTTTAAGAAAAAAATTAAAAAAAACACTCTTAAACTAATATTTGATCAACAGCAAGAAATTAAAAAATTTCAAAAAAAAACTAATTATTTAAATGAGAATGAAAAAATATTAAAAGCTAGTAATCGTAATCTTTTATTTAACCTACTTAAAATTAGTGAAAATAAAAAAATTTTAACTGAAAAAAATAAAAAAATTCAACAAGAATATAATGAAAAAATAATAAGTCTTGAAAAGGAGAATAGTAATTTAAAAAATCAAGATCATGAAATAAAGGAATTAAAAAATTTAAATCATGAGTATAATAAAAAAATAATAAATCGTGATGAAGCATATGGAGATTTAAAGAATAAAAATGAAAAATTAACAGAATCAAATAATAGATTAAAATTCTATCAAAATGAAAATTTAAGATTGGCTAGCGAACTTTTTGCTTCTCATAAAAGATATGATGTTATAAAAAAACAATTATATGACCTTGGATTACAAAAAGATCAAATATCTAATCAAATTCAGGAATTAAATAATTTGGTAAGTAAATCAAATTTAGTTGTGCCTTCGTTTAGCAATGAACTTCCTTTAGAACCTAAAGAAGATGTTAAAACTAAAGAAGTTATAAAAAAAATAAATAATCAGGATGTAACCAATCTAAATAAATCAATAAATAAAATATTTAATAAATAATAGTTTATCGTTATTCTTAACGTTGATATTCAACAAATTATTTAAAAATTTCTCTTTTAAGTGATTGACTCATAATATTATGCGTAATAGAATTTTGTCTTATAAAGAAGGTATTTCATTATAAATAATATGTTAATAAACTGTAAATATTGTAATAGTAAATTTGCCATCAATGCAGAGGAAGTAGGATTTGATGGAAGATTAGTTAAATGTGAAAACTGTCAAAAGGAATGGTTTCAAGAATCTAAGCCAAAATATTTAGAAAAAAAATTAATTGAATTAGATCGAAGTCTACATGCAACAGAGTTACATTTAATCGAGCAGAAAAATATTCATAATGATAAAATTGCAAAATTAGAAAAATCTTTAAAAGCAAAAAAGGAAGAATTAGTTAAACAAAAATTATTAGAAGATAGAATTGGTCTTTTTGAAAAAAGAATTACGGATACAGAAAAAGAAATTGAAACACAATCTTTAATAGAAAATAGAATTTTTAAATTAGAAAAAGAATTGCAAAAGAATTCCCATGATAGCTTTATTATAAATACAACTTTAGAAAAAAAAACAAGCGATCTTCAGAAGAAAATTCATACAGATAGTCCAGGCTCGAGATTGGCTAATTTAGAAAAAGAATTACAAAAGAGTTCTAATGATAGTTTAACTAACAAAACAGCCACAGAAGAAAAAATAAAAGAAAAGGAAGTTCCTAATTTACATAACCATCAAAACATTAATCCAAGTAATTGGGATTTAAGTGAAGAAACTATAGAACGTGAATTAGGCGAATTAAAATCAAATAAAAAATAAATTATAGGATGCAAAATTAAATGGCATCAAAAAAAAAAATACCAAACACAGATGAATTTATGCCTTTAAAGGATAAAAATGATGAAAATAATAGGTTATCTGAATTGAATAAACCATTGGTATTAACCAAAGAGTACAATTCTCAAAAAGAATTAATTAAAAAATATGAAAACGAAATAAAGGAATTTAAAAATTTGCATAAAAGATATAACGAAAAAATTAAAGAAGAAATAGCAGAAGAACTTTATAATTTTTTAGATAAAAAAATTAAAAAAAACACTCTTAAACTGATAGTTGATCAACAGCTAGAAATTAAAAAATTTCAAAAAAAGAATAATTACTTAAATGAAAATAAAAAGATACTGGAAGCTAGAAATGGCAATCTTTCATCTAACCTACTTAAAATTGCAAAATTAGAAAAATCTTTAAAATCTGGAAAAGAAGAATTGGATAAACAAAAATTATTAGAAGATAGAATTGGTCTTTTTGAAAAAAGAATTATGGATACAGAAAAGGAAATTGAAACACAATCTTTATTAAAAAATAAAATCACCAAATTAGAAAAAGACTTTGTTGGTGCTAAAGTTGAAACAAAAGCAAATAAAGTTACTGATACTGAAAAATTACATCAAATTAAAGAAATCAAGGTAGAAAATAATTTAAAAAAAGATCTTATCAATGTTAAACAAGAAACACTAAAGATCAATGATGTTATTAAAGATCAAGAGCAACAACTTAAATTATTATATGAAGAAAAAATTGAACTAAATCAAAATACATTAGATTTTCAAAAAAATAAAAATCAATCACAATCAGAATTTATACTTAAACAGCAAGAATTAATTAAAAAAAATGAAAACGAAATAAAAGAATTTAAAAATTTAAATCAAGAACATAAGGAAAAAATAATAAGTCTAGAAAATGCAAATAGTGATTTAAAAAGTAAAGAGAAAGAAATAAAAAATTTAAATCAAGAACATGAGGAAAAAATAATAAGACTAGAAAAAGCAAATAGCGATTTAAAAAGTAAAGAGGATGAAATTAAACATTATCAAAATGATAATTTAAGACTTGCCAATCAACTATTTGAGACTACTAAAAAACTTGAAAATACCAAAGCACAAATTAATAAATTTGAGAGCAATAAATCTCAAATACAAGAACAAATTCACAATTTAAATGAAACCATTTCTAAAAATAATATTGTAGAAGATAAAATTAATCAATTTGCTCAAAATAAAGGTATTAAAAATATTTCAAAGATCACTATAAATGAAAAGCCTGATATTGAATTAGATATAAGTAGTCAAGATCTTGAAGAAAAAAATGAAGAGTTAAAAGAGGTAAATGAAAAAACCAAAAACATTTTTGCCAATTAAATTGAGATTTATTTTTTAAATAAAATTATTAAATTATTCTCCTTCGTTAAAATATAGTCATTTAAAAGTATAGTTAATTTAATAATTCGCTAATATTTTTGTCTAATTCTTTTTCAAAATTTTTATCATTACCTGGGTTTGCGGCGCAATGTCCAAAAGGAGAATCTACTGGTCTTAAAGAAGAACGAGAAATAAATCTGTTTTCAAATTCATTATCTTTTGTTCTAAAATATAAATCCTGATTACATGGCATTAAAATTGTTTTTGCCTTTATTGATTTAAGAGCTTTAATATAATTGTTTTTGTATATAGGGCCTTGGCTTATATCGTTTATTTGCCAAGTTTTAAGTTTTGATAAAAGATTATTTGCATCCCAATTTTTTGCATGATCATTTGCCCAATCTTTAAGTAATTCTTCTACATTTTTAAAACCAAATTTTTTATAAAGTTTTTCTCTATAAAAATCTTGTGAAAAAGCCCAACCAGCATAAACTCTTCCAAATGCTTTTAAACCTTCAACTGGCTGTTTTTTATAATTTCCATTATTCCATTTTTTGTCTGCTATAAGTGCTGCTTTAACACCTTCTAAGAAAACGTGATTATGAATTGAAGTTTTTGATGATGCACAAAAAGGCAAAATTGCTTCAACCATTTTTGGATATTGTGCAGCCCACTGATAAGATTGGCAACCAGCCATTGACCAACCAGTAACTAATGCAATTTTTTTTATTTTAAGTTTTTCTGTTAAAAGTTTATGTTGGCAATAAACATTATCCCAAAGTGTTATCTTTGGAAAACGAGCACCATTTTGAGGTTTTTCAGTATTGCTTGGTGATGAAGACAGACCATTACCAAACATATTAATTGAAACAATAAAAAATTTATTTGGATTAATAGCTCTATTCTTTCCAACAAAACCTTCATTACGAATATGAGTTCCTGTATAAAATGTAGGAAGCACAATTATATTTGATCTATCTTTATTAAGTTTACCGTAGGTTTTGTAAATTAATTTTGCAGACTTTAAAATTTTACCAGATAAAAGCTTAACATTTCCTAACTTAAACTCTTGATAGGTTTTCATTAATAAAGTCTAAGATACTCTTTTACTTCCCAGTCTGTAACTGCTTGATGGTATCTTTCCCATTCATCATTTTTATATGCAAGCAATGATTTTTTCATCACAGGACCCAAAACTTCATCAGATAATTTATCATTTTTAAGAGCTTCAATTGCCATTAGTAAATTTTTTGGAAGTC
>Ga0315339_1002788_pt1 | contig 12853 bp, 11 predicted proteins | sample ASW17metaG_FD_204514 | JGI IMG/M metagenome (GOLD analysis project Ga0315339, IMG submission 204514) | Ammonia-oxidizing marine archaeal communities from Pacific Ocean, United States - ASW #17 | ecosystem: Environmental > Aquatic > Marine > Oceanic | place: USA: California | collected 2016-12-05
CAACCCAATCTCGAATGTCGAGGGAAAGAGCTCGCGTCATGCAGGCTGGCCTCCTTCTCCAGCCGGCATCTTGAAACACAAATCTCAACTCTTGTTAGAATCACAAATCCCAACTCTTGGGAATCCCTAACGATTCCCTGTGATCGGTAAACGTTCTAGTGGGCGCGGGGATCGGTGGCGACGTAGCTGAACAAGAGGTGGTCCCGCCATTCGCCGTTGATACGAAGGTATTCCCGGGCATAGCCTTCCTGGGTAAAACCAACTTTCATGAGCAGGCGGCGGCTCGCCTCGTTGGTCGGGACGCAGGCCGCTTCCAGACGGTGCATGCCCAACTCGTCGAACACATAGGCCACGGTCGCCTGCACGGCATCCGACACGTAACCTTTTCGCGCGAAGCGTTTCCCGGCCCAATACCCCAACGAGCAGCTTTGCGTGACACCGCGGTGGACATGGCTGAGGTTGAGTCCTCCGACGATGGCATCGTCTTCCTTGCGAAACACGAAAAAGGCATGGCCGCGGTCGTTACGCGCTTCTTCGGCGTACCGCCTGATGCGCTGGCGATAAGACGCCTGAGTCAATACGTCGCGTGGCCAAGTCGGCTCCCAGGGAGCTAAAAATTCACGGGATTCGGCGCGCAGCCTTGCCCAGTTCTCCCAGTCCCGCAATTCGGGAGGCCGGAGATAAACCAGGTTTCCAGAGACCCGGTCCGCCGAAGATGTTGGGATGAGTCCGCGAAGAAAGGTGCTCAAGAGATTCTGCCTGCCTGCCCAATCGGGCCCGAGTCTAGCCGAATCGGGCCGCGATTACTGCATAACTTTCGAGGTTTCCAATCGGCCCGATGGCGGCCACTGTCGGCGCCCCCGATGTCACGATACGAGTCGCAACCCGGCTGACGGCATCGATGTCGACGGCATCAATTCTTTCGATGATCTCGGGTATGGGGATCGCGTTACCATAAATTAGGATCTGCCGCCCCAATTGTTCGCAACGCGACATGGAGCTTTCCAGAGCCATCTTCATTCCCGCCTTGTGCTGTATCTTGGCCCGTGACAATTCGTCGGCATCAATGCCCTTGGTGATCTCGAGAAGTTGGTCGCAAACAACCGGCACCAGCTCTTTGATCTCCCCTTCGCCTGTCCCCGCGTACACGCCGAACAGGCCACAATCCAAGTAGCTGGAAGCGAATGAGAACACGGAGTACGCCAAGCCCCTGACTTCTCTCACTTCCTGGAACAATCGTGACGACATGCCGCCCCCGAGTGCCGTCGACAAGATCTGCACCGCGTAAAAATCATCATCCCGAAACGGCAAACCCTGGAATCCCAGGGTCAGGTGCACCTGCTCCAGCTCGCGTTCCTCGCGCCAATCACCGCCCATATAGTGGCCCGCTTCGCAGGACGTTTCCTGCCCACTTCCGAGGTCGCCGAAGCCCGACTGCACGAGATCGACGAATTCGTCGTGATCGACCTTGCCACTCGCCACCACGACCATACCCGGCGCCCGATAGTGCACATCCATATACGACCGCAATGTTTCGCGGCCGAACCCATTGACCCTTTCCACCGTCCCGAGAATGGAGCGCCCCAAAGACTGGTCCGGAAAGGCCACTTCCTGAAGCTGATCAAACACCAGGTCGTCCGGCGTATCCTGCGTCTGGCCGATCTCCTGGATAATCACCGCACGCTCACGCTCGAGTTCCTGCTCCTCAAACGTCGAGTGCTGAAGAATGTCCGCGAGCATGTCCACGGCCAATGGCAGATCATCGGCGACGACACGCGCAAAGTAGGCGGTCTGCTCGCGGGAGGTGTAGGCATTCAAATGCCCGCCAACCGCCTCAATTTCCTCTGCAATTCTGCGCGCCGTACGCCGCCTAGTGCCCTTGAACGCCATGTGCTCAAGCATGTGGGAGACCCCGTTGATCTCTACTCCTTCGTTCCGGGCACCGGCATCAACCCAGATGCCGACAGATGTCGTTTCAACACTCTCCATGGAGTCGGTCGCGATCCGTAACCTGTTGGATAACCTGGTTTCACGCACGCTCACGTCGCTGATCCTCGAACCTGTCCCACCGATATTCGCTCCCGGATGTAATCTTGAATCGCCGCCATGTCGTTCGGCAGCACGTCGTACCGCTCTTCACGATCATACAGACCATAGAGGCGAGGCGGCAACGTGGGCCGCACGCCAGTCGCCTGCTCCACCGCGTCGGGAAACTTTGCGGGGTGCGCCGTGGCGAGCACGATAATGGGCGTGGCCCGGTCGCCCCCTTCGGCACAAGCGGCCCGAGCAGCTGATATCCCAACTGCCGTATGCGGATCGATCAACAGATCATAGTCCCGCGACATCGCAGCCATCGAATACAGGGTTTCCTCCTCACTGACGGCATGGGCGCTGAACAATTGACGTAGAGCCGCATGGCTATCACTGCCGACTCGAAATCCGCCCTTCGTGTCAAGATCCGACATAAGCGCGGCGACTGCCGCACCATCACGCACCAGGCCGTCGAACAACAGCCTTTCGAAATTGCTCGATACCTGAATGTCCATGCTCGGACTGATGGTGGGGTGCACGACGTCCTTGCGATACTCGGCGCTCTCGAAGAACCGGGCGAGGATATCGTTGGAGTTGGTCGCCACGACCAGGCGCGATACCGGCAGTCCCATGCGATACGCGGCGTATCCCGCATAGACGTCACCAAAATTGCCAGTCGGGACGACGAACGTGAACTTCCGGTCCGGCGCGCCCAGCGCAACCGCCGCGTAAAAGTAGTAGGCGATTTGGGCCATCACGCGCGCCCAGTTGATCGAGTTCACCGCCGTCAGTCCTAAGGATTCGGAATACGCGCGCTCGTTGAACATCGCCTTGACCAGCGCCTGGCAGTCATCGAACGTGCCTTCCACTGCAATATTGTGAATGTTCGCCTCGGTCACCGTCGTCATCTGCCGCCGTTGCACTTCACTGACACGGTCTTTCGGATGTAGGACGAAGGCATCCACCCGATCCAATCCCCGACAGGCGTCGATCGCCGCGGATCCCGTATCGCCCGAGGTAGCACAGACGATGGTGATGTGCTCGCCCTTGAGTGCGCGGGAATGACCGATAAGCCGGCCCAGCAACTGCAAGGCATAATCCTTGAACGCCAGGGTGGGGCCGTGAAAGAGTTCTAGCAGCCATTCGTTGGACGACAGCTGCCGTAAGGGCGCAACGCCCGCGTGATCGAATCCTTCGTAGGCGTTGGTGACGATACGATCCAGAACGTCCGGCGCGATGGTATCGCCAACGTAAGGCGAGATAATGCGCTTTACGACCTCAGCGTACGGGAGCCCGGCAAGCGCGCGAATCTCTTTTAGCGCGAGGCTCGGCCATTCCTTGGGCACATAGAGTCCGCCGTCGGGGGCGAGCCCCGCAAGCAACAATTCATCAAATCTGACCGGCGGAGAGTCGCCCCGCGTACTGACGTATTGCACCTTCAAATGTCCCAAGGTCCATAAACAGCGGCGCCACCCTAGTCACGCCCCTTCAGAGGCGCAAGACGCATATGTCGAGGTTACTCTTGCCCGCGACAGAAGAAGCGATCAAAGACACATCGATCTCCTTCCCCCTTAGCAGGGGGAAGGTCGGGATGGGGGTGGATCGCAGCCTCTCAGCACACTGAGAATCATGTGGAAAACACCCCCTCTCTGTCTCTCCCCCTGCTCGGGGGAGAGGACTCTGGCGGCACCGCCGATCCAAAAGCAGACGACATCAACCGAGGTAACGCTGGCGCAGGTGGGATTTAAAGACCTCGATGTCAAACGACCGGCCCGTGGCGCGTGTCAGAACTTCCTGCGGCGTATAGCGCGATGCCAATTCGTGGACGTTCTCGCCTAACCAGGAGAGAAGCGGATTGAAGTTACCGTTCTCCAGGCCTGACAGCACCTCCGGGTCCGTGTGCTGAGCCGCGCCGAACAATTGCGCCGCGACAATGGCGCCCAGCGTATAGGTGGGGAAATACCCAAAGCCGCCACTGAACCAATGGATGTCCTGCATGCAGCCATCCCGGTCGTTGCCGGGTTCGACCCCCAGGGCATGCCGCATGCCGTCCCGCCAGGCGCCGGGAAGTTCGGCAACCGTCAGATCCCCCGCAATCAACGCGCGCTCGAGATGAAAACGCATGATGACATGCATCGAGTATGTGACCTCGTCCGCATCGACCCGAATGAGGGAGGGACTGACCTGCCGATAAACACGGGTGAGGTTGTCCGCCTGCCATTCATCGCCGTCACCCGCAAACGCATCCCGCAAGAGGGGCACCAGGTAACGGATGAACGCGTCACTACGGCTCGCCTGCATCTCGATAATGAGCGACTGACTCTCATGCATCGACATTCCCCGGGACGAACCGATAGGCTGGTGCCGCCATTTTGCGGGTAGGCCACGCTCGTAGAGGGCGTGCCCGGTCTCGTGCAGGACTGCCATCAACCCACTGGTGAAGTCGTCCTCGTCGTACCGTGTGGTGAGACGCAGATCTTCCGGGATTCCGCCCGTGAAGGGGTGGTGGCTAGTGTCCAGACGGCCACGCTCGAAATCAAATCCCAGACGGCGCATAAGGTCTTCAGCAAGGCGGCGTTGCGCGTCGACGGGAAATTGGCCGCGCGGTATGACAGGGGGCGAACGCCGGCCCTGGACCTCGATCACCTCACCGATAAAGCTCTCCAGAAATTCCGCCAACTCGTTGAAAAGTGGCTCGATGTCAGCAACCCGAGAACCCGGGTCATACCCGTCGAGCAGGGCATCGTAGGGCGAGCAACCCAGATGCTCGGATTTGACCCGGGCAGACTGTCGCGTGAGGTCCACGACCAGCTCCAGATGGGGCCGCACGGCCTCAAAGTCGTCTTGGGCCCTGGCGTCCCGCCAGGCGATTTCGCACCCGGACGATGCTTCACTGAGCTGGCGGACGAGTTCCGCGGGAACAGCGCTGGCGTGGAGCCAGCGACGACGCATTTCAGTCAGGTTCACTTCCTGCCAGTCGTCGAGCTTCGCCGCGTCGCCTTCGGCAATGTTCAATAGTTCCTGAATGTCCGGTGCCGTTAGAATCTCATGGCAGACGAGGGCCAGTTCCGCCAACTGATCACTGCGCGCGGACGCGCCACCCAACGGCATCATCACCGCAGAATCCCAATGCAGGACCGCCATCGCTCCCTGCACGACCGAGTGCCGTTGAAACCGTGATTCGAGTTTCCGATAAGCCGTCGTCACGGCGTCCCCATCGGTTGACGCATGAATTTCTGCCTCACGAACAGCAGATAGATAACCGCCAGCGCGGCCGCCAATGTGTACCAGATTATGGCGTAACCCAGGTGATCGTTACGAATCTGAACCCGAGTTTGACCGCCGATTGGAAAGCCTCCTAGATTAAGCGCCGGCCCCGCTTCAATGACAAACGGCGGCAGCGGCAGGCCAAGAACATCCGACATCTGACCGACATCCAGGCGATGCCATACGCCGCCCGCAGGATCGTTTTCGGGTGCAAACCAACCCTGACGCCCGACTTCCGTGCGCGCGATCCCCTCGACGACCACGATCCCCGACGTCTGGCCCTCGTGGCGTCGTCCTGGATCGCTGAGCGCATTGGGCACCCATCCGCGGTTCACCAAGATCGTGGGGTGGCCGGCGATCTCCGGTCGCGGAATGAGCGGGGTCACGACGTGAATTCCGGCGCGGCCTTTCGATGTCCGTGACAGCAAGTGAAATTCCTGATGGTGAAGGAACTCACCGCGTACTGACACCCGTCGGAAATTCAACGGCCCGAGGGGTTGCGAGTCATTATCGAAGCTCGCGACCGGAGCGGCCATGCGTGAGTCGCGCTCGGCGATCAGCGCATTCTTCCATTCCAGGCGCTCAAGTTGCCACATTCCCAGACCGAGGAGCAGTGCCAGCCCGGGACCCGCGATGATCGTCGGCCACACCAGTAGGCGAACGCGGGAAAGACCGCGCTCAGAGTGCGGGGGGTTGCTCACCAGCCTGATGGTGATACCTGAGCGCGGTCAAGAGTGATTTCAGTACCCGTAGCAACCCGAGCGACGAGGCGAATATCAGCGGAATCCAGATCACAAGGTGCAGCCATACCGGAGGCTCGTACTTGACTTCTACGATGGGCGCAGCTGCGACGATGAGGATGACGAACACCGCCGGGCCGTCGCCCGCATCGTGGTTACGTAAATCCAATCCGCAGCTGGCGTAGGACTGAGCGACGTCAAGATAGCCATCAAATAGCCACCCCTTCCCGCAGCCCGGACAGCGGCAGGCCAATCCAGCACTGAAAGGAGAGACGGATGCAGTCACTATTGCAGCGCAGTCGCTCCCCAGCTCGCCCACCAATAGACGAAGGTGAACAGGAACAGCCACACGACATCGACGAAGTGCCAATACCAGGCTGCTGCCTCGAAGCCGAAGTGATGGTCGGGCGTGAAGTGTCCCTTATAGGCCCGAGCCAAGCACACCGTCAGGAAGATAGTCCCGATGATGACGTGGGCGCCGTGAAAGCCGGTGGCCATGAAGAACGTGGAACCGTAGATCCCACCATCCATGGTGAACGAGGCATGCACGTACTCGTAGGCTTGAATCCCGGTGAACGAAAGGCCCAGCAGGACTGTCAGCCATAGACCGTGGATCAGTGTACGCCGGTTACCGGTCCTCAGCGCGTGGTGCGCCCACGTCACCGTCGTCCCCGACGTAAGCAGGATTAGCGTGTTGAGGAACGGCAGCGACCACGGACTGAACGGTGTGATGTCGGTGGGCGGCCACTGGCCGCCGGTGTATGCGGCCCGCCCGATCATTTCGAGACTGTTCTCACCGCCCGAATAGATGGAGGCATCGAAGAACGCCCAGAACCAGGCAACGAAGAACATGACCTCGGACGCGATGAACAATACCATGCCGTAACGTAGCCCGATCTGGACCACAGGCGTGTGATCGCCACGGTGCTCGCCTTCGTCAATAACGTCCCGCCACCATCCGATCATGGTGTAAACGAGAATCGCCGCTCCGATTACCAACATCCACGGCGTCACGTCGTGCATGATGAATATGAGCCCGAACACCGTCACGAGCGCGCCGACAGCGCCAATCGCTGGCCACGGGCTCGGGTCTACCAGGTGGTATTCATGCCCTCTTGAGTGAGTCTCAGCCATCTCCCCAAATTACTCCTCAATGTGGCCGATTGTTGTCCTTCAATCGATTCTGTAGCCGTCAGTTGACCCGTGCTTTTTCATCGACCAGAGCCGAAGTCCTTCGACTTTCCGTCGCGTCCACACCCTCTTCCGTCTCGTCAGAATCGACTTCAAAGATGGTGTAGGACAGCGTGATCGACTTCACATCGTCGAGGTTCCGATCCTCTAAAATGGCAGGATCAATGAAAAAGGAAACTGCCATTTCCGTGCTCTCACCAGGTGTCAGGACCTGCCGTTCGAAACAGAAACAGTCGATCTTGTCGAAGTACGGACCCGCCTTGTGTGGCGTCACGTTGAACGTCGCGTTGCCCGTGATCGTCCGATCCGTTGAGTTCTCGGCCCGATAGAACGCTAGCGCCTCTTCGCCGACCCGTACGATCAGTTCGCGCTGCGTGGGTCGGAATTGCCACGGCAGGCCGCCCATCGTATCAGCGTTGAAGCGGACGGTAACCAGACGATCACCGGTGGCGCCGGGTGCCACAGCCGCAGTCTGAGTGGTTCCGCCAAACCCCGTGACCTGACAAAACAGACGATAGAGCGGCACTGCCGCATAGGCCATCGCCACCATACCGACCACAACCCCGCCGAGTATGACCGCCGTCACTGCATTGCGCCGATTTCCTGTGACCATCAGCCGCCGTCCTTCAACTTCACGATGGTGAGCAGGTAGAATAGCAGGACGAGCCCCGCCAGCACGGCACCCAAGGCGATGTTGCGCCCGCGGCGACGTTTTTGTTCCTCGGACAGCGCCATATCATCCGACCGCGCCGATCCAGGTGTCGACCACGAGCAGCGCAAAGATCAGGAACAAATAGGCGATCGAAAACCCAAATAGTTGCCGCGCTGCCTTTTCCTCACGCGTTGTCTTGACCTTCACCGCGCCCGCGATGAACAGGCCGCCCAGTACCGCGGCGGCGATCGCAAATACGGGTCCTGCGAAACCCACAACCACCGGCATCATCGTTACCGGCACGAGAATGATGCTGTAGAGCAAGATCTGTCGCCGCGTCTCTTCGAGTCCGGCGACGACGGGAAGCATCGGCACGCCGACTCGCGCGTATTCATCCGACCGGTAGAGGGCTAGTGCCCAGAAGTGAGGCGGCGTCCATATGAAGATGATCGCGAACAAGACCAGTGGTTCGAAGGACACCTCGCCGGTGACCGCCACCCAACCGATCACTGGCGGAAACGCCCCCGCGGCACCGCCGATCACAATGTTCTGCGGCGTCCGCCGCTTGAGCCATATCGTATAGACGAACACGTAGAACGCGATGGCGACGGCCAGCACACCAGCCGCTACCCAGTTGATCGCGAGTCCCATCAAGGCGACTGAAGCGACCGCGAGCGTGACACCGAATCCCAACGCGTCTCCCGCCGCCACGCGCCCTTGTGGGATGGGTCGTCCCCGAGTTCGCCGCATGTCCGCGTCGATATCGGCGTCATACCACATGTTGATGGCGCCAGCGGCGCCGGCGCCGACCGCGATGCACAGCACGGCAACATGCGCGAGCACCGGATGCAGGCTTCCGGGCGCAATCAGCAGTCCGACGATGCCCGTAAACACGACGAGCGACATGACACGCGGCTTGAGAAGCGCTACGTAGTCACTTGCCCGGGCGCCAGCGATCTCAGGTCGCGCGAACCCGCTACTGGCGATCATGGTTGGCCTTGCCAAGCGTCCTCTCCCAGTCGGTCGACACTACCGGACCTGCGGCAGCTCTTCATACGTATGGAACGGCGGCGGTGAGGATTGCGTCCACTCCAGCGTCGTTGCTCCCACGCCCCACGGATTATCCGCACATTTTGCGCCGGCGGTCAGAGTCCGAAACAAGATGAACAGGAAGAGGAGCGCTCCCAATGCACCGAAGTACGCACCGATGGAAGACACCATATTCCAGCCAGCGAAGGCGTCGGGGTAATCGGCAATGCGCCGTGGCATACCGGCGAGGCCCGAGAAGTGCATGGGGAAGAACGTAACGTTCACGGCGACGAGCGTAATCCAGAAGTGAATCTTGCCCAGCGTTTCGGGATACTGTCTCCCCGACATCTTGCCGATCCAGTAGTAGAACCCAGCGAAGATCGCGAACATGGCACCCATTGACAGCACGTAATGGAAGTGCGCGACCACGTAGTACGTGTCATGCAGCGCATAGTCGACACCTGCGTTGGCCAGCACGACACCGGTCACGCCGCCCACGACGAACAGGTAGATCATCCCCATCGCCCACAGCATCGGGCACTTGAATTCGATCGAGCCGCCCCACATCGTCGCAATCCAACTGAATATCTTCACGCCTGTCGGTACGGCGATGACCATCGTTGCTGCCACGAAATAGGCCCGCGTATTAACGTCCAGTCCAACCGTGTACATGTGGTGCGCCCACACGATGAAGCCGATAAATCCGATCGCCACCATGGCGTAGACCATGCCCAGGTAGCCGAAGATCGGCTTTTTGGCAAACGTCGAGACGATCTGGCTGATCATGCCGAAGGCGGGCAGGATCAGAATGTAGACCTCGGGATGCCCGAAAAACCAGAACAGGTGCTGAAAGAGCACCGGATCACCGCCGCCCGTGGCGTCGAAAAAGGCCGTGCCGAAGTTACGGTCGGTGAGGAGCATGGTGATGGCGCCGGCGAGAACCGGTACGGCCAACAGCAGCAAAAACGTCGTCACCAGGATCGACCATACGAACAGCGGCATTTTGTGCAACGTCATGCTCGGCGCCCGCATGTTGAAGATCGTGGTGATGAAGTTGATGGCGCCGAGGATCGAAGACGCGCCCGCCAGGTGCAGCGAAAGGATCGCCATGTCGACCGCCATGCCCGGATGGCCAGAGGTGGATAGCGGCGCATAGACAGTCCAACCGGTGCCGACACCACTGTCAACGAAGGCCGACCCAACCAACAGAATGGCTGACGGAACGAGCAGCCAGAAGCTGGCGTTGTTCATGCGCGGAAACGCCATGTCGGGTGCGCCGATCATGAGCGGCACGAACCAGTTTCCGAAGCCCCCGATCATCGCCGGCATGATGAAGAAAAACACCATGATCAGGCCGTGCGCCGTCGTCCAGACGTTGAACGCGTGCGGATTTCCCGCCACGAGCTGGAGCCCGGGTTCGGCGAGTTCCATGCGCATCAGTATCGAAAAGATGCCGCCGACGACGCCGAACACGACGGCGAAGGTGATGTACATCGTGCCGATGTCTTTGTGATTGGTGGAATACAGCCAGCGGCGCCACCCGGTCGGGGTGTGATCGTGCGTGGTGTGCGCAGCCGCGTGTCCCGCCTCGCTCATATCTGGAAACCCCTTCGCAAAACCTGAACTACTGGGAGCGAACGCCGACACTGGCCATCTGAGTTCGAACTGATTCCTCATTCACGGCGAATTCTTTCTTCGCCTTCTCGACCCATTCGGCGAATGCGTCCTTCGAGACCGACTTCACCATGATTGGCATATATCCGTGATTGGCCCCGCACAATTCCGAGCACTGCCCGTAATAGGTTCCTTCCTTGTTGATGCGGAACCATGTCTCGTTGAGCCGCCCCGGCACGGAATCGATCTTCACACCAAATGCCGGCATGGCCCACGCATGGATCACGTCGTTCGCCGTGGTGAGAAAACGAATCGTCGTGTTGACCGGAAGCACTACGGCGTTGTCGGTGGTTAGTAACCGCAGATCACCCTTCTTGAGGTCGTCCTTCTCGACCAGGATTGCGTCGAACGTCAAGTCATCGTGGTTGGGATATTCGTAGGTCCAAAAGAACTGATTGCCCACCGCCTTGAGCGTCATCTCGGCGTCAACTGCCCGATCCGAGTAATAAATCAGCTTGAATGAAGGCACGGCGATAACGACGAGGATGACGATCGGGATGACGGACCATGCCACCTCCAGCTGCGTGTTGTGCGTTATGCGGCTTGGAGTCGGATTGGCCCGGGCATTGAACCGGACGAACACGTAAATCATCAGTGCGAGGACGAACATGCCAATCGCGAAAATGATTACTAGCAGTAAGTCGTGAAGACCTTGAACGCGCTCCATGACAGGCGACGCCGCTGGTTGAAAGCCTAGTTGCCACGGAATCGGTTGTGCTGCAATTGCTGTCCCGGCACTGACGAAGGCGGCGCTGGTTCCTCCGATAACCGCTGCGCACCATTTGAAGATCGCCATTGTGAATCCTGTCTCCTCGTTACGGGACCCCAGGAGTCGATTTCCGCCGCGCAGCTTAACGGATATCAACCATGAAGTACTCCGGGCAGATGCAGATGGCGGAATTTTCGGCCGCCCCGATACTTGCCGATTGAGCGATCGATCAGCCCGAGATTTGGACCGGAGATTACACCAGACAGATTGCCCATAACAAGACTGTGAAATCCCCCAAAATCCCGCAGAATTCTTAGGCTTAAGAGGTGCCTGTCGAGATGCGGCACAGGGAAATGGTTCCTCTGTGCCGTTTTTGGGCGGCGCCGTCCGCGCATATAAATTTCGACGGGTTTCAAACGCCTACCGGCGCAGCACCACGCCGGATCACGTTTACCGAACATTCTTCGGGATATGTGGTGTCAAACAAGAGCGATAACTCTATGTTTCTAGATCCGCGGCCTTGAAGCTTGCAATCCAGGGGCTCAGAGGACCGCACAATAACCGGAACCGGATATATGGCTGACGCGGCGCAGGCTGATCAATTGTTCTTCAATCAAGCGGGATTGGATAAATCCCGGGTGCAGACGATCGTCGACGATGCGCTGAACGGCGCGGACGACGGTGAGTTGTTTCTGGAATACCGCCAATCGGAAAGCTTCAGTTGGGACGACGGCAGGCTCAAAGCCGCGAGTTTCGACACCAGTCAGGGCTTCGGCCTACGGGTCGTCGCGGACGAGTCGACAGGCTACGCGCACGCCTCCGAGCTGAGCGAAGCGGCGCTGAAACGAGCCGCCAACTCGGCCATCGCCGTTCGCGCCGGGCATCAGGGCGCGCGCGCGGGCTCTCCCACGGGAACCAACCAGCGGCTCTATATCGAGGACAACCCACTTTCGGCCGTAGATTTCGAGACCAAGGTCAAGCTGCTCGCGGATATCGATGCCTACCTGCGCGACAAGGATGACCGCGTCCGCCAGGTTTCGTGCTCGCTGTCGGCGTCGTGGCAGGCAGTCCAGATCATCCGGCCCGACGGCATGCAGGTCGGCGACATCAGGCCACTCGTCCGATTGAATGTCTCAACAGTCGTCGGTGAAGGTGAGCGTCAGGAATCCGGTTCGTACGGGACCGGCGGACGATCTCTGTACGACAACTACATCAGTCCCGATACCTGGCATGGCGCTGCCGAAGAGGCGCTGCGCCAAGCGCTGGTCAATCTCGAGTCCGTTCCCGCGCCGGCAGGAGAGATGTCGGTCGTGCTGGGCCCGGGATGGCCTGGCATCCTGTTGCACGAGGCGATCGGACATGGCCTGGAAGGTGACTTCAACCGCAAGAAAACAAGCGCATTCTCCGGCTTGCTCGGCGAACGGATCGCGTCACCGGGCGTCACGGTGATCGACGATGGGGCAATCACGGAGCGGCGGGGATCGCTCACGGTCGACGACGAAGGCACACCGACCGAACAGACCGTGCTGATTGAGGACGGCATATTGAAGGGCTATCTAC
>Ga0315339_1002789_pt1 | contig 12853 bp, 9 predicted proteins | sample ASW17metaG_FD_204514 | JGI IMG/M metagenome (GOLD analysis project Ga0315339, IMG submission 204514) | Ammonia-oxidizing marine archaeal communities from Pacific Ocean, United States - ASW #17 | ecosystem: Environmental > Aquatic > Marine > Oceanic | place: USA: California | collected 2016-12-05
CGTCGCCCCCAGGTGATCCAAGCCGCAGAGGAGCGCGGCGTGCCGATCTTCGTGCTACGTAAGAACACGCCGGCCCAGATCGTCAGCTTCTTGTATCAAGTTGCCGGTAGTCAGACGGTTGTTGGCGCCCGGCCGATCGATGCCGGGACTTCGGAGGCGGAGGAGGGGGTGGAGCGCATCCTTACCGGGGATGCGGACGCGGTCGAATTGCAACCGCGGAGCGCGTTCGTGCGGCGTGTTCAGCACCGGATCGCGGAGCAGTCCAAACTGCGTTCGTCCAGCGTTGGGCGCGAGCCGCAGCGGCGCGTAACCATTCGTCGCTCGGGTCGCGGCTAGATCACTCAGGTGGCTTTGCTTATCACGTTCGAGGGTGGCGAAGGAACCGGCAAGACGACGCACGTGGACTTGCTGGTCGAGCGTTTGCGCGCCGAGGGTTATCAGGCGATTGCGCTGCGGGAGCCGGGCGGAACGCCCCTGGGCGATTACCTACGGGCGTGGCTGAAGTCCGAGGCGCGGCCGACGACGGCGGAGGCGGAACTGTTGCTCTTCGCGGCGGCGCGTGCCGAGCTGGTGCGATTGGTAATACGGCCAGCGTTGGAATCGGGGACGCACGTGGTGCTCGATCGCTATGCGGATTCGACAACGGTGTACCAGGGGGACGGCCGGGGCGTGCCCATGGTACATGTACGCGCGGCGAACAAGCTCGCCACTGGAGGGTTGTCCCCAGATCTCACGCTCCTGCTGGAGGGGCCTTTGGATGAAACGTTGGGTCGTACGCTCGGCCGACCGCGAGGCCGGCTTGACGACGGTGGGCGCCGATTCGAGGATGAGGATCGATCATTTCACCGACGGGTGCGCTCGGGATTCCGGCGATTGGCGAGGGGTGATCCAGGCCGATGGGTCACCGTTGACACGACAGGGCCGGTGGATGTGGTGCGTGCCCAGGTTTGGGCGGCGGTGGAGCGGTTGCTGGGTTCGCGAGATTGAGCTTGATTGCCCTTGACTCAAGTGGGAGGTTCCTATAGAGTAGGGAGGTTCTCCCGCGACGGGAGAACTTTCGTCTGGGTACTTTAACAAGTGAATAGTGGAAGGAAGGCGCCTTCGTTCAATTATGAACGTATTGCGAGTCTTTCGAGACTCGCACCTTTTTTGAGAGTTTGATCCTGGCTCAGGACGAACGCTGGCGGCGCGCCTAATGCATGCAAGTCGAACGAATGACCCAGCTTCGGCTGGGAAGTTAGTGGCAGACGGCTGAGTAACGCGTAAGTAACCTACCCATTGGCGGGGGACAACCCGGAGAAATCCGAGCTAATACCGCATGTGGTCCTTTCCTGCAGGGGAGAGGACGAAAGACTTCGGTCACCAGTGGATGGACTTGCGTTCCATCAGGTAGTTGGTGGGGTAATGGCCCACCAAGCCTTAGACGGATAGCCGGTGTGAGAGCACGACCGGCCAGAGGGGGACTGAGACACGGCCCCCACTCCTACGGGAGGCAGCAGCAGGGAATCTTGCACAATGGGCGAAAGCCTGATGCAGCGACGCCGCGTGGGGGAAGACGGCCTGCGGGTTGTAAACCCCTTTTCCAGGGGAAGAAGATCTGACGGTACCCTGGGAATAAGCCCCGGCTAACTACGTGCCAGCAGCCGCGGTAATACGTAGGGGGCGAGCGTTGTCCGGATTTACTGGGCGTAAAGGGAGCGCAGGTGGCTAAGTTCGTCGGTAGTGCAAGCTCCAGGCTTAACCTGGAGAGGTCTACCGATACTGCTTGGCTTGAGGGCGGTAGAGGAGCATGGAATTCCTGGTGTAGTGGTGAAATGCGTAGATATCAGGAGGAACACCGGTGGCGAAAGCGATGCTCTGGGCCGTTCCTGACACTCAGGCTCGAAAGCGTGGGGAGCGAACCGGATTAGATACCCGGGTAGTCCACGCCCTAAACGATGAATACTGGATATAGGGGGTATCGACCCCCCCTGTGTCGAAGCTTACGCGTTAAGTATTCCGCCTGGGAACTACGGTCGCAAGACTAAAACTCAAAGGAATTGACGGGGGCCCGCACAAGCAGCGGAGCGTGTGGTTTAATTCGATGCAAAGCGAAGAACCTTACCAGGGCTTGACATGTTAGTAGTACCTTTCTCGAAAGAGAGGGGGACCCTTCGGGGAGCTATCACAGATGCTGCATGGCTGTCGTCAGCTCGTGCCGTGAGGTGTTGGGTTAAGTCCCGCAACGAGCGCAACCCTCGTGACTAGTTGCACTCTCTAGTCAGACTGCCTCGTAATTCGAGGAGGAAGGTGGGGATGACGTCAAGTCATCATGGCTCTTACGCCCTGGGCGACACACACGCTACAATGGGATGGACAACGGGCAGCCACACCGCGAGGTGGAGCGAATCCCTTAAACCATCCCCCAGTTGGGATTGCAGGCTGCAACTCGCCTGCATGAACGTGGAGTTGCTAGTAACCGCAGATCAGCCATCCTGCGGTGAATACGTTCCCGGGCCTTGTACACACCGCCCGTCACGTCATGGAAGCCGGTAACGCTTGAAGTCGCACAGCCAACCGTAAGGAGGCCTGCGCCGAGGGCGGGACTGGTAACTGGGACGAAGTCGTAACAAGGTAGCTGTACCGGAAGGTGCGGCTGGATCACCTCCTTTCTAGGGAGCTCCCTTCGGGGAATCCTAGGTCGTTTCTTTCGTGGAGACTTGGAGGCGTTGGTCGATTGGTAGAGTTCTGCTCCCTCGATCGACAATAACTGTCTCATCGTCCTTCTTCGGAAGGACCGCGATAGACCTGTTCCATAAGGCGTTTTCCTTTCACTATTCACTTCGCTAAAGTGCCCCAAGAGGCCAGTCCATGTGACTGGCCTCTTGCTTGCCCTCTCATGAGTGGCGACGCAGGCGACAGCCCTCTATAATGGGCGCTCTCGTGGGCCACTAGCTCAGTCGGTTAGAGCGCAGTCCTGATAAGACTGAGGTCCCAAGTTCGATTCTTGGGTGGCCCACCACTTCACGACCACGGGAAAGGCGCCCAGAGGAGCTCTCTGGGCGCCTTTTGACAGTAACTTTGACAACCCGCGACGCGTGGAGCACAGGCTGCCGGTGACCGCTGGCGCAGGCCGGAACTCCTAAGACCCGATGGTCTCGTACATGACCTCGAAACTGTGCTGCAGCAAAAGCTCACCGACGTCAAGACGGAGCGCAGGCACCGCAGGGCGGGGAGCAACGCGAGCGAGGTGGGGCACTGTAAGTGATTGAAAGGTGAGCTCTTGCGTTCATTGAAGCGGCAGCCGCAGGATCGGCAGGGAAAGGTCTTGTGGCCGAGGGTAGTTTGTCGCCTTCCGCCCGATACGGCGGTGACTAACAATGCGGGGAGATCATGCGGCGACTCCTTAGGCAGGTTGCGCCCGTTGGTAACTCCCCGCGTGAACTGAGTTCTGGCAGAACGCGGTCCTCGACCAACAGGAGGGGGTGGTCATCAGCCCCCCCCCGGAATGAATCCCATGACGAGCTAATCAGCTAGTCATCGTCCGGCGGCCATGCCTCTGGCGACCCATAGCCGTGCAGCAGATTCCACTCGATGGTGGTGATGGTCTCGCCGGTAACGCCCGCGCTGGCATCCTGGTCGGCGAGGAACTTGGCCAGTGGCACGACCGAGGCAGGATGTAACGGCGAGGCGCCGGTAAAGTACGGGTTCATCTGCTTGCGCAGAATGTCTTGCTCTTTAGTTCCGGTGGTCTGTACGTGTGGCGGGAAAAGCGTGTTGACAGCGACGCCGTACTCCTTCACCTCTTCAGCGAGATAGATGGACAGGTTCGTTAGCGCGGCCTTGGAACCCATGTAGGGTTGTTCGCGACTTTGAGGACGGTAATACGCAGGGACGGTTCCGGTGGTCGAGACGTTGATGATGCTGCCATGTCTCTGCTCGATCATCGGTTTTATGAAAGCGCGAATGACCTGCAGGGTGCCGAACACGTTCACGTCGAACATCCGGCGCCAGTCGGCCATGTCAATCTCCAGCACCTTGGCGGCGCCCATGGGCGGGAAGAGGTTGCGTTGCCGCATCCCGGCGTTGTTGAGCAGCACATCTACCGTCCCGAACGCACTGATCGTCGCATCGAAGACCTGCGCGATGTCGTCCTCTTTGGTAATGTCCATCACCCGTGTCATGCCGTGGCCCGACTCTTCGATGCTCTGCTTTACATCCTCGGCGCCGTCGCCTTCCCAGGACAGATCCGTCGCCACTACCCTTGATCCTTCATCGAGAAATCCCAACGCGTATTCGCGGCCCATGCCCCGAGCTGCGCCTGTGATGACCACAACCTTGTCTCGTAACGCCATGCCTCTGCCTCCTAGGTCCGATCGCCCACTTTCGGTGGCAGTATATTCTTTCGAGTCGCTACTTCAGGGATGTCATCGAGGCCGGGTTGGAGCACGCACAGGCTTACCGGCAGCCGACCGCACGTTTAAGCGAATCGAGGCGCTTGACCCGCTTCTCGTCTACGAGTAATGTCGAACGAACCATTCATCAGGAGTCGATGATGCTTACGCGAGCAGACAACGAACTGATTTCCCAAACCGGTGCCGACACGCCCATGGGGCAGATGTTGCGCCGTTTCTGGGTCCCCTTCGCCGAGACGTCCGAATTACCCGGGCCTGACTGCGACCCGATAGAGGCCCGATTGCTGGGCGAGAACCTCGTCGCGTTCAAAGATAGCCAAGGCCGAATCGGCCTCCTTGAAGACCACTGCCCTCACCGAGGAACGCCTTTGTACTATGGGCGCAACGAGGAGAGCGGACTCCGCTGCATCTACCACGGTTGGAAGTTCGACGTGGAAGGCCGATGCATGGAGATGCCATCAGAGCCGGCGAGGTCGAACTTCAAAGATAAGGTGAGCGCGAAGTCGTACCCGGTGCGAGAGATGGGAGCGACGCTGTGGGCCTACATGGGCCCGAGGGACAAGATGCCCGATCTACCCCACCTCGAATGGGCAGGGCTAGATCCGAGGCAAGTGCAGTTCACGCGTTACAACCAAGAGTGCAACTGGGTGCAAGCGTTGGAAGGTGACATCGACTCTAGCCACGTAGGCTTCCTGCACAGGGGCGCGCTCGGGCAAGAGTCTGCTGCTTCTACCGAAGACGTCGAACACCTCCTGTATGACACGTCGCCAAGGTGGGTCGTTGGCAAGACCGAATACGGCGTGATGCTCGCTGCCGAGCGCATGACGAAGTACGCGGACAAGCACTATTGGCGTATCAACCAGTGGATCGAACCGTGGGTGACAATGATCCCGCCAAATCTCCAGCAGACTCGAGCGCACGGGCACATGTGGGTCCCCAGGGACGACGAGAGCACCGACGTTTGGTGTGTGATCTGGGCGCCTGAAGAGAACCTCTCGCAGGGCGAGCGATTGCTCGTCACCAATGGGCCGTTGCCTCACATCGCCACAATCGATCCTGAGACGAAACGGCTCCGAGCCAAGAAAGAGAATCATTTCCTACAGAACCGCAAGCTACAACGTGAAGGCCTCTATAGCGGAATCGTAGGCACTAGAGAGCAGGACACCGCCGTCGTTGAAGGGATGGGCGTATTGGCCGACCGGGCGCGCGAGCACCTGGGGACAAGCGACATTCCGATTATCGCCATGCGGCGCCGACTTCTCGGAGACGCCAAAGCGTTACGCGATCACCAGACCGAGCCATTGGCGGCCCGGAGCGCCAAGTTCGGTGTGCGGTCCTGGACGGCGTTGCTTGACGCTGAGATTCCATTCGACGAAAACCCAGAGGTCCCGATCCAGACGAAGGCTCGTGCGTAGCCACTGAGCCGCCGTAAGCGATATAAAAAGAGGGCGCCCGTAGGGCGCCCTCTTTTTATTTGCACGTCCAGCAGATGAATCAAAGAACCTTGTCCGGTAGCCACGTCACGATGATGGGGTAATTCATGATCAACAACATGGCGAACACGTCGATCGCAATGAACGGGATCTGCGCCTTGAAAATGTCCGACAGTGGCACGTGAGGAACGACCCCTTTCAGCACGAACAACGCGAGCCCGAACGGCGGCGACTCTAGCCCGATTGTCATGTTGATCAGGAACAGCACATAGAACCAGGTTGTGTCCCATCCAAATCCCACAACCACCGGGTCGACAATGGGGATTGCTACCAACATGATGGCGACCGGGTCCATGAAAAGCCCAAGGATCAGGACCGTCGCCTGGATGGCCATAAGCACTACGAACGGGTCGACGTCCAGTCCGGTGATGTTGTTAAAGAACTGCTGCGACGCACCACTAAGAGCCAGGAGCTGGCTGAAGGCCTTGGCGCCCGCGATGATGAACAGGATCATCGCAGTGATTCGGACCACCGCGTCCAGGGACTTGGTGAGTACGCTCGGAGTCAGTCGGCCGTAGAGTGCAGTGACCACGATCGCGGACAAGGCGCCGGTCGCAGCCGCTTCGCTGGGGGTCGCGATCCCTAGAAGAATGAACCCCATGACTGCAAAGATGATGAGCAGAAGCGGGGCGAGCTTGATCGTTGCCCACATCTTTTCCGCGAAGCGGACCGAGCCGGAGTTGTACGCCGGCGCTAAATCGGGATTCATGCGCACACGGATCAGGACGAACGCTGTGTACAGCGCGGCGATCATGAACCCAGGCACTGCACCACCCAACAAGATCCGGCCTGCGGATTTCTCCGCGATGCTCGCCAGCAGCACGGCGAGTGCGCTCGGGGGGATCAAGGCCGCGAGCAGGCCTGAAGACGTAATGGTGCCCAGTGACAGCTTGCGGTCGTAGTTGCGCCTCTCCATCTCAGGGTAGAGCGTGGAGCCGATGAGCGCGGTGTCCGCGATCCCTGCTCCAGACAAGGTCGCAAGCGCGGTCCCCGCCCCTAGGGATACGAGAAGTAGTCGAGCTCTGAGGTGTCCTATCCAGCGGTCGACGGCATCCATGACCATCCCGACCACGCCGGAGTGAAACAAGACCTCGCCAAGGAGGAAGAACATCGGGATAGCGATCAGCTCGAAGCCCGAAACGGACTCGAAGATGCTCCCCGTTAGCAGCGATAGTCCCTTAGTCCCGCCGGCCACAATCACCAGGCCCACGATGTTGATGGCCATGAAAGAGAAGGCGATGGGCATGCCTGTGAGGAATGACCCGAATAGGGACACGAAGACGACTACAAGAATTAGCCACCATTCCATAGTTAGGCCTTATCCCTCAAAGCGCGAAGCCTCTGCGTGTTGGAGGCCGAAACTATTTCCCCCATCAGTAACCGGCCTTTCCAGTGGGGGCCGTAGGTTCATGATCGCCCGATTCGATGACCCCACGGTGTTCGCGAATATCGAGGAAGCCATGCCAGGTCTCCCTCAGAAACTCGATCAGGAGAAGCAGGAACCCAAACGGCATCACCCACCAGATGATGGCGCGACTGATATCGAAGTTGCCTCGGTAGATAGCATTGTCCTGGATGCTCGTGATGGTCGCTTCAGCGGTCAGGTAAAAGAGCACGATGCATATCGCCGATGAAACGAGGTCCGCAAACAGCTTCAGAGCGCGTGCGTGATGCGGGCCGAGCCGATCTGTCAGCAGCGTCATCCGCGTGTGCGCGTTCATCTGCAGTAGCCTGGGCGAGGCCAAGAAGGCGATATAGACGAGCGTGTATTGCCCGCCTTGAATGACCCAGCCAACCGGGCTCTCAAACACGCGTCGCATGAGGACGTTGAAGCCGATCGCAAGGGCCAGGAACATCAACAGAACCAAGGTCGCTCTGAACGCATATTTCAAAAACCGATCGTACCATCGCCAGAATCCTCTGCTCAGTGCGCTCAGTTGCATGGTCAGGACTCCCTAGGGCAGGAACACACGGAGAGCCCGCATCTACGCGGGCTCTCCGTGTCCGTTACCAATTCTGCTAAGCCGCTTCCAGCTTGTCCTTGACGCATTGGGCCTTCTCAACGATGCCAGGGCCCACTGCGGTGTCTCGTGAGATCACCCCGGATTGCGACGTTGCATCGAACCAGGTGTCTGCCCAGGCCTGCACAACGGCGTCGGGCAATTGAACGATCTCAAGGCCATCTGCGGCCATCCGCTCGCGGGAGGCTTTCTGTTGGGCCGCGGAAACGGTGAAGTGCTCCGCCGATGCCTTCGCGATGCCCTCTTCGAATTGCTCTTGAGTCTTAGCGCTGAACGAATTCCACACATCAATGTTGATGAGGAAGTTCGCGACGGTGGCGCCGATCTCCGGGAACACCATGTAGGCGGTGACTTCGTCCCAGCTGAGGGATTCGCCGAAGTCTGTGCTTCCGCTAATAGCGCCGTCAACCACTCCGCGGTCGAGAGCAGTGTAGGTGTCCCCGCCAGCTAGAACGGTGGGCACGGCGCCAACGCTCTTCACGAACGCATCAACGGTCGGGTAAGTGCGAATAGTCAGGCCGTCCAGGGTGGCGAGGTTGCTAACGTCGACGTCTTTCCGAAGGAAGAGGACGTTGCCGAAACCGTGGACCTGGGGGAACCACTTGACATTGCCGCGTTCCTCATAAAGACGGGAGATCTCATCGATCAAACCGCACTCCTTGTGGATCGCGTACGGAGCAAGGTTCAGGTTCAGGCCCGCTGCAAGTGCATTGATCTGGTTGTAGCCGTCCGTCTGAAGCACCATGTCAAACAAACCCTCTTTCAAGGGTTCAACCTGCTCGAAAATGGGGACGGTCTCCGGCCCGGCCACCAGTTCGATGGACACATGACCGTCGGTCGCCTCTGAGATCGCGGGCCCGTAAATCTCCAATGCAGATTGCACGGACGAGCTGCTCGGGCCCCATGCGGTAAGCAGCCGTAAGGTTACGGGCTCTCCAACGTCGGCCTCGTCGTCGCCACAACCGCCCAACAAGGCAATCGTGATAGCGGACATAATTAGCAGAGCACCAAATCTTCGTATCATTCCCATCTCCTCTATCGGTGTACGGTCGAATGGGCCATGAGAGGCCTGCTACGAAAAAAACCAAAGACGCAAACGCAACGCTGGCTTAGCATGTTGCGACTCTTGTGTCAATGATTCGCGCCCTCGCGCCTATACGACAATCGGCTGAAGGTTGTAAAAGCGTTCGGCGTTGCCACTGAGGATCGCCGCTTTCGCGTTGTCATCGACTTCGTCGTTTTCGTACAACTCGTCGAGCTCGTGCTTAATCGTGTCCTTGTTGACCTCGTGGGGGAAGTCGCTGGAGAAGACGAGTCCATCGCTTCCGTACTTATTCACGACATACCCAAGCGCAGGTTCGTCGCCCTCGATCCCGACCGCGATCCTACCGTCTCGAACAAGGCCGAGAATGTAGTTAGGCAGGTCTCCCGCGTCCATCTTGAGGTAACGTCCTCTGGGATCCGAGGGTACAAAGGCGCCGTAGGAACCTGGCAGGCGCTCCATGATCAGCAGGAACCAGGCGAGGCCTGCTTCCATGAAGCCGAAGCGAACGTTGGGGAAGCGCTCGAAGACGTTGTTGAGCAGAAGGTCCACCAACTGCACCATCACGCCAAATGGGTGGCCCAGTGCGTGCGTACCAGCGAACACCGCTTGTTGGTTCAGCCCCAGATCATGATGAGCGCCACCGTGGATACCCAGGGAGCAACCGAGCCGGTTCGCTTCCTCATAAAGAGGCCAGTACTGCTCCGAGCCAAGCAAGCTGCGCAGTCCGTTGGGCGGCAGCATGGCACATGGCATGCCTAGATCCCGAACCGCATACCGAAGCTCCTCGACTGCGGCCTCGGGGTCCTGCATAGGAACCAAGGCCACGCCGTTGATCCGAGGATCGACCGAGGTGTACGTCTCATAAAGCCAATCGTTGTACGCCCGAGCAAGGGCGATCGCTAGGTCGGGGTCCGTTAGCCTGCAAAAACCGAGTCCGGCGGTAGGATAGACAATGGATCCCGCAATCCCGGTGGAATCGAGGAAATGGCCCCACCCAGTGACGCCTCCCGGGTTCTCGAAGGAGCCCGGAGGTGAGATCCAAGAGCCAGTGTGAAGATTGTCCAGCTGTGGATACGGCCCAGACGCTTTGACGATGGCCGCGCGGGAGACCGCCTCCGGCAGCCTTGCCGAAATGGCCGGAACGTCTTCCAAAACGTGACCGTCACCGTCAAGTATGCGAAATGAGGAGGATGCCATGGTGCCGCCTTCCGTGGATGCCGTGAGTGTTCGCATTCGACTTCCGAACGGGAGTCATGCTACCCTCCGCCGTCGCCGCCATGCAAGCTTCTCGTCGCCTTGATCGCCACCGATGCTAGCTTGCACTGTGAGTACGACCATTGTCCGCGCTTTCCGCCTGTGAGAACCTATATGACACTAAGATTCGTAGGCAAGCCGACGGGCCGAGTCGAAGGCCGGGATAAGGTGACTGGCCACCTTCGCTACGCCGCGGACGGCCATGTCCCTAGCATGTTGTGGGGTAAGTCGCTTCGCAGCCCACACGCCCACGCGAAGATCGTCAGCATCGATGCGTCGCGCGCTTTGGCCTTGCCCGGTGTCCATGCGGTCATCACGGGCGCTGAGCACCCCTTCCTGATTGGTCGCGTACTCAAGGACACCCCGGTTCTAGCCACCACCAAGGTCCGCTTCATCGGCGAGCGCGTGGCGGCGGTTGCGGCTGAGACCGTGCAGATCGCAGAGGAGGCACTCTCCCTCATCGACGTTGAGTACGAGGCGCTTCCTTCTGTTTTCGAGTCCCTTGACGCTCTGAAAAAGGGCGCTCCCGCAGTACATGACGACCCCACGTCATACGTCGGAGCCTACGTCAACGATGAGACCCCGGACCTGCCCAACATTTGCTCGTTTGTGCATACCAGCCATGGCGACGTCGACGGTGCTTTGCAGCGAGCCGAGCAAGTGATCGAGCACACATTCACCACCCAGGCGGAGCACCATGGGTACCTTGAAACCCACGCGTGCGTCGTTTCTGCAGATGAGAAGGGCCATGGGGAGATTTGGGCGTCCAACAAAGGGCCGTTCATGCTGCGCGGGCAGCTTGCGCAAGCTCTAGGCGCCGAGCCTACAGGCATCGTGGTACACGCCACGCCTGTAGGAGGCGACTTCGGCGGGAAGGGCTCACCAATGGACGTGCCGGTGGCCTACCTGCTGTCGCAGGCCTCAGGCCGCCCCATCAAGATGGTTATGAGCTACGTCGAGGAACTGCTGGCGGGGACTACGCGTCACCCATCCATTATCACGATACGCAGCGGGGTGACGACGGACGGCATGTTGACCTCCATGCAGATCGAGGCGTACTTCAACGGCGGCGCCTATGGTGGGGCGAAGGCTGTACCGACCAATAACGTCCATGGTATCGAGCAGGCGGCCAGTTGCTACCGGATCCCCGCTGTGGACATCAAGAGCTACGTCGCTTACACGAACACTATCCCGTCGGGTCACATGCGAGCTCCGGGTGGGCCGCAAACCACTTTCGCGGTCGAGTCCCACCTGAACCTGATCGCTCAAGAGATCGGCATGGACGGGGCAGCGTTTCGAATGAAGAATCTGCTTCAAGCTGGCGACACCGCTTCCACCGGGGAACAGTGGGGGACCATCAAGGCTCAAGAAACGTTAAAAGCGGCGCTGGACGAGATCGGCTGGGACACTCCAAAGCCAGCGAACGTCGGCCGGGGTGTGGCGATGTACGAGCGTGGCCCCATCGGCGGCGACTCGAGCTGCAACCTGATCCTCCATCCAGACGCTACGCTCACGCTTCAGCTCCCAGTACCCGACGCAGGTCAGGGAGTGAACACGGCCATGCAGCAGATGGTCGCCGAACGCCTCAATATCGACCGCGGCCTCATCATGGTCGAAACGGTCACGACCAACGACCTTACGTTCGACATCGGCTCGTCAGGGAGCCGGACCACGTTCGCGGTGGGGGCAGCCGTCATGGAGGCGGTGGACCAACTCGTTGCACGGCTGGGAGAAGTCACGGAAGGTGGGTACTCTGCAGAAGCCGCCAAGCGCCTGGCCGCCCATGCGGGTGGCAACGTCACTATCAAGGTACACAAGCAGGTGCCGTTTGCCCCGAACCCTCCGAGCACTACGTTTAGCGCGCTCGCGGCTGAGGTCTTCGTTGACCCCGAAACCGGCGATGCCCACGTGCTGCGCATAGTCAGTGCCAATGACGTTGGTCAAGTGATCAACCCCCTTGCCCACCGAGGTCAGATCGAGGGCGGCACGATCTTCGGGATGGGTATGGCTATGATGAGTGAGCATACGATCGTCGAGGGGCAGCCTGTGGCCCTCAACTTGGGGGATTACAAGATCCCGAACATCACAGATATCCCTCGGTTCGATTCTGTGCTGCTGCCGCGCGACGAGGGGCCGGGCCCATTCAACGCCGGATCTATCGGGGAAGCCGCCAACGCGCCAGCCCCGGCGGCGATCGCGAACGCTGTACACGACGCCATCGGGACACACCTGCGTGCGCTGCCTCTCAGCGCCGAACGCATCTACGCGGCCCTGCACCCCGCAAGCTGAACACCATTCTCGACTGTATCACAGGAGGACGTAATGGCTGACGGACCATTGAGCGGCAAGGTTGCAATCGTAACCGGCGCAGGGAGCACCATCGGTATGGGTCGCTCCATCACGCTTGCATTCATCGGGGCAGGCGCCCGAGTGACGATGTTGGATATCAACGAAGAGGCGCTGGACAAAACCGCCAATGAAGTTCGTGAGCTGGGCGGCGACGATGCGGTACTGCCCATCGTAGCGGATGTTTCCAGCCCTGCGGACGCCGCTGGTGCGGTCAGCAAGACGCTCTCTGAGTTTGGAGACCTGCACATCCTGGTGAATAACGCAGGTACCAATCCGCACAATCAGGGATTCGAGTCG
>Ga0315339_1002790_pt1 | contig 12853 bp, 10 predicted proteins | sample ASW17metaG_FD_204514 | JGI IMG/M metagenome (GOLD analysis project Ga0315339, IMG submission 204514) | Ammonia-oxidizing marine archaeal communities from Pacific Ocean, United States - ASW #17 | ecosystem: Environmental > Aquatic > Marine > Oceanic | place: USA: California | collected 2016-12-05
GTCGGCTTTTCTTCGACGCTCAGCACCTCGTCGATCATGGTGTTGCGGCTCTCTCGACGGGAGCGTCCACGCTTGGGGTCGTCGTGCCCCTGGCCCGCCAGGAAGGGGAGATCCATGTGAAGCCGGCGCCGGGACAGACGCTCATGACCGCGCACGCTTCCCCCTATGCGGACGACGACTTCGCCGCGGTGGGCCAGAGCCTGAGCGCTTGCGATCTGATCGTGATGCATTGCATGGGATACACGGAGGCCCAGCGCGAGGCGCTGGCGCGTGGGTCGGGACGCCCCGTCCTCCTCGCCCGTCGACTCGTGTCGTCCGCGCTGGCTCAGTTGCTGTGACATCCGGGTCGTCGGACGCGGACGGCGGAGGGCGGGGAGGGGACCCACGCTCCGAGGAAGGTGGAAGCTCCGTCGGTGACTCCCCGACTCAGCGTATCCATCCCACGATCTGGGAGCCCACCACGTTCGTCCTCGGGCTCGGCATGGCGGTCCTCGGTGCGATCATCGGGATCCAACTCATCACGCGCGTCGGGATCACCCCGAACAGCTCAGTCATCGGCGCGATAGTCGCGGTCACGATCTCGCGCATCCCCCTCGTCGCGCTCCGGGGCCTCGGCGACCTGCACCGGCAGAACCTCCTGCAGACCGTCATCTCCGGTGCGACGTTCGGCGGCGCCAACGCGCTCCTGCTTCCGATCGGGATTCCGTGGGTCATGGGTCGACCCGACCTCGTGCTCCCGATGCTCGGCGGCGCGTTCCTGGCTCTCCTGATCGATGCGACGATCCTCTACCGTCTCTTCGACTCACGCACGTTTCCCGCGACGGGCCTCTGGCCGTCCGGTGTCGCGACCTCTGAAGTACTCATCGCCGGAGATGAGGGGGGAGGTCGAGCGCGCCTATTGGTCGCCGGTGGCATCGCAGGTGGCACAGGCCAGCTCTTCGGCATTCCCATGGACGTCTTCGGCGTCTGCTGGATAGGCAACGCCTGGGCCTTGTCGATGTTCGCCGTGGGGCTCCTGCTTCGTGGGTACGGTCTCGTCCTGTTTGGCGTTGACCTGAACGCGGCTTATGTGCCGCACGGGGTCATGGTCGGTGCCGGGATCGTCGCGCTGGGACAGATGATCTGGGCCGTGCGCGACCGGGGGCGGGAAGGGGCGGAGGGGTGGAGTGCGGTTCCCGGTGCTGATGCGGTGGCGGCGGGCGATCATGGAGCGGGCCCGGCCGGGGTTGCGCCTTCGAAGCCGAACCGGCCGGCCCATCCCACCCCCACGGTCTCCGGGTACGCTTTCGGAAAAGCCCTTGGCAATGGTCTAGTGATGTACCTCATAGCCGCGACCGGCCTCGCGCTCACGACAGGTGTCCTTACCGAGATGTCGCCCGCCATGATGCTAGGCTTCGTGCTCTTCGCGGGGTCGGCTGCGCTCGTCTCGGAGCTCGTCGTCGGGCTCTCGGCGATGCATGCGGGCTGGTTCCCGGCGTTCGCGACGTCGCTGATCTTCCTGGTCGTAGGCATGCTGCTCGGCTTCCCAGAACTCCCGCTCGCGGTCCTCGTCGGCTTCACCGCCGCGACTGGCCCGGCCTTCGCCGACATGGGGTATGACCTGAAAGCGGGCTGGATCTTGCGCGGTTCGGGGACCGACCCCGAGTTCGAGCGGGCCGGTCGCCGACAGCAGTACTTCGCCGAACTGCTCGGCTTCGTGGTCGCGGGCCTGTTCGTGTGGTTCGCCTGGGAACGCTACTTCTCGGCAGACCTCATCCCACCGCTGGACAGGGTGTACGCGAGCACGATCGCCGCAGGGGCGAGCCCTGAGTTGGCTCGGTCGATTCTGCTGTGGGCGGTGCCGGGTGCCCTTGTACAGCTGGCGGGTGGCCCCTCGCGTCAGATGGGGGTGCTGCTTGCCACTGGGCTCCTGATTCTGAACCCGGCGGCAGGGTGGACGGCTGCGGTGGCACTCGTGGCACGGGGGCTTGTGCTTCGCCGGTGGGGTAAGGAGGCGGAAGGGCCGATGTACGTGACCGCAGGGGGGCTGATAGCGGGGTCGGCGGTGGTTGGATTCGGGTCGGGGGTGTGGAAGGCTCGTTGAGGGGGTCACGTCACTTCGGCCTCCATCACGCGCCTGAGGTCGTCCCGATCTCGGTGCAGGCAGTAACTCGCACTCCTGATGGTCCCGTGCGCCCCAAGAAGAACTCTACCGTCCTGGCGAACACGGGCAGGAAGACGATCACCAGAACGACGCAGGCCCACATGTATCCCTGCTGAGCCGCAAATGGCGCTACGCGCAGCGAAGGCCGGCTCTGCTCGCGGGACCGGTGTGGCATGGTCCCCCAGGGTATGTACGGCGCGGGGGTCATGACCATATGGTTTCTGATCACCGATCTCTTCCGAAGGGTAAAGTAGAAGCCGATGCGCGTCCGTGATCCGCTCATTCGCCTGTCGTTGGTGGCCCTCTTGGCGGGGGTAGTCCCCGTGCACGCCCAAGAGGATACGAGCGAGTCGGTCGACTCCATCATAGTGCGAGGGGAGGTGCTCTCCGCCTTCGACGGACGTCCGCTCGCGGGTGTGTTGGTGGCGCTGCACGATATCTGGAAGATCACGCGCACCGACGAGCTCGGCTACTTCGAGATCCCGGACATTCCCCCCGGGCCGCATGAATTCGGTGTCTATGCCCTTGGCTACCGGACTCTGGAGCAGTACATGGAGTTCCTGCCGGACGATATCCTCGAAGTGAAGCTCGATGCCGCTCCGATCGAGATCGACGGTGTGCAAGTCGCGGTGCTGTCGAACACCGAACTCGAGTACCGCTCCTTCGGAACGCGCTACGACTTCATCGGTGGCGAGCTCCTCGAGGAGTACAAGCAAAAGTACGGCTACATCACCGATATGATCCGGGCCCGCTTTCCCGGCGTTCGCATACACGATATGACCGGAACGGGGCAAACGCTTTGTTTGCTTAGCACGCGGGGCACAACCTCTCTGGTGGAAGGCGGCGGTTGCGCCTACATAACGATCGACGGCCTGGAAGCGACGGGAGAAGAGGTGGCCCAACTACATCCCGAAGTCATTGCGTCGATTCGGTATGTGAGCCGAATGGAGGGCCGCCTCGTCTACGGAGCACGAGGTGAGAACGGTGTCCTGTTGATCGAGACCGTGTCCGGGATGGCGCGGCGAAAAAGAGATATGCCATGAAATCCATCGACCGAATGAAGTTCGCTGCGATGCTCGCGCTGGTTGCCGCCTCCGGGCTACAGGGGCAGACACCGGATATGGCCACGACGATCTCACGCCTCGAGTACCGTGAGATCGGACCGGCGCTCATGGGTGGGAGGATCGCTGATCTGGCCGTCGTCGAGTCCAGACCCCAGACGTTTTACCTCGGCGTCGCCACCGGTGGGGTTTGGAAGACGGAGAACCACGGCACCTCGTGGACCCCACTCTTCGACGATCAATCCACGAGCTCGATCGGGGACGTCACGGTTCATCAGGCGAATCCGAACCTGTTGTGGGTCGGCACCGGTGAGCCTCAGAATCGGCAGTCCTCCCCGTGGGGTAACGGGGTGTACAAGTCCACCGACGCCGGAAGCACCTGGACGCACATGGGCCTCGAGCGTACGAAGCACATCGCGCGCATCCAAATCCACCCCCGCGATCCCGACATCGTTTACGTCGCGGCGGTCGGTGATCTCTGGGGGCCGAACCCGGAACGCGGCGTCTACAAGACGGCGGACGGCGGAGCGTCGTGGGCCCTGGTGTTGCACATCGACGACCGCACCGGCGCGATCGACCTGGCGATGGACCCGGCCGACCCCAACACGCTGTTCGCCGCGATGTATCAACGTCAGCGCACGGGGTGGGGCTTCAACGGCGGCGGCCCCGGCAGCGGGCTCTACCGGACCGTGGACGGCGGCGAGAGCTGGACCGAGCTCACCGATGGGCTGCCGGAGGGCGACAAGGGGCGCATCGGCATCGACGTCTTCCGCCAGAACGGATCCGTCGTATACGCGCTCGTCGAAGCGGATGCGCGGCGTGCCGGAGGTGGCCGTGGGGGCGGAGGGGGAGGAGCCTCAAAGGGCGGAATCTTCCGCTCGGTCGATCGCGGCACTACGTGGGAGAAGATGTCCGGCACGAATCCGCGACCGATGTACTACTCCCAGGTGCGCATCGACCCGAGCAACTCGGACCGCATTTACGTGCTGGGTGGCTCTCTCATGATCTCGGACGACGGAGGTCGGACGTTTCGTAGCGACGGAGCCCAGCAGATCCACGTCGACCACCACGCGCTCTGGATCGACCCTGACGACCCGGACCACCTCATCCTCGGGAGTGACGGAGGTGTGTCTGCGTCCTGGGACGGAGGAGCGTATTGGCGCATGTTCGACAACATCGCGCTCGGCCAGTTCTATGCGGTCGGCTTCGACATGCGTGATCCGTACTACGTCTGCGGCGGCCTGCAGGACAACAACCCATGGTGCGGCCCATCGAACACGCGCGAGTTCCACGGCATTCGCCACCAGGACTGGTACGAGACCGCCTATGGCGACGGGTTCTGGACGGTCGTGGACCCGACGGACTCCACCATCGTTTTCTCGGAGTCGCAGGGCGGGAACATGAACCGGTACGATCTGGTGACCGGCGAGAAGACCGCGATGCGACCGATTACGGGCCCGCGGGAAAACGGAGATACCAGCAAGGTCTACCGATTCAACTGGAACGCTCCGCTCCTGATTTCGCGGCACGATCCGGCCACCATCTACCTCGCGTCGAATTACCTCATGCGATCCCCCGACCGCGGAATGAGCTGGGAGGAGGTAGGGGGCGTCGACCTCACCAAGCAGATCGACCGCGACGAGCTCGAGATCATGGGCGTGCCGGGCGATGAGCCGATGATGTCGATTCACGACGGCACCAGCACGTACGGCAACATCACGACCGTGGGGGAGTCGCGGTTCTCGCCCGATGTGATCTACGTGGGGACCGACGACGGAAACGTGCAGGTCACGATGGACGGAGGTGAGAGTTGGCAGAACGTAGTCGACCAGATCCCGGGGCTACCCGAGCGAACCTACGTGAGTCGCGTGACCCCCTCGGCGCACGCACCCGGGCGCGTATACGCGACCTTCGACGGTCACCGAAACGCCGACTTCGCGGCATACGCGTATGTCAGCGAGGACTATGGGCAACATTGGGAGTCGATCGCAGGAGGGCTGCCCGATGGCTGGTCGGTGAACGTCATCACCGAGCACGAGCGCGCCGAGAACCTTCTCTTCATCGGCAACGAAGTCGGTGTTCAGGTTTCGATCGATCGCGGAAAGAGCTGGACCCCGCTCAAGAACAATCTTCCCGTCGTTCCCGTCGACGACATCGCCATCCACCCGCGCGAGAACGATCTCATTGTAGGTACGCACGGACGAAGCGTTTGGATCATGGCCGACTTATCACCGCTCGAGCGCTTATCGACGGCGGTGATGGCGGAGGCGGGTCACATCTTCCCGGTCCGCAAGACGGTCATGTGGGCGCAGCGCGGGGACTGGCCCTTCTATGGGGCGACGTACTCCGCACCGAACCCGCCTCGCGCCTCGCCGATCCGGTATTACCTCAGGCAGACGGTCGAAGCCGACTCCACCGCGTCCGAAGGGCAGACCGCTTTCGAGTTGACGATCACCGACTCGAGCGGAGGTCAGGTGCGAACACTGGAAGCGCCCGCGAAAGCCGGGATCAACGAGGTCCTTTGGGACTGGCGACACGATCGTCCCTATGAGCCGGAGCGGGGAGGAGGGCCGGGTGCCGGTGGTGGTCGCGGGGGCGGCGGTGGACGAGGCGGTGGCGCGCCCCAGGGGCCGATGGCGCTTCCGGGTACCTACACCATCAGCATGCAGGTCGATGGCGAGACTTTCACGTCCACGGTCGAGATCGAAGCCGATCCGAGACGCCCGATGTCACGCGGCGATCGCATGGCTCGCCAGGACGCGCTGATGAGCCTTCAGGAGCTTGCCAAGCCGCTCTACGAGGCGACCCGGGCGGCGCAGCGTCTGGGCGACCAGCTCTCCGAGGCGGAAGACCTGCTGGCGGACCACGAAGGGACGCCCGAGTCCATCACGGATGAACTTTCGGCGATGCAGGACGACCTGGACGAGATCTCGACGGAGCTGGCCGAGGTCCGCCGAAACGCCGGTGTGGCCGGCGCGATTCAGGCGTCGTCCACGCTGCCCACGGAAGACCAACTCTGGCAGGTCGACGCCGCTTGGGCGGCCGCCCCGGACCTCATCGAGAGGCTCAACGCGCTGATCACGGACCGGGTTCCGGACTTCAACGACTCGATGGACGCGGAAGGAATTCGGCCTGACCCGGGCGCGGCACTGGCGGTCCCTCGAAGACGAGGGGGCTAGCAGCCTGGGGCGTCAGGCGCGCCCCAGGTTTTCCAGGATCAGTTCCACGATCCGCCGCTCGAGCGACCCCCTCGAAGCGCAGCGCACCGAACCGCCTGCGACGTCGCGAGGGCGTGCGGACGCGTCCAAAGTCGTTCTCACCATGGTGCCTCCACCCGGAGGGCTGCCGAGTTGAACCATCAGGTAGAGGGTCACCTGGTACCGATCGGCATAGTATCCCCCGGGCCCGCTGCCACAGTCGAAGTAGCGCGACAGACGTTCGCCGCCGATCCTCCTCCGCGGCCTGAATCTGGCATTGCCGATTATGAGTGACGCGGCGTCCACCGTCGGGGTATCCATTTCGAGCGTCTCGAAGACGGAGGGCAGCGCCGACCAGACGGAGGGTCGAGAGGCAGGTAGGATGCTGTCCCGAACCGACGCTTCCGTGCTCAGGCCCACGCCTTCGGCCCCGCCCACCATGTTTCTCACCTCGACGCCTCCGCGCACCGACGATGTCGTGGACGCGCCGGAGCCACCGGACGCACAAGCGGTCAACAGGGTGCAGGACAGCACGAGTGCGAGTTCGGTGCCGCGACTGGAGCGTACCGGCCCCCGTGTGCGCGGCCCTTCGAGTCGTTGATCCATATGGGCAATGTAAGGCCTGGTCGGCCCGCCAGCACCCTCTCCGCGACTTTCTCCAGGCCAAAGCGACCACTGCATCGGCCGCGGTCCTGGCGACGACCCACAGGAGGACGGCGGCCAGAACGAACAGTGCTGGCTAGACCTCGCGACGAACTCCGTGCGGCGGACTCAGCAACGGCGCGGTCGTCGACGGGGCGTCGCTCAGCTCCCGCCCACCGTGAACTCGGCGGTCGCGAGTACGTTGCTCTGCGCGTCGAGCACCTCGACCGACCAGTCACCCGTCCACGCCGCGGGGATGTTCTTACGCGACCAGGTTCGCCAGGGTGATCCGCCCACGGTCAGCTCCAGGAGCCTCTCGTGTCCTTGGTGCCGCCAGACATGCCGAACGGTGGTGTCTGCGAGTCCGGTGACGCGCGTCCAGGCCACCAACTCTGCCACGTCGGACGAGAACTCGGTGCCCTCACCCACGGGTTGGCGCTCTGCCACGTCGATGGCGATCATCAATTCGACATCGAGCATTTCTTGTGCGGCGATCCCGGTGGCCGTGAGTCCGGCCAGCGCAGTCGCGAGCATCAGCCCCTTCATGATCGTGCCTCCAAGAATACGAGGGAGTCTTCCGGCGCCCAGCCGAGTATGCAAATAGGGTACCATTGGTGACAGCGGTCCGCCGCCGGAGCGGCCGAGCCGGAGACGGGGAACGTATGAGTCGTCGCTTTCTTGCGGGCCGTGGGGAGAGGGTGTCACGTTGAATCCAGTTGGAGGAAGGAGGAGTGAGCCCACTGCTGGAAGTCGCAGATCCATCCCAGCTTTCTGATCCGTCGATGCTGCCCGTGAACCAACCACTCATCCGACTGCTCGTCGCACTGACTGCCACCACTTTGGAAACGAGTTTTATGATGGCCGACGGTGGACGACGATACTGAAGTACACATGGGTAGAATGAGGGGGCGCGGTTCATGATGCACGGATGAAGCTCGAGGGCATTGGAGTGCTCGACCTGACTCAGTTCCTGCCGGGCCCTTTTCTTACACAGATGATGGCCGATCACGGCGCAGAGGTCATCAAGGTCGAGCATCCTCTGCATCCCGAGCCGACGCGCTCGATCGGAAGCCAGCGCGACGGGACCAGCGTGTATTTCGCGGCGACGCAGCGGGGGAAGAGGAGCCTGACCCTCGACCTCAAAGCGAGTCGGGGTCGCGCGATCTTCATGCGGCTTGCCGCGAGCAGCGATGTAGTAGTAGAGTCGTTTCGCCCCGGGGTGGTGCGCCGTCTCGGGGTCGATTACGAGGCGGTGCGCGAGGTCAAGGAAGACATCGTCTACGCGTCCATCTCCGCCTTTGGCCAGGGAGGCCCGCTGAAGGACCGCGCGGCTCATGATCTCGCTGTTTCCGCCATGAGCGGGGTGCTGGCAGTCAATCGGGACGCGAGCGGCCGGCCGGTGATTCCGGGCCTCCTGGCAGCGGACATGCTGTCGGCTACGCTCTCGCTGGGGGCCGTCGCGATGGCGCTTCTGCGGCGTGAGCGCACGGGGGAGGGCGACTATGTCGATCTCGCGATGATGGACAGCCTGCTGGCTGCGTCGGCCAACCACGTGGGTCCGGTGTTCGGCGAAGGTAGAGCGCCTCGCAGCGGCGGCGAGCGGTTGCTCGGTGGAGCGGCCATGTATCAGATCTACGAGACCGCCGACGGGGAGTACGTTGTCTTGGCGGGCACCGAGACCAAGTTTGCCCGGAATCTGTTCCGCGCGCTCGATCGCGAAGATCTGGTGGAGATCTGCGGGCGGCCGCCGGGGCCCGAGCAAGGAAGCGCGGTGGAGTTTCTGCGTGAGTTGTTCAAGACGCGTACCCAGGTCCAGTGGGTGGAGTGGTTCCAGGGCCTCGACGTGCCCTTCGCCCCGATGAACGATCTACGGAAGGGATTCGACCATCCACAGACTAGTGCGCGGGAGATGCTGATCGAGGACGATGTAGGACACGAGCACATCGGCGTACCGATCAAGTTCGCCCGCGAACCGGCGATGCCGCGCTTGCGCGCGCCGGCGCATGGAGAGCATACCGATGTAATCCTTCAGGAGCTCGGGTATGAGCCGTCGCACATCACAGACCTACGCGAGGCTGGGGTCGTATGATGACGGCTGGCCGATTCTGCGCATCACTGGTGCTGGTAGTAGCGCTCTTGCTGCTCCCCTCGACCTCGACGGCCCAAACCGTCGTTGTCCGGGTGAGCGGGCCGACTTCCGGCCCGGTGGTTGGTGCGCTGGCCTACTTGGTCGATCCGTCCGGTGCGACGGTACGAAACGCTCTGACCGACGAGCGAGGGAGGGCGCTCTTCGTGCGCATCCCGGCGGCGGCGTACACGGTGCGCGTCGAGATGATCGGCATGGCGATCCACGAGAGCGAACCCTTCGAGGTCGCGGCTGGCATGTCGGTCGCCCAGGACGTCCGGCTCGAGTCGAGCGCGATCCAACTCGACGGCATGGAGGTGAACGTGGAGGGTGGACGTTGTACGCTCGAGCCGGAAGGTGGGCTCGCGGTCGCCCTCGTCTGGGATGAGGCTCGCAAGGCGCTGAGCGCGGCGGCCTTTACCGATGAGCGGGGCGCGTACCGGTACGAGACCATGATCTACAATCGCCAACTCGACGGCGACCTCACAATCCTCAGCGAAGAAGAGACCCGGAACGAGGGGTACATGCGAACGCCCTTCGACAGCCGCCCCGCCGAAGATCTCGTAAGAAACGGATTCGTCCAGGCCGATGGGGAGGACCGGATCTACTACGCGCCGAACGCGGCTGCTCTCCTATCGGACGTATTCCTCGATACCCACTGTTTCCGTCTGGCTGAGGACGAGGCGGCGACGGAAGGCATGATCGGGCTCGAGTTCGAGCCGGTGGGCGATGACAAGAGCGTGGTGGATATCGCCGGGACCCTGTGGATCGACCGGGAGAGCGCCGAACTGCGTTGGCTCGACTTCAACTACGAGCACCTCCATCGGGACATCTCGTCGCGGAACGTCGGCGGCCAAGTGCGCTTCAGGCGCATGCCGAGCGGCACGTGGATCATTCCCGAGTGGTGGATACGCATGCCGGTTGTCGGCGAGGACACGGATGAAAAGGGTAGGCCGCGGCGGTTCGTGATCGGCTTTCATTTGACCGGTGGTCTCGTGCTCGAGGTTCGAGAGGCCGGGGGCCGTAGCCTCGGTCAGCGAGTCCAGACCGGTGGGGTCGAGGGCATAGTCGTCGACAGCATCGGCTTGCCGCGGCGGGGAGTGCGCGCGCGTGTTGTCGGCTCCAACCAGCAGGTCTTCACGACGTCGGAGGGCCGCTACAGCATCACCGGTCTCAATCCGGGTCGGTACCAGGTAGGCTTCGTGGATCCGGACCTCGAGGCGTACGGCTTCGTGCCCGAAACGGTCGCCCGGGACGTAATCCGCGGTGAGATGACCACGCTCGACTTTCACCTTCCGGCGGTCGGAGACATTCTGTTCGACGCCTGCCGGGATCAGCCGCGGCCCGAAGACTCAGCGGTGCTGGCCGGGACGGTGCGTGACGCGCGGTCCCGACCCCTGGTCGGGGCGACCGTGCGCGTGCGGTGGACGGACTACCGCGTCACACCGGTAGGTGGTGCCACCCGCTTCGAGGGCAACACGGTCGGCAGCGAGACCACGTCGGACGCCCGAGGCTTATACCTGTTCTGCAGCATCCCAACGGACGTGCTGCTCGACGTACAAGGCTTGATTGGCGAGCAGGAGTCCGAGTTCTACCCGGTACGAATCAACCCGGATCGCGGGGCCGTGCTGCAGGCCATCGAGATCGAACCCGGTAGGGCCCGCTAGATCCCGGAAAACCTAGTTTCCGTTCAAGCGCACGAACTTCTGAATGCGATGGCCGGTCTGTACCTCACCCGTGTACAGATTACCGTTAGAATCGAAGGCCATGTAATGGAGCCAATCGAACTGGCCCGCTTGGCGCCCACCCGTGCCCCAAGAGTACACGGGCTCGAGTGTCGCCCGGTCGAGAGCCCATACCTTGTTGTTCGTGCCGTCGGGCACATATAGGAACCGCTGCTCGGCGTCGAGTGGGTCGAGTTCTGCACCCCAGGTGGATCCCGGCCCGAACGTCTGTGGGGCGAGCACGTTTTCCATGAGGTACGTCCCGTCCTTTTCGAAGACTTGGAAGCGGTTGCTGGGCCGATCGCTCACGTAGACGCGCCCGTCCGTGGAGAGGGCAAGTCCGTGCACGGGCGTGCGCCACGTGGTGCTCGCTGGTGCGTCCGGATCCCATGGGCCCGGGTTCTCGTCGATCGGAGGCTCGCCATAAGCGCCCCAGTGCCGTACGTAGTCGCCCGTTTCCGCATCGAAGACGATCAATCGGCGGTTTCCGTAGCCGTCCGCCACGTAGAGCTCGTTCGTGGCGGGGTCCACCTCCATAGTGGCGGTTCGGTTGACCGAGTTCACGTCGTTGCTGCCCTGGCTCACGCCGACGTCGCCGATCTTCCACACAAGCTCGCCGTCGGCCGTGAATTTCATGAGGTGGTGATCGTCGCCACCGTTGCCGGCGACGTACACGAAACCCTGGTAATCCACGTGGATCCCGTGCTCACTGTTGAACCACTGGTACTCGCCGTCGGGATCGTCACCGCCCCAGGAATGGACCACGTTGCCATCTGGGTCGAACGCCAACACCGGCGGTGCCGTCGTGCAGCACAGCGACTGCAGCGGATCGTGGCCCCAGGCCTGGTCTCGCGTGCTCGTGGCCGGCGTGGATCCGGCGTTGGTTGCCTGAACGGTCCAAGGCCTGTGGATGATCCAGAGATTGTCGTCGGGGCCGACCGTGGTCCCGGCGACCTGCCCGATGATCCAGTTGTTCGGAAGCGGCTTGGGCCAGAAGGGGTCGACCGCGAACTGTGCCACGCCCTCTGGCACATTTGCTCCCGACGCGTCGGCTGGCATGGACATGCTCTGCATGGATGCAGAGGACGTGGCCGCGTCCTCCATCGCGCATGCCGTTGTGGCGAGGACCAGGATCATTAGTGTGAAGACCGCGCGAATCCAACCTTGGGATCGGCTCATTGCTCGTCACCGGCGCCAGAGGAACCTTCCAGCCAACCGGGAAAGGATACGGTGCTACATGAGCACATGCCAATCGCGCGTCTTGACTCGCCTTCCGACGGCAGATCCTCGTCGCCGTCTTGGCCTCCTCCACGCTCGAAACCGACATGGCGGAGAGCTACGGCTTGGGCAGCAACCACTTCATCACCAAGTCTGAAGACCCGGCCGAGCTGGAACGCCAGCTGCGCAGGCTATTCAAGCACATGTTGCCGTTGTGCGGCCACAGGGGCGCGAATCGATTGGAGGCGACGGGGGCCGCGGGCACCCACCGCATGAGCGTAATCCGTCAGCTCATCCGCTGGGTCGCGGTCCTCGCCGTGCTCGGCGGTCTTGTCGCGTTCGCGCAGTTCGTTGGGCTGTTCTAGTGGCCTCTAGCCGCAACGATGCGCTATGTCACCACAGGGCGGGTAGCAAGCGTTCGCGGCCCGGCGCCAACTGCACGTCGAACGTCTTGAGTGTCATGTTCACGAAGTTGTAGTAACCGACGAGACCGGCCAGCTCCATCACGCCCTGTTCTCCAAACAATTCCAGCGCGCGGCTGAACGTGGAGGACGTCACCTTCTCTTCGCTCACCACTTCGCGCACGAAGGCTACGATCGTGCGCTCGTGATCGCCGAGTCCGGGTATCTCTCCCACGGTCTCCAGATCGGCACGGCGTTTCACGAGTTCGATGATCTCCGCCTCCAGACCCGCGCGCTCCGCGAGCGGCTGATGAGACGTCCACTCGTACTGGCTTCGCACCT
>Ga0315339_1002792_pt1 | contig 12846 bp, 9 predicted proteins | sample ASW17metaG_FD_204514 | JGI IMG/M metagenome (GOLD analysis project Ga0315339, IMG submission 204514) | Ammonia-oxidizing marine archaeal communities from Pacific Ocean, United States - ASW #17 | ecosystem: Environmental > Aquatic > Marine > Oceanic | place: USA: California | collected 2016-12-05
CGATTCGGTTTCTGGCAATTTTGAATGGAAAATCGCCCAGGGTGTTGAGATGGGACGCCCCAGTTCTTTGAAGGCACGTACTCAAAAAAAATATGGAGAAGTCACTTCTACTTGTATTGGTGGAAATAGTGTAATGGTATGTGAAGGAGTTATTTTTGTGGACTGAATGTCTAACAATCCGTTTCAACTAAATTTCGGGGGACGGTTTTTGAGTGGGGTTGTTTCCGTCATAAATCCGTGACAATTTTGAAGTTACAGAGTTCTGACATAAGTCTCAGTTCGCAGTTGGACATAGTCGTTAGGCTCTCGCAATATTTATGAAAAATTTTTAAATATTACAAACGGAGATTGTACACGCACGAGGAAAAACTTTTGTGACAATTTTGTGCTATGAAGTTCTATTTTGATTGACCCCACTAATTTTTCACAGTCAGACAAACCTCCACCACCGCTTGCCTTATTTTTGTAAAACAAACCAATTGAAGATATATGTTCGATTCTGCTGGAACCAACCAATGAGAAAACCAAATGCAGAAATAATCATGGAAAACTAAATGAGTTCAAACTTCAAGAAATTATTTATTTTATATATCTTATTCATATTTATGGCTGCTGAGGCGTCAGCCATTGGCTTTAAAAGACGGGAAGAGCCAGAAAAAGAATATGGCATTTATACTTTCCCGGCTCCCATTGAAGTACCAGGTATTCAAAAGGCATTGTTCATTGGTTCTTTGATAACTAATCTTGAAGTTCCATGGATTGAAGATGGATATTTCGACATTTTAGGAGGTGTTGGACAGGGTGAAGGATCAAAATGGTTTGAAGGAAAAAAATTTAAAGCTGCGGGTTTAGCAATATTAGATTTTCCATTAATTAGTTCAAATTTTACTTTTTCTCCAAGCATAGAATATGTTGAATTATTGACATATCCAATTAGTGAAAGAGGTATAAATTCAGAGCCAGACAAAACTTTATATTTGTTAGCTGAAAGAGCCAATGTTTTTATTGGTGAATTATCATATTATTTTTACAATAAGCAATTAGAATTATTTTATACTTATTTTAAACTAGATTTTAAGCCATATGGATATGTTGATTATGAAGAAAATTTTATAAATGCTGGAAATGCTGGAATGTCAGACAGCCCTCACGTTGATAGATTTGGAATACTAATAGATGATACTGATAGTAGAAGAGACCCTAGAATCGGTTATTCTATACAATTTGAAAGATGGGATTGGCCCAGCAGATGGAAAGGAGAGGCATCTTTTTTTCAATATGATTTAGATATTTCAGGATACATACCAATTCAAGAACAAAAACTCATACTCGTTGCTAACCAATTTTTTAGTACTTCAAAAATTAAAACTCCCGGTCAAGTTGATAGATATATTTGTAATGAACAAGAGATATCTATTATTCCCTCTTGTCAAGTAATTTTAGATAAGTTTTATGAAAAAAACCTAGAAGAATCTAAAAAACCTAAAGGCACTGCACTTGGTGGAAGATTCAAACTGAGGGGGTATCGTGAAGGAAGGTTTTTCGATAGCCATACCAACTTCAGAGCCTTGGAATTACGTTGGTATTTCAATGAAACTCAAATTGATTTTGATTTTATAGTACAAAAAGGAGTTTTTGCGGGATTTCAATTTGCAATCTTTTATGAACAGGGAACAGTATCTCCAGACTTGGGGCACAGTTTTTGGGAGAATTTCAAAAATTCATCCGGTGTCGCTTTTAGAGGATTATTTAATTCTCTTGTTGTTCGAGCAGATTTAGGTTTCAGTGATGAAGGTTCTGCATTAACCTTATATTATGGATACCCCTTTTGATATCAGTCAATTGCAAAACAAAAAGAGGAGGCCGCGTTTTGAAAGTCAGGGACAGGTTCTGTCAGACCTAATTGCAAACAGATCAGTTTTTACCAATGCTGCTTATACCTTTGATGCTGTTCTTCTACGGATCACACCTTTCCGGCACAAGCTGGATCTTCGCAATACTTGTCGTTTATGCAGGAGCCAAGTTTGCTGAACTGTATGATAACGAAATCTTTGAATGGATCGGTTTCAGTGGCCATTCTTTTAAGCACATTATTGCAGCATTCGGTGCTTACCTTTTCTCTAAAGGACTTGAAGTTCGGAAACCAATAAATTTATAACAGTATCAAGTCCAATTTCTCCTAATTATTGCAGAACCAACCCCCATCATCTCCAGTGAGTAACCCCCACTAATTCTTCACAAGTCAGACAATCAACACAAAGATTATTCCCGATTGGACACCTCTGAGTTTCCTAAACCACAATAACGACCATTCAATTTTGTTAAAAATAAGTTGTAAAGTTTTTCTCATTGAAAAAATTCCTAACAAGATGGTATAATTAACATATGAAAATAAAAAATCTCACTATCACTTTCTTTATCCTGTTATTCAGTACACAGTTGTTTGCTGGAATAAATGAGGTAAATAATAATAAAATAAAAATACTAATGGAAAGTGGAGTTCCCTTAATAGATATAAGAACTGAAAAGGAATGGCATGAAACAGGGGTGATTAATCAGAGCAAACTTCTAACATTTTTTGATAAAGATGGAAATTCTAATGTTAAAAATTGGATGTTAGAACTGGAGAAGATTGCAAGTAAAAAAGACCCTGTAATTATAATTTGTAGAAGTGGCAGAAGAAGTCGCATTGTTTCTAACTTTCTCGACCAAGAAGCAAATTATTCAAATGTTTATCATGCGACAAATGGAATGATATCCTGGATCGATTCCAAAAATAAAACCGTTAAACCGGATTAGAGTTTATTTGCACCTACTTGGAATGACCATTACCAACACAAAAATTTGAGTTGGATAAAGAATTGTCCATTAAACACTATACTACACGTAAGGTCAGTCACATCATCTCCTGTGAGTAACCACCACTAATTCTTCACAGTCAGACCCCCTCCAAATAAAATCCCCCATCTACACCACCAGAGAAAAATAGTCTTGACAAAAGTAGAATTAGGTGTAACATGCCCTTTTTATGAGAAGTTGATTCAGTAATCTCTTATTAAAATTCAGTAATACAGGATTATTGTCTCAATTTTTCTGATTATTAAAGTATGCATATGTGACTTTTCATACTATCTCTTAATCATTTGCAATGGAGGACAAGATGAAATATATCATCCCAATAATAATTCTATCATTCGTTCTGTTAAGTTGTTCAAAAGAAGAAGAAACTCAAACTGAGGCTGAGAAAGCGGCAGCAGCACAATTAGTAGCATTAGAAGGGACATGGAAAACAGCGTGTTATACTAATTCAGATAATACTTCTTGGATAGATACATTTACTATGGCAGGTAATTCTTTAACTGGAAATTTTGAGAAACATTCTGGCACAAGCTGCGCAACTGATTATAGTTCAGAGGAATTATCTCTTACCGTTTCCATAGGAGATGCAGTGACTTTTTCAAACGGAAAAACAGGGCATAAATTTACATTAACTCAGGGTTCCACTTATAAAAAAACACCACAGTCTGCCGCAGCAGTAAGCGCTTTTAACTCCTCAAGTGAATGTAGTAAAAGTGACTGGGCATTGAATACTGAAAAAGAATGTAGTACTGGTGATGATGCAGGCGACATTTATTTATGTTTATATCAGCTTGATGGTAATAACTGGTACCTTAGATGTGATAATAGCGCATATCCTTCAACATCAGATATCGATACCAGCAAGGCGGAGGGTACTTTTACTAAACAATAAATTCTTCTTGTCGATCATTGTTACCTGATCCACTTGAGGAAGGTTGGTAATCTTTATATTTAGTTCACATTAATCCTTTCAAGGTCAGTCACACACTCAGTTGTGTGATTGACCTCCTCCACTAATTCTTCACAAGTCAGACACCCTCCAAGTAAAATCCCCACATTCTTGTAAAACAAACCGATTGATGTTATATATTGGTTTCTCGTATACCGACTGATGGAAAGAGGATTTATCACTTTACCAGTTTGGTACAATCGCGGCTAAACATTTAATTTTGAAGCATTGCAGGAATCATTATGAAAGCAATTTTGTGTAAATCTTATGGACCACCAGAAAATTTGGTGCTTGAAGAGGTGCAAGATTTAAAGCCGAAAGAGGGAGAAGCATTGGTAGAGGTGTATGCTGCGGCATTAAATTTCCCTGACACTTTACAGATTACTGGAGAATACCAGTATCAACCTCCTTTACCTTTCAGCCCTGGCTCAGAGGCTTCAGGTATTATTATAGAATTGGGCCCAAATATAAAAGGGTTTGAAATAGGTGATCGTGTGATGGCGATTCCAGGAGTTGGAGCTATGGCAGAGCAGGTATGTGTCCCAGCGAGTGGTTTGAGAAAAATACCTGATAGTATGAATTTTAAAACGGCTTCTGGATTTCCTATGGTTTACTCCACTTCATACTATGCATTAAAACAACGAGCTAATTTAAAGCCTGGAGAAACACTTTTAGTCCTTGGGTCCAGCGGTGGGGTTGGTGTAACGGCTGTTGAATTAGGAAAGTTGATGGGAGCTCAAGTGATTGCAGGAGCTAGTTCTGAAGAAAAGTTACAGTTTGCTGAAAAAGCCGGAGCTGATTTCTTAGTCAACTACAGTGATGGATATTTAAAAACAAAAATTAAAGAGTTGACAAAAGGTAAAGGAGCCGATGTTATTTATGACCCTGTGGGAGGCAATCTCTTTGACCAAGCAACAAGATGCATCAATTGGAATGGCCGATTGTTAGTAGTTGGATTAACAAGTGGGAGAATTCCTGAATATAAAGCCTAACTTTTTGGATATTACCAATTATCGTTAGGTCAAGTCAAGCCACACAAGCCTATTTTTTGTAATTCTCCAAATCCATCTCATTCAACATCCTCAATAGTGGCAGAAAATTCTGCACCCTCACCGTGGTACTTGGCAAGTGAACGGATCATTTTAAAAACAGTTTCGGCATCTTTTTTCAGCGCCTGCCGAATTACTATCTTATCTTGAACGTCATTATTCTCAACCATTTTCAAAACCGCCCAGAAAACGGTTCAGGTTGTCACCAAGTGCATCTGAAAGATAACCGCCTTCCTGAACTAAAACGGTAGGTAAATTTAATTTTGCAATCTCCGAAGCAATTTTCTCAAAACCTCCGGTGCTGATACCAAGTCCCTTGTAAGGGTCGCCTTCGTAAGCATCGAGTCCCAAAGCGATGACCATTGCTTGTGCCGAAAATTGAGCTATGCGGTCCAGCGCCGTATTCAGTGTTTTCAGGTATTCTTCATCTTTAGTTCCATGAACCAAGGGAAAGTTAAAATTAAAACCTGAGCCTTTCCCTTCTCCAATTTCGTGCGAATAGCCCCAGAAAAAGGGATAGAAGCTTGCAGGGTCTGCGTGCAGCGAAACTGTCAGGACATCATCACGTTGATAAAAAATACTTTGGGTCCCGTTGCCGTGGTGCACATCAACATCAATAATTGCAACTTTCTGAAAGTTCAATCTTAAATGTTGTGCGGTAATGGCTGAGTTGTTTAAAAAACAAAATCCTCCAGCCAAATCTGCAAAAGCATGATGACCTGGCGGACGGCATAGCGCATATGCTGAGTTCTGTCCGTCCAACACAGCTTGTGCGGCTCCAACAGCCGTGTTAGCACTTGCCAATGCAGAATTCCATGTTTCATTGCTAATAGGACAAGCAGTATCTGCCATGTACCATCCTGCTTGTCCAACAGCGGATTCTGGAATTCCGCAAGGCTCGCTTCCGGCAGTACGGTTAGGATGAATATTTGGAATCACTTCTGCGGAAGCCCCTGGGATTTCCTGCCAGCGCTGATAAATGTTTTTGAGGAAATGTAGATAATCCTGATGATGTACAGCTTCAACAGGAATTAACCCGTGAGGTTCCGGTTCTTTGAGTTCATGCCCTTGCTGCTGCAGGGCTTCCCTCAAAACCGTTGCCCTTTCTGCTACTTCAGAATTTGGTTTGGGTGCACCGCTGAAAAGGGAGAATTTTGGTTCATGTTTTAATTGTTCCGGATCGAAAAATGTGAGCATGATTTTACAGAACTAAAAAATTTTAGATATAAATTTACTCTGAAGTTATCGTCAAAATTTCTTCGGCAGTTGTTAAGCCGTGTAGAATTTTGTTTACTCCATCACGCCGTAAGGTAATCATTTTTTCTTTCAAGCCTTGTTTTTTTATGGTGTCAGAGTCGCTGCTTTCAAGGATAGTATTTTTTACACCTTCGCTCATTACCAGCAATTCGTGAATTCCAATCCGTCCACGGTAGCCGGTTTGTCTGCAATTATCGCAGCCGTCACCTCTGAAAAATCGTCGGTCCAGTTTTCGGAAGCTGACTTCTTTAATGCCTAATTCACGGAGTTGTTCCGGATGCGGCTGGTAGCTTTTGCGGCAGTCCGGACAAATACGCCGTACCAGCCGTTGTGCAAGTACGCCGATGATTGATGATGAAACGAGGAATGGCTCGATACCCATATCGATCAGGCGGGTGATTGTAGCGGGAGCGCTGTTGGTGTGTACCGTGCTGAAAACCAGATGTCCGGTCAATGCGGATTGAATGGCAATTTGTGCGGTTTCTGTGTCACGCATTTCTCCTACCATAATAACATCTGGATCCTGCCGCAAAACTGAACGCAAAGCGTTTGCGAAAGTCAAACCGACTTTGGGCTTAACTTCAATCTGACTGTAGCCCGAAAGTTTGTATTCAACTGGATCTTCAATGGTGATTATATTACGGGCCTCATTATCTATTTCAGCAAGAGAAGCATAAAGGGTAGTGGTTTTTCCACTCCCGGTAGGTCCGGTAACAAGGATGATGCCGCCACTGCTGTTTACCATATTTTGATATGGTTGGAGTATATATTTTGCCAAACCAAGATGACGCAGTTGCATCAATTTTTCTTCTTGAAACAATAGCCGCATGACAATTTTCTCTCCATGTACGGTCGGTACAGTCGAAACGCGTATGTCAATTTTTCTTCCGGCAATCAGTACCATTGAACGACCGTCCTGCGGCAGGCCTTTTTGGGCAATATCAAGGCGAGACATTACTTTAATCCGGTTAACCACCGTTACATGTACCTGACGTGGAAAAATTGTTACTTGCTGTAGCACCCCGTCAATTCGATAACGAACGATGGTTTCACGGGGTGTTGGATCAATGTGAACATCGCTAGCTTCTTCTTTTGCCGCCTGCCAAAGGAGGCTGTTCACTAAACGTTTGATGGGTTCTTCATCAGTTGCATCCAGCAAATCTTCGGGTTCTTCAACAGCAAGAATGTTTTCATAGGTTTCTTCTGAATCAAGCAGGTCAACAGCGTCTTCGGTTGAAGCAGAAGATTCATCATAAGCACGATTGATCAAATCGAGCACTGCCTGTTTGTGTGAAATAACCGACTGAATATGGCACTTGAAATGTCGGGCCAGGTCATCCAAAGGCTGTGAGAGTTCCGGGTTTGTTATGGCTACTTCCAGTGTATTTCTAGTTTTTTTCAGTGGAAAGAATATATTTTTTTTGGCATAGCGTATCGGTATGAATTCAGTAAATTCACGTACAACCGGAACATCATTAAAATTATCTCTATATTCCAATTCATAATATGCAGCCAATGCCTGCTGAAACTCTGATTCATCGGTTACTTTGTGTTTAAGCATTGCTTCTTTCAAGCCCTGCGTATTTTCACGGTAGGCCAGCAACTGTTCGTGGAGTGGTTCCAGTGACTGCGGAGTTGTTCCGAAGCTCTTCACCAAAATTTCAACAACCGGATGGTAAGTATACATATCGTTTTATTTATTAAACCTGTGAAAGTGTTAGTGAGTCATGAATTCTCATTAATTACTGATATTATTAACTATGATATGCCATCTCGAACGAAGAGAGATATCTGATAAAGTGCTGATACCTTATAAGATCCCTCACATACTTTCGGATTGATACAATAAAACTCGTGACTTTCGAGTAATTGAGTAGAACAAAAACCAACTCAATTCGGATTCAACACAAAATAATCATGGTTTCAGTTCCAGAATAATGGTTGTTTCTCCATCAATTTCCTTTAGTTCCACTTGATTTTTGTCTATATGCTTGACAAAAACCTCACCCAGCCACTCTCCCTGCTGTACGAAATACGTGACTTTATTTTCGTCAATTAAAGCATAACGACCCTCTGATGTTTCAAGAATATCCTTCAGTTTGAGGTTCAGAAATAATTCTTTTACTCTCAAAGAAAAATCTGCTTTTTGTATAAGCGGTTTTTCCTGCACCCCGGCAATCACATTCTGTTTCAAGACTTGCTTCTTCTTTTGGGAAGAATATTTCTTTCTGGACGTACCAGGTTTTGAAGGTGACTTAGTGAGTGACGTTAAGTCTTTATTTTCCAGCAGCAAACTGCGAAAAGGATTTTTGACTGTAACTGCAGGGGGTTTCTCCGACTGGTTGATTTTTGCAGCAAGCACTCCGGATACTGTAAACTGAAAAAGCAAGATTGATGTCAAAAACCACGTTATGTACTTCATGGACTTCTTTGTGTTGCAGGGATTTACAGTCTTTTGTGGGCAGATAAAATCATTTCAATACTCAGTTTTGGTTCCGGCAGGTCAGGTGTAGTATTTTCAAGCTGAAGTTTTTCCATCACCAATAATCTCGGTCCGCTTTTTAGTTGGTTAAGAAATTGTAGGAGTTGCTCGAATTCTCCCTTCAGTTTCAATCGAATTTTCAAAACCTGATTCAAAGCTTGGGGTGTTTTTTCTTCCAAAGTTTGTTCTTCAAAAATCAATCCATATTTCTGAATTGAGTCAGTGAGCCAGCGTAACAATTCAGCACGCTTCCACTGCGGTGGAAGCAGCTTATCCAAAGCAGTTTCTCTTTTCTCCAGAGAATGAACAAGATTAGGTTTTTTAGAATTATTGTTGGCAGCATTTACTTGAATCAGACTATTTTCTATCTGCAGAATTTGAGATTTCAATTGCTTTATACTTTTTAACTCCGGAGCCAATATAAAATTGTGAAACAACAACACTGTCAGGAACACAATCAGCCCCGCCAAAAAAACTTGACGACTCCGGTTATTATTCACAATTGTACCGAAAATATCTGTAACTGAAGCTGAATTCATGTCTATTGTCAGGAAGTAGATTCCTCAGAACGTTTTTTGTTGTTTAATCGGAATTGAAAAAACAAGGCTACTGTTGTAAATAATAAAAGTAGTACTACTCCTGAAACTACAGAATACTGCAGCGAAGGTACAGGAACATTGCTGATTGTAAATGTCAACAGATTTGAGTCTGAGGCCTTGGTTTTCCATGTGAGATAAGTTATATCATGAAAACTTTGTTTATCGGAAAAAGTGAGTTGTTCCGACTTAATCTGTAAGTATCCTTCAGGTGTCAAAACGTCAACTTTATCCAGGGAGAGGTTAAATTCCCTGTTAATTTCCAAACTGCCAAACCAGCCAGGTAGGAGATATTGATAAATAATTTGTGAATTTCCTGTTGGAAAAACATGTTCAATTATTAAAATATTATCTTCCAGATAATGTTGAATCACAGCTCCGGAGTTGGTCTCCATCATCCTGAAATTTTCTATTCCTTCAGGTAGTTTCTGTTTCAAAGACTGGTTTCCTGTATCAATTCTGTCTACAGAGGAATTTGATAGTGCCAGAACTTCGGTTACAGTAACGGCTCCCAGTCCGGATTCAATCACAAGTGAAACTCTATATGTTTCCAGTTTATCGACAGCAGTAGAAATCCCTGGAATGATAATGTTTTTTTGAATTAGTGTTTCTCCGGCTTTTATAAAAAATACTTTTGAACTGTATAATTTTCCTTCTACCCGAGTCCCAATTTGATAGCCTGCGCGTAAATCAGGGATAATATTTAGGAACTCAAAGTTGCCTTCAACATCAGTTTTTACCCGTGCCTGTGGGCCTGTTGGAGTTACCTGTCCTTCCGAACTTAAGACAAATTTCAATAACACCACATCAAGTTTGCCTTCAGGCATTACCACATTGGATGGAAGTTGTACCTGGCCCTTCAGGCGGATTTTGCTTTGCAGGGACAGGTTTTGTGAAAACGCGATTAAGGGCATTCCTCCAGTAAGTAAAGTCACCAGACAAATTGCCAATAGAAGTTGCATGTATTTATTTTGTCTGTGTTTTACAATCTCGTAAAAAACACCTGAACTGTATACAGCCGATTTATTATGATCGTACATTTTCACCCTTCAGAAGAATTAAGAGATTTTAAATAGCTGCTTATTTCCTTTGCCTTTTCCTTGGCAGTATTTTGATACTGTTTTAATTCTGCTGGTGCACGTGCTTTGGCTACAAGTCGATAGTGTAGTAAAGCGGATTTCCACTTTTCTTTTAAATGATACAATGTTCCAAGTTCAAAGTGGATCTGAACATAAAGTGAGGAGTTTTTTGAAACTTTCCGACCAGCCAGTTCTTTGAGTCTTTTGATAGCCATTCCCGGTTTGTTTGCTTCACGGTCAAGCTTTGCTACCCAGAATGCAGCATCCAATTCCTGGAGCGTGGAGCCACCTCCATCAGAACGCATCAGCCAAATACGGGCTTTGTCGTTTTGTTTAAGATGAAATGACTGATGGTAGCCGATGAGGTAGGCGTATGTTCGGGACTCATTTTTGGGCCGGGGACTTTTCTTGAGAACACTATATGCCCGCTTGTAAATCACTACCAAAGACGCATAATCCTTGGATCGTTCATAAAGCCGTTTAAGTTCTCCTACCAATTGCAGCACCAGATTAACATCTTTGTCAGGAGTCTTTTTGAGAGCCCTTCTATAGTATCCTTTTGCACGTTTATATCCTCCTAATTTTGCTGCGGCATATCCTTGGTCAATTTGAGCTTTTACAGTAAGTGTCTTTTTTTTGTCATAAGTTGCCAGCAACGCATAAGCATCCAGGATTCCATTATATTTTTTGTTTCCGGACTTTTGGTTTTCTGTATAAAGCAGCAGATCAAAATTGGTATCATTCAAAACTCTCTTGTTTTCAGCAACCTCCTTGCGTATTGTTTTGCTGATTTTAGTCCACTCTCCCTGTTCAATCCATTTTCGGAAAGAACTTTGTGCCAGAAACGTTTTTATTTCTGCCTGCCTCTTTTTATCTTCTTGATTGAGAGGTTTTACTTTTAATGCCTGGCGGTAATATTTCAGCGAGAGTTCTTTTTCCCCAAGTTTATCTGCAGCTTTTGCCTGGTTAATCAGTGCATCCAGTGTTTTAGCACGTTTTTGGTCATGCTTTCGTAAAAGAGCATAGGCACCCAGTACGCCGGACCAATTTTCCAGTTTATTTTCTGCAAAGAGCAGTTGCGAAAAATACTGTTCATCAAGCGAAACGGAACCGGACTGAACCTCTTTTTTGATATATGCAGAAAGTTCCTTCCAGTTTTCTTGTGAAGTAAGTTCCTGTAGACGAAATCCAGAAATGTATTTATTGAGCTGTTCTAAATTTTGTGAATCTTCTGGAAATGCTTTTTTCCAGCGTTCGTAAATTATTTTTATTCGTTCAAGACGTTGAAAGTCTTTTCTCTGTTTGGCAGCGAAAACCCAAAGTTGATAATCTGCTATTGTCAAAACAGGAGTTTTTTTGTCATAAACCTCTTGATATTCCCAAGTCAACCTCTTCCAGTCCTCTAACTGTTTGTGTGTCACAATCAACATCTGGATTGAATGTTCACGATATTTTTTAGTATCACGGATTTGTCGTAAATCTATGCGGGCTTCGTTCCACCTTTTTGTTTCAATCAGACAACTGCCCCTCATGTAAAGTAAATGCTCCCACTCTTTTGTATTTGATTTTTTTATACTTTGCATGTAGTCCGGATTTAATTCTGTAATCAATTTGTCACATTTGTTTTGTTCAAAGTATTCGATAATCAGCTGAGATTTGAAACCTTGCTGCACTTTTCCCACTTGTTTTGGGTCATTTTTTACTTTTAAAAGAAACTGCAGATACTTTTCTTCCGAGACGTTTCCCCGATAGAGGACTAATAAAGTTTGCAAGAGATCATTATTTTTCTGGTAATCAGGATGCAGGAGGACTTTTTCCAACACAGCAATTGCCAGAAAGGGTTTTTTGTTTTCCACATAGAGGTAACCCAAGCTGAGCTGTGTCTCAGCAATGTTTCCAACAGCACCGCTGGCGAGATATTTTTCAAAGATCTTAATGGCCTTTTTTTGTTGTTTGTTTTCTGCGTAGAGGTAACCTAATCTAAGTTGTATCTCTTCACGATGTTCTTCATTATCCCCGGCGAGATATTTTTCAAAGATCTTAATGGCCTTTTTTTGCTGTTTTCTTTCTGTGAACAAAAAACCTAGTTGGTATTGAACTTCACCTACATGTGTTTTGTCCTTTAAACTTAGATATTTCTTGAAACTGTCAACAGCATTTTCAGCTTGTTTTGTTTCAAGATAAAGGTAGCCCAATCGAAAAAGCACTTCTCCCATATAAGTTTTGTCTTTAGTACTGAGATAATTTTCAAAGATCTGGATAGCTTTTTTTTGTTGTTTGACTCTAATATAGAGGAACCCTAACTGGTAAAGTACTTCTCCCACATAAGTTTTGTCTTTAGTACTGAGATAATTTTCAAAGATCTGGACAGCCTTTTTCTTTTGTTTTGCTTCAATGTAAAGGAATCCTAACTGGTAAAGCACTTCTCCCACATAAGTTTTGTCTTTAGTACTGAGATAATTTTCAAAGATCTGAATAGCCTTTTTTGGCTGTTTTGACTCAATGTAGAGAAATCCTAGCTGGTAAAGGACTTCGTTGGTATAAGTTTTGTCTTTAGTACTGAGATAATTTTCAA
>Ga0315339_1002793_pt1 | contig 12843 bp, 11 predicted proteins | sample ASW17metaG_FD_204514 | JGI IMG/M metagenome (GOLD analysis project Ga0315339, IMG submission 204514) | Ammonia-oxidizing marine archaeal communities from Pacific Ocean, United States - ASW #17 | ecosystem: Environmental > Aquatic > Marine > Oceanic | place: USA: California | collected 2016-12-05
CGATGATTTGGAATGGGTTTAAGGCAATTGAAAACAAACCAGCAATAGTTGCAAATTGTTCAGATCTAACTCATAGTGAAAATGAGATTGAACGAAAAGATTATAATGATAGCTCCATAAGTTATGATTGGGAAATTAAATATAAATGATTGAAAATCCATTAGAGAATATTAAGGTTGTTATTCTTGCTGGAGGTCTAGGTTCACGCCTTTCAGAATTAACCAATAAAATACCAAAACCAATGGTTAAGATAGGTGGGAAACCAATGATAGCACATATTATCAACTTATATGTAAAATATGGGTTTAAAAATTTTATTATAGCGGGTGGTTATAAATATAAGGTTATACAAAAATTTTTTAAAAATTATAAAAAAAATAAAATTAAAATAGATGTAGTTAATACAGGTCTAAATTCATTAACAGCAACAAGGATTTTAAAGCTTAAAAAATATTTAAATAAAAAAACTTTTATGATTACATATGGAGATGGCTTATGTAGTGTAAATTTAAAAAAACTACTAAAATATCATTTACAAAATAAAAAAACTTTAACTTTAACTGCTGTGCATCCGCCTGCTAGATTTGGGGAATTAGAATTAAAAAAAAATGTAGTAAAAAGATTTAATGAGAAACCTCAATTACAAAAAGGTTGGATCAATGGAGGGTTTTTTGTTGCAGAACCAAATATTTTTAAGTTTTTATCAAAAAAAAATCAAATGATTGAAAGAGAACCAATTGCAAAAATAGTTAAAGCAAAAAAGTTAATTGCATATAAACACAAATATTTTTGGTATTGCGTGGATAATCTTAGAGATAAAATAGTTTTAGAAAACTTATACAAAAAAAATAAAAAGATTTGGTAGAATATTTGTAAATGAATATTTTTATTACTGGTGCCTCTGGATATATCGGAAGTATTTTGATTGAATCTTTATCAAAACAATTTCGTATTGTTGCAGCAAGTCAAAAAAAAATAACTCCATCGTTAGTAAACAAGAATATAAGATATAAAATAGTAAATTATAAATCTATTAAGTCATTAAAAAAAAATTTAATCGATATAGATGTAGTAATTCACTTGGTGGGAATGAATAAAACAGAGTGTGAAAAAAAAAAATCTAAAAGCTTATTATTTAAAAAAAAAATTACTTTGAATATCGTTAAAGCATGCAGATATCACAATATTAAAAAAATAATATATCTATCATCATCTCAGGTTTACAAAGATTTTCAAAAAAAATCTATTAATGAAAAATCAAAATTAGATAAAACTAATTTTTACTCATTATCACATATATTAGCAGAAAAAATAATTATTGATGAAAATATTGAATGTTATAATATTATTAGAGCCTCTAACATTTTTGGACTCATTAAAAAAAAAGAATATAAAAAACAAAATGAAAATTTAATTCACTCATTATTTTATAGTGTAAATAAATATAACAACATTACTTTAAAAAAACCAAACGTAACAAAAAATTTTTTACCAATTTCAATATTTGTTTCCAATATTAAAACAATTATAAAATCTAATAAATATGATAAAAAAATAATAAATTTAGGGTTTAAAAGTATGAACTTATACAGTTTAGCACAAACAATTAAAAGTAGGATAAAAAATTTAAAAAATAAAAAAATTGATATTTTAATAAAAAATAAATTAGATACTAAAAAAAATAATCATAATTATTCAAGCCTAGTTAAAAAATTTTCATATTCACCAAAAAAATTCACCAATGAATTGGATAATGTTATTAATTTACTGATGAAAAAGACAATTAGATAAACATGATAAAATTGTCAATTTGTATCCCAACTTATAACAGAATTGAATGTTTAAATAATTGTTTAAATTCAATATTAATTGCAAAAAAAAATAATTACAATTTTAATTTTGAGGTATGTATTTCTGATAATTGTTCTAAAGAAAATGTGAAAAAAATAATAGATAAATATTCTTCATCTTTAAATATTTCATTTAGCCAAAATTCTAACAACCTTGGTTTAGGAGTAAATATCTTAAAAGCAGTTTCATTAGCAAAAGGTGAGTATGTTTGGATATTAGGAAATGATGATCTTTTATTACCTAATACTTTTTTTTATTTAGAAAGACTATTTACAGACAACACAATAGTAGATTTTTTTTATATAAACTCATTTCATCTTGACTCATCACTTGTTTTGAGTGGGCAACAGCCTTTTGATACAAACAATCTTCCAAAAAAAATGAAGAAGTTCTCAAATTTTCCTAAAAACTTCCAGTCAAATTTTTTTGATCTAGTGAATCACAATATTTCATTTGATTTCATGCTTGGGATGTTTCTTATTATATTTAAAAAAAAAATATGGGATAAAAATTTATTTAGAATTGATCAATCTTATATTGAAGATAAAAAAACATATTCTACTTTTGAGAATACTGCCCCACACATAATAATTTGGTCATCAGGTTTTAAAAATTCAAAAGCTTATTTTCAATCTAAACCATTAAGTGTTAATACCCATGGTGTGCGTGAATGGGTTGATTTATACCCTTTTGTTGAAAGTATAAGAATTCCAGAAGTTTTAGATTATTATAGGTTGGCTGGTTTGCCGCTACATAAGTATTTATATTATAAAAATTTTGCATTAAGAAAACTTTTTATCAGTTTATTTCAAATGTACTTTTTCAAAAATGTTAATGGTCTTAAATTTATAGATATTAATAAACATATAGTTTCAAATTTATTATATCCAAGTATTTATTTTGGTGCTATTTATTTTATATTTAGAAAAGTATTCAAAATTATTTTTAGAATAAAAACAAAATCTAGCTAAATGTTTTAATTTTGAGAAAAAAAAATTTTTAAAAAAGTATTGATTATAATGAAAAAAAAATGTGTAGTTTCAGTAATTATACCCACTTATAAAAGAGTTGAAAAATTAAAAAGAGCAATAGACTCTGTACTTAATCAAACTTTCAGAAATTGGGAAATAATAGTAATTGACAATCATTCTAGTGATGGGACTAAAGAATTAATTTCAAGTTATAATAATCCAAAAATAAAAATATTATTAATCAAAAATAAAGGGAATATTGCTAAATCACGCAATTTGGGAATAAAGAAATCTAAAGGTAAATATTTAGCATTATTAGATTCTGATGATTTATGGACTCCAAATAAATTACAAGCATGCATTAAAACATTAAGCAAAGAAACAAAAATAGTTTACCATGATATGTATACTCAAAATAACATCAATCAAATTATATTTAGAAAAAGTGGTATGTGTAGAGATTTAAAAAAACCTATTTACAATGATTTAATTTTAAATGGACCAGCTTTTCCAACTTCTAGTGTCGTAGTAGAAAAAAATGTTTTTAAAAAAATCAACTTCTTTGATGTAAAAAAAAATTTAATTACATGGGAAGATTATGATGCATGGATAAGATTAAGTAAAATAAATGAGGGATATAAAAAAATTAACCAAGTTTTAGGATATAGATGGGCAGATGATGAGAATACATTAAAGCCAAACATACTTATAAAAACTATTTTTTTATTTAAAAAAAAATACCTAAATAATGGAACTCTTCCTAACTGGTGTAAGCTAGCTTTATGCAAGTCTTACTACTATACAAATCAAATAAATAAATCTTTTGATATGATCAAAAAAATAGACTTTAAATTATTGAAGATTAATGAAAAGATTAAATATGTTTTAATATATTTAATGATTAAATTTAAAAATACTTTTAATTTTTAATTGACTCTAAAATTTCTTTTTTTGTAAAGCGTCTATTATTGTGTCCTATAATTCCAATGTCAGGTATAGTTTCACCAGAAATAAGTTTGTCATAAATAAACTGACATTCTGTTGGTATTGTCTTTTGAAGTTTTTTTAAAAAGGAATAATCTTTAAAACCAACTTGTTGTAAGAATTTTAATATACAGTTTGTAATCTCTATTGTATTTCCATCATTTTTTTTTGGCGGATTTGGATCAAAGATTATTTCTTTATTTCTTGGAATATAATGAACATTATTTTTTTTATTTAATCCAAATATTTTAGCTAATTTAATTTGATGTATTATGTTAGAGGTAAACTTAATTGTTTTAGGAAAATTTTTGATAACATTTTTAAATTTTTGATTAATTAAATCTCTATCCGCAGACCAAATTGCCAGTGTAGCAGTAGTAGTTTCTGGATGGAAAACTACATGTGGCTGTTCAGAATCAATAAATTGGGAACAACTATTGGTATGTTCAAAAATTTTATCAATTTTAATTTTTACTTTACTACCCTCTATATCTTCATGACTTTTTCTTTTAAAATTTATTGACTCATATCCATTTCCAGAAATTACTCCAGTTGTTAACAATCTCCATCCATGATGATGTATGTTGTCTACAGTAATATCTTTAGTCTTGTCATAGATTGGAGGAAATAAATTAATTGCAATAATAACATCACCCTCAATTAATAAGTAAAAAAAGAGATTATTTGCGTTATTAAAAAAATTTTTTTTACTTAAGCAATCACGTATTGCATCATGTAAAAAATTTTTATCTTGGCACAATTGTTCAAAGTGTCCTGTCAACTTTCTATGAACAGAATATTTATCTTTATTGTCATGGAAGTTTTTACTAATTTCTTTTAATATTAATTTAGCCTGCATAGTAAAAGTATATTAACACAACTAGAATAAATTATTTAAAGATTTTAATATATATTAATAAAAATTGAATTATTTAAGAACTTTTTTTATATCTTTTTTAGATTACAACTATAAGAGTATTATTCGATATATTTAAAAAAATAACATGAATATAGTTAGATTTAAAAAAGAATTATCCATTGTAATCTTATGTGGTGGTAAAGGTTTGAGATTAAGGCCCCTTACAAAAACACAGCCAAAGCCTTTGATCAAGATTAATGATAAAAGTATTCTAGAAAATATAATTAAACATTTTTTAAATTATAAAATCAAAAACTTTATAATAGCTACTGGCTATAAAAATGAACTAATAGACGAGTTTATAAAAAAAAAATTTAAAAAACATAATATCAAAACAATTTATACAGGTATAAACTCCGATATAATTGTTAGATTGGAAAAAATATCAAAACATTCAAACAATAATTTTTTGGTTTGTTATGGTGATACAATGCTTGATATTAATTTAAATAATTACATAAAATTTTATTTAGAAAATAAAAAAAAAATATTAGTTGCTTCGTATCAGCTAAAATCTAGTTTTGGAATTTTAGATATTAAAAAAAATAATGACGTAGTAAATTTTAAGGAAAAACCAAAATTAGATATTTGGTTTAATATAGGTTATTTTATATTTTCTTTTGATAAATTTCATTACTTTAAGAAATTTAATCAATTTAAAAAATTATTAATATTTTTGTCTAAAAATAAATTAATGAAGGCGTACAAGCATACAGGAAAGCATATAACAATAAACACTGTAAGTGAATTAGAAATTGCGAAACAACAAATTAAGAAATTTAATTAATGAAAAAAAATTTTTGGAAAAATAAAAATATTTTTATTACAGGGATAGCTGGTTTTGTCGGTTCAAATTTAGCAAAAAATTTAGAAAAATGTGGAGCCAATGTTATTGGCATAACCAAAAGTAAAAAAAAAGATAGTTTATTATATTATGAAAAAATTGATAAAAAAATCAATTTAATATTTGGAGACATTACTGATAAAGAGTTACTAAAGTCTGTTTTTTTAAAATATAAAATTGAAATATGTTTCCACTTAGCAGCACAAGTAGAAGTCGGATCTGCTAAAAAATATCCATATCTTACATGGGAAACAAACGTTCGAGGTACGTATACATTTTTAGAAGTTATCAGAGAGTATAAGAAAGAAATAAAAGCTGTTATTGTTGCTTCATCTGATAAGGCATATGGTCATTATCCTGAAAATAAATTACCTTATAAAGAAAATTACGAGCTTAAAGCAGAATATCCTTACGATACTTCAAAAGCTTGTGCAGACATGATTGCTAAAGCTTATGCAGCTAAATTATTTAAATTGCCAATTTTAATAACTCGTTTTGCAAATATTTATGGACCTGGGCAATTAAATTTTACTGCATTAATACCAGATGCCATAAAAAGTTGTATAACTAAAAATAAATTTACAATAAGGAGTAATGGTGAATCTATCAGAGACTTTGTCTATATTGATGATATTGTTAATTTGTACAAACTTCTAGCAGAGAACTTATATAAAAATCCTAAAAAATTTTCGGGAGAAGTATTTAATGCAGGCACTAATATAAGACATAAAATAAAAGATATTATCAAGGAAATATTCACATATGGGAAAAAAAATAAAGAATTAAAAGAAATTTTTAAAAAAATGCACAAAAATAAAACATCAGGAGAGTTAGTGGCTCAATATATGGATTACGAAAAACTAAATAACTATTTGGGATGGAAACCAAAATTTAAGTTTTCAAATACTCTTCCAGATTTATTTAATTGGTATAAAAAATATTTTAAAAAGAAATAAAATGGCATTAGCAATAGATATGGTGGGGACCAGCTTAGGCAGTGGTACTAGAACGTACAATTTGAATTTTTGTAATTACCTAAATAATGAAAAATTAAAAGAAAAGATATATATTTTTGTAAATAAAAATTTTAATGACAATCTCAAATATTTTAATAATAATAATATTCAATATATAATTAAACCAAATTTTTTAGAAAATATTTTTTTTAGAATTTTATGGATGCAATTCTTATTACCATTTGAATTAAAAATGTTAAAGGTGAACCAATTATATTCCCCAATGAATTTTGGACCAATATTTTTGAAAATATTAAATATAAAATTTATTTTAGCTTTACACTCAAATTTACCATGGGTTTTTTTTAACAGTATGCCTGGTAATAAATTGAGAAATGTTTTGACAAAATTCATTATGGAAAAGTCAATATTTGCTAGTGATATTTTAATTGTAGACTCTAAGTTTGCTAAAAATGAGTTGGTGCAAATATTAAAAATAGATAAAAATAAAATTAAAGTTATATATTTAGGGATAGATAGCAAATATTTAAATGAATCTAAAAATGATTATTATTTAGAAAATTTAAATTACAAAGATTATATTATTTCAGTTCTATCATGTGTAAGATACCATAATATAATTACTTTATTAAAAGCTTTTAAATTATTGAAGAAAGACAATCACCCCAACTTAAAGTTAGTATTTGTTATGCAAATATTAGATCATAATTATTTTCTAGAAATAGAAAGTTTTGTAAGTAAGAATTTTAATGAAGGAGAAATTATATTTTTACACAATCTTAATAATAATTACTTAGTTAACTTATATAAAAAAGCCAAGTTGTACATATTCTCATCTTATTGTGAGGTATTTGGTTTAACATCATTAGAAGCTATGTCCCAGGGATGTCCAGTAATGATTTCAAATTGTTCTGCTTTACCTGAAATCAATGATAAGGGTGCTACATATTTTGATCCTAATAATGATTTAGAAATAAAAGAAATTATGAGTAAAATTCTATTAGAGCCTGGTTTTAGGAATGAACTTATTATAGCTGGTAGAATACAATATAAAAAATATACTTGGGAAAATACTGTTAAAGAGTCTTTAAAAATTCTCAATATATAAATAATTAAATTTTTTTTATCAAATAATTATTAATAAATAATGCATCCATGTCTGTTCTTAGTAGACATTCAGTAGCTTGCTTTGGCGTCATTACAATTGGTTCATTTTCATTAAAAGAAGTATTTAAAAGAATAGGAACACCTGTGAGTAAATTAAAATATTTAATTAAAGTTGCATAGCGATTGTTATTTTCTAAATCTACACTTTGTAATCTTGCTGTGCCATCTATATGCGTAACTGCAGGTATTAATTTTTTTTTTTCATTTTTAACTTCAGCCAAAGAAGACATATAAGGGTTTGTAAAATTACTGTTAAACCAAATGTTTTGAAATTCTTTTAATACCGAAGGTGCAAATGGTCTAAAAGATTCTCTTCTTTTAATCTTCATATTAATTATATTTTTCATATTAGGGTTTCTTGGGTCAGCTAAAATAGAGCGATTACCTAAAGCCCTAGGGCCAAATTCCATTTTTCCTTGAAACCAACCAATTACATTTCCTTCTGAAATTAATTTTGCTGCAATTTTATATAATAGCTCGTCACTTTCAAAATATTCGTAGGAAAATTTATTAAGTAGGGACTCACTTTTAAGAAAATTCATTACTTCTAAATTACTAAAATCTCTTCCCAAGTAGGGGGTTTTTATATTTTCAATTTTATTGTAATATTTTGAAGCAACGATAAAAGCAGCACCTAAAGCACCACCATTATCACCTGGCGCAAAAGGTATATATGTTTTATCAAATAATCCATTATCATCTGTTAAAATTTTATTAGCTGAAGAATTTAGGGCACAACCACCCGCATATACTAAATTATTAGAAAACTTTGTAGATATTAATTTTTGTATTATTTTTTTAAAAAAGAACTCATAAACTTTTTGTACAGACGAAGCAAAATCTTTATTAAATTGTTCTATGTTTTCGTTTTTTTTTAACTCAGTTGAAAATAATTTTAAAAGATTAGAGTTATAGATTTGTCCAATCGATAGTGTTTCATCAGCAATATATTTAAAATTAGTTTTTTGATGATTGAAATAATTTAAATTAAGTTCAAATAATTTATTTTTATTTTCAATAAATAAATGATCTTTAATTTTATGAAAATATTTTGGTTCTCCGTAAGCAGCTAAGCCCATTATTTTGTATTCATCACCATAGTTTTGATAGCCTAAAAACTGAGTCATACCATGATAAAAGATTCCTAATGAGTCAGGAAAATATACTTTTTCATTAATTTTAATTTTATCCTGATTACACTCCGCAATAGCAAGAGTGGTAAAGTCTCCCGAACCATCAATTGATAATCCGATAGCATCCTTAAACCCAGAAGGATAAAAAGCAGAAGCTATATGAGCAAGGTGATGTTCTACGTAGTGAAATTTTACATTTTTATTTAATGTAAAATTTTTAATTAAATGTTGTTTTATAAAAGTTTTTTTTTTAATCTTATTTTTTAAATAATTTTTATTAGATAAGAAATTTCTTAAAAAAAATTTTAATTTAGGTATAAGATTACTTGAGGGCTTTGTATTGAAAGCAACATCAGTTATTTCAACATCATTTATTCCAGCGATTTTTAGGCATTCTTTAATGGATTCATCTGGATAACCAGAAAAATGTTTTTTTCTATTAATTCTTTCCTCTTCAATTGCAGCTATTAATTTGCCATCTATTAAAATACAAGCTGAAGCATCAGCATGATAAGCATTTATTCCAAGAACTATCTTCATGTAGGATTATGTTTATTTAAAACTTGAAAATTCATTTTGTTTAATAAAATCTATTGTTAAAAATTTATTTTTAAAAAATTTAATTTGTTTTTTATATTTTTTATCTATGAGAATTGTTACACCATTGGATAAACATTCAATAGTAAAAAAACTATATATATTTTCACCTGATGCCAATGTAAATTTTGAACGAAGTTGAAGTTTTTTAATATCTGTATTTTTTAAAAAACCTAAATTTTTTATATTTTTAATGTTTAATTTATCTCCAACAACAAAAATTTTATATTTAGTTAATGCTATTTTTTTAACAAAATCATAGGGGAAAAAACTTTTTTTATTTTTATGTTTTCGGTAATATAATAAAAAATCAATATTTTTTTTATATTTTAAATTTTTTTGAACACTTAATTGGTTAATTACAAAATTTAATTTACTTCTTTTTAATATATTTTTTGAAAGATATTTTTTTAATAAATCTGTTGAAAAAATAATTTCTTTTGATCTAATCAATAAAAATTGTTGACTAATTTTATAAAAAATTGGAAAACAGAATTTTCTAAAATAAAAATTTATTTTATTATATTTAGAAAATTTAGCACCCCCTGTAATTGGACCCAATATAGTATTAGGTGGAAGTAATAAAAAAATTAAAAAATTCCATAAGGGCAAATAATTTATATAGCCAGCTTTTTTACCTTGAAGAAAATACTTCCAACAGTACAAAATCCCTATAAATGGATATATATATCTGTAATTTGCACATTTAGTTTTTTTATTAATCCTGATGGTTAAATTTTTTTTCTTCTTTAATTCCTCTATAAAAAGCCTTGCAAGCTTTCCTTCTCCAGTGTTTTTGGAGTAGTCGCTGGCCCATATATATATTCTTTTTTTATTCAATTTCTCTAAAGTATATTTTGTCATATTTTTTTTGGATGATACTGCCTTTGGTATAAAAATATAAACTTTCTAGTAATCTTTTTATCCTTCTCCAAGTATCAGTTCTTAATCTCCAAATAAATTCATAATTTGATAAAAAGTTAGGAACTTTTCTTTCTTCTCCTGAGGCTATTGCTAGCGATGCACCTATACAAATAACTTTATAATTTTTATTATTTTTAGCTAAACTATATGCTAACTGTTCTTGTTTGGGTGTTGGCAATGTTACGAAGGTTAGTGAATTTTTTGGTAAAATAATTTTTTGTTTTTTTAAAACTGATATTGGTGCATATGGAAGTTTTATATTTATTATTTTCTTCTTAAATTTTTTTTTTAAATATATGGTAGTTTTTTTAGTTATGTTTCCAACCACATAAATAGTTTTAATAGTAGAAGGAATTTTCAATTTATCAACTAATTCTCTACCTGGTTTTTTTTTTATACCTATATATCTTTTGGCCCAAACACCATCTAACCAATGGTATTGATTTTTGTGAAAATTAACCTTGTTCTTTATTAAGTATCCTAAAAAAGCCAGATTCATTGCAGATAAAATAAAATTATTTTTAAAAGGAATTTTATTTAGTTTATCAATTAAGACAAAACTTTTTTTTTTCATTTCATTGACGTCAAAATGAATTTTATAATTTTTGAAACTTTTATTAATTTTATCTTTATTATAAAAAAAAAGCTGCTCAACTTTAAATACAAATCTTAAAAATATAATTAATTTAAGTTTTTTAATTTTATTTATTTTAAAAGATTCTAAAATTTCTTTGGTTGATATTACATAGCTCCAAATATTTTTACCAGATATTCCTCCCAATCTCATTCTAATAGATGTCATATCTATGTTTTTAAAATTAACCCGATTTATATAAAGAATTCTTAAAAAAAAATCAAAATCAGAAGCTATTTTAAAACTTTCCTCATACATGCCATATTTCATATAAATACTTTTTTTTATATATGAACCTGGATGTGCAGGCATTAACCCAAGAGACAAGTGCCATCTTTTAAATTTTATAGAACTGAATAATCTTTTAATATTAATAAAATTATTATCTTTAAAATAAACTACATTACTAAAAAAAACTGAAATTTTTTTATGTTTTTTTATTTTTTTCACCATTTTTAAAACTGAATCATTGGATTGAAAAAAATCATCTGAATTTAATATTGTAATATAGGACATGCCTGATTTTTTAATTCCAAAATTGATTGCTTTATAAATTCCAGATTTAGGCAACTTATATAGTTTTTTATTTTGGTTTGGATATGCTTTAATTATATCCAGAGTTTTATCTTTTGACCCTCCATCAATAATTATATGTTCTATATTTTTATATGTTTGTGATAAAACTGAGTTTAGCGTATCTCTAATTGTTGCTTCACTATTTAGTGTGACAGTTATTATTGTGATTTTCATGAATTTAATATTGTATAAATATTTTTATTAATATAATAATAATTTTGTTACTATTATGAAAGTTAAAAAAGCTCTTATCACAGGTGTTACTGGACAAGATGGCTCTTATTTATCAGAGTACTTGCTCAAAAAAAACTATATTGTTTATGGTATTAAAAGAAAATCATCCTCCTTTAATACTGATAGAATTAATCACATATACTCAAACAAAAAATTTAAAAAAAATTTTTTCCTTATTTATGGTGATTTGACAGACTCAAATTCTGTTTCAAATATAATAAACAAAATTAAGCCAGATGAAATTTATAATCTAGCTGCACAAAGTCACGTTGGTGTAAGCTTTGAACTACCAGCTTATACAGCTCAAGTTAATGCGATAGGCACATTAAACATTTTAGAAGCAATAAGGTCTGCTAGTTTAGAATCTAAAACTAAGTTTTATCAAGCATCAACTTCAGAGTTATTTGGAGAAATACAGGATACAAAACAATCTGAAAAAACTAAATTTTATCCTAAAAGCCCTTATGCTACCTCTAAATTATTTGCATACTGGATTACTAAAAACTATAGAGAATCTTATGGTATTTTTGCATCCAATGGGATCTTGTTTAATCATGAGTCTCCCAGAAGAGGAGAAACTTTTGTAACAAGAAAAATTACAATTGGAATAAGCAGAATAATTCAAGGTGTTGAAAAATGTTTATATTTAGGAAATATTTATTCTTTAAGAGACTGGGGCCATGCAAAAGACTATGTTGAGATGTGTTGGAAAATAATTCAGCATAAGAGACCAGATGATTTTATTGTAGCTACCGGTAAACAGTATTCTGTAAAATTTTTTGTTGAAAGTTGTTTTAGGTACATGGGTATAAAAATAAAATGGAGTGGTAAAGGTCTACACGAAACTGCTAAAATAATAAGTTTTAATAAAGAAAAATACCCTAATCTTGCACATAATATGAAAGTAATCAAAATAGATAAAAAGTATTTCAGACCAAACGAGGTTAATAATCTTATTGGTGATTCGTCTAAATCAAAAAAAATTCTTTTTTGGAAAGCAAAAACTTCTATTGATACTTTGATTAAAGAAAT
>Ga0315339_1002794_pt1 | contig 12838 bp, 14 predicted proteins | sample ASW17metaG_FD_204514 | JGI IMG/M metagenome (GOLD analysis project Ga0315339, IMG submission 204514) | Ammonia-oxidizing marine archaeal communities from Pacific Ocean, United States - ASW #17 | ecosystem: Environmental > Aquatic > Marine > Oceanic | place: USA: California | collected 2016-12-05
CCTGTGCCGTCATCCGAATTAATGCCCAGGACCTCGCCGATGCCGCCGAATGGCGACGACGTGACCATGGCTGCCGAAATGATTGCCGGTGCCAGCCGCATCGTTGTGATGGCAGGCATGGGCGCGGTGGACGCTGGGGCAGGACGGGCCTGCGCCGAATTGGCAGCGCGCTGTGACGGGCTGTTGGCAACGACCTTGCCCGCGCGCGGGTTGTTCCATGACGACCCGTTCAGCATCGGCATCGCCGGTGGGTTCTCCAGCGACGTCGCGCGCGAAAACCTTGGCGAGGCGGACTTGATTATCGCGGTCGGATGCTCACTGGCCAAGCATAATTCCGACGGCGGCAAGCTGTGGCCCAAGGCCAAGCTTTTGCAGGTCGACGTTGACCCGGTGACCGTCTCGCAAGGGGTCATCGCGGCGCAGGCGCATCTGCGTGCCGATGCGCGTCTGGGGGCAGAAGCGCTGGCCGAGACCATCCCGCAACGTGCAACGAACTGGCGTTCGCCAGAGCTCGCAAAGGCGATCCAAACCCGCCCAGCCGATGCGGCAGAATTCGCACCAGAGCCGGGCGTGCACGACCCACGTGACGTGGTCACCGCGCTGGATCAGGCAATTCCGGCCGAGTGGCAGTTGGTCAACTCTTCGGGCCACTGTTCGTATTATTTCGCCCAGATGCCGCGCCGCCCGCAGACGCATTTCCTGACGATCCGCGAATTTGGGGCCATCGGCAACGGCATCTCTTTCGGCATGGGTGTCGCCGCCGCGCGGCCCGGCGACACTGTGGTGGTGTTTGACGGCGACGGCAGTCTGCTGATGCATATCCAAGAGCTGGAAACCATCGCGCGCCATGGCATGAACATCCTGTTCGTGGTGCTGAATGACGGTGGCTTTGGGTCAGAATTTCACAAGCTACGGGCAGAGGGGCTGTCGGATGTGGGCGCTGTTTTCGGCCGCACCGATCTCGCCGCCATCGCGCGTGGCTTCGGCATCGGGGCAGAGGTGATTTCAGATCTGGCAGACCTACCGGCGAAGATTGCCGAATTCGCCAAAACCGGCGGTGCCGCTGTCTGGGATATTCCGATCAATGACAAGATCATGTCGCCGGTCATCCGGCGGGCACATCCGGAGGGCGGAAAATAGCAGTGGATTTGTTGCGCCAAATTGGTATGCTATTGCATACAATGAAGGAGATTTCCAAATGACCCTCTCCCATGAACCCATGCTGACAGACGCGCTTGGTTGTTTGAAATCCGCGCAACAGGCGCTGTTTGCCGAGATTTCCAGCTACCCGACGCCGATTTCCGGCTGCGACGCGCAGTTCAACCATCTGCTGAGCGAGCGGGGCAAAATAGCCGAGGCACTTGCCGCGCTCGGATCGACTCCATTCGTAGCCACGCCACGCATCCCAGAGCAGGACGCACGGGTGGAAAGCCGATGAAGGTTCATATCCTTGACGACTGGTTTGACACGCTACGCACGCTGGGCAGTTTTGCCAAGTTGGAGCGCCATGACGTTACCGTTTGGAATGACCATAACGAGGACGTGGATGTCTTGGCGGAACGCCTGCAAGACGCCGAGGCGCTGGTGCTGTTTCGCGAGCGTACGCAGGTGGATGACGCGCTGTTGTCGCGCCTACCAAACCTGCGCCTGATCTCGCAGCGCAGCGTCTATCCGCATGTCGATGTGCCGGCCTGCACGGCGCATAACGTGCTGCTGAGTTCCAACATGCATTCCGGTACGCCCTCTGTCGCGGCGTCCGAATTGACATTCGCATTGCTACTGGCATCGGCGCGGCAGATTCCGCAGCAGATGGCGTCGTTACAGCGTGGCGACTGGCAAATGGGCGTCGGGCAAACCATGGCTGGGCGGACACTGGGGTTGTATGGATATGGGCGTATCGCCGGGCAGGTAACAAAGTATGCCGAGGCTTTCGGAATGCGGGTCGTCTGGTGGGGATCAGACGCTGGCCGCGCGCGTGCGACTGCCGATGGGGCCACGGTTGCCAGTAGTCGCAAGGCGTTCTTTGCTCAGTCCGATTTCGTCAGCATCCACGTGCGGCTAAAACCGGAAACCCGCGGGATCATTACGGCAAATGACCTGCTGGCGATGAAACCCGGCGCGACGTTTGTGAATACCTCACGCTCGGGTCTGGTGGGCCCCGGCGCGCTAGAGGCTGCGTTGGCAGCGGGGCGGCCCGGACGGCTGGCGCTGGATGTCTTTGACGTTGAACCCCTGGTCGATGCCAATGACCCGATCATCAGCCATCCGAACGTAATCAGCACGCCCCATATCGGTTACGTCACCGAGGACGAGCTGGATTTGCAGTTCTCGGACATCTACGACCAGATCAATGCCTATGCCGAAGATGCCCCGATCCACATGATCAACCCAGAGGTCCGGGGCACCGGATGAGGCGCTATTCGGCCCAGTCGGGCATCGGTGTGCCCTGCGGGAAGATGACGGTGCCGTCTTCGTCAGACACAAGGAAATCGCCTGATTTCACCCGGGCCTCGCCGATGCGAATATCCAGGCCAACCTGGCCATCGCCGCGCCGCTTGCCGGGGCGCGGGATATGTCCAAGCGCCAGAATGCCCATGTCAAGCTGTGCCAGCTCGGCCACGTCACGCAAGGCACCCCAGATAACAATGCCAGCCCAGCCCGCCTTTAGCAGACCGGCAGCGATCATATCGCCCATCACAGCGCTTCGCACCGACCCGGCAGCATCGACCACAAGGATGCGCCCCTTGCCGTCAACCTCCATCAACTGCTTCAGTACGCTGTTATCTTCAAAGCACTTAACCGTTTCGACCCGCCCGGAGAACGCCGCATGCCCGCCGTATGACCGCAGGCCAAACGGCACGATCTCAAGGGTATCGCCAAAGTCGTCGTGCAGGTCGCAGGTCGGGGTCATGTCGGTCGGTCCTATTCGTTTGCGCTTGGATTTCCTGCGGACCATAACGCACCGAGGGGCAATGTGAATGGGTTGATTGAGATGCAGATGGCAGGGCTGGAAAGTGTGGCGGTCTATAGCCTGTTGGTGGCCAGTTTCGTTGCATCTTTCATCACCATTTCGTTGGGTATCGGCGGCGGAGCACTGTTGCTGGCGATCATGGCCAGCCTGATGCCGCCCGCCGCGTTGATCCCGGTGCATGGTGTTGTTCAGTTAGGGTCCAATCTGTCGCGCGCCGGGCTGCTGATCAGGCATATGCACTGGGCGGCGATTGGCGGTTTCGCGGTTGGGTCTGTGATTGGTGTGGTCCTTGGCGGGCTGGTGGTGGTGGAGCTACCTGGCAGTATTATTCAGATTGGCGTCGGGTTATTCGTGATCTGGAGCGTGCTGACGCGCCCGCCAAAGTGGCTGTCGGCCTGGCCATGGCTGACTGGCGGGATTTCCAGTTTCCTGACGATGTTTTTCGGCGCAACCGGGCTATTCGTGGCGAATTACAGCAAGTCGTTAAATCTGCCACGACAGGCGCATGTGGCGACCCATGCGGGGTTGATGACGGTGCAGCATTGCCTGAAGGTCTTGGCCTTTGGCATGCTTGGGTTTGCCTTTGCCGAATGGGTGCCCTTTGCGGTTTTGATGATGGTCAGTGGTGTTGCCGGAACTTTGGCCGGCCGCATGGTGCTGGTGCGGATCAGTGACAAACATTTCAAGCGGGCACTGGATGTTGTGTTGATCTTGATCTCGCTGCGGCTGATCTGGAACGGGGTGACATAGGCGCAGTTCCAGTAGGTTTTGCGGCGCGCTTTGAGTGCCGTGAGAGGGCGCGGGAACCTGCGGAAAAGCACCGCGCCACTACGGCACCGCTATCGTTGAGCTTGCTCAACGATGACAGACCCGCGTTGGGTCTTTCCCGAAGACGTGGAAGACATACATGAAGTCGTCGTCGACAACGGTGGCGGATCGCACCGTTTGCGCGACGCCGCCTTTCGTGAACCCCCGCTTGGCAGACCGCAGAACCAATATGCCTATGCAGAGGCGGATAGTCGCGGGCAACACCCTGGACCGACAGTTCCAAGTCCATGAACCAGATACCGTTTGGGTAACGGACATCACCTATATCAAGGTGCCTGAGGGCTGGTCATATCTGGCCGTTTGGCGACGTAAGTCCGTGACCAAAGCGATGACCCATTCTGACCGAGGGTCGCAGTTCACCCGCAAAGCGTGGCGATCATTCCTCAGAAAAAACAACCTGGCGGCCAGCATGAGCCGGCGTGGGAATTGTCATCCCTCTGATGCATGTAAACATGCACTGCCGGGCAATCGACAACGCCGTTGCCGAGAGCTTCTTCCATCTATTGAAACGCGAGCGCATCAGGCGCCTGATGTATCTCAGGCGTGCCGCCGCAAAGCAGGATCTGATCGACTACATCGAGATGTTCCACAACCCGAACCGCAAGCACACAAACAACGGCATACTGTCGCCAGTAGACTGTGAAAAAAAACAGCAGAAACTGAACAAGACAGGCATCTGGGAAGCTTGGGGCACCTCAGGTCTTCGCCAAAACCCAACGTGAATTCCCGCACATATAAAAGCGATACCAGGGTGTTTCTTTTGGGGAAGGGGCTGCTTTTCAACCACCGACGGTGCCACCACCGAAGACATCGTACTTCGGTACTTGGAACAACAGATCCAACACACGACCACCGCCAGTCGCTAGTGATCTAGTATCAAAGAAGTGGCCTGAACAGAAATCCTCAGGTGAACTGCGTCACGGTGATGCCAGCGCTTTGCAGGCCATCACGCACGCCGCGTGCGAGGGCGACGGCCTGTGCGTTATCACCGTGCACACAGATTGTGTCGATGCGACTGGGGATTTGTTTGCCGGATTCGGTGATGATTGCCCCGGATTGGACCATATTTGTGATCCGCTGGGCAGCATAGGCTGCATCGTGGATCACGGCACCGGGCAACGCGCGATCGACCAATGTGGCGTCGTCATTATAGGCGCGGTCCGCGAAGATTTCGGCGGCGTATTTGCAGCCCAGATCCTTGACGACGGTTTCCTGTGCAGTCGCGGCCAGCACCATGATGATGATGTCGGGGTTGACTGACAGTGCCGCCTCATAACAGGCGCGGGCCATCGCGGCGTCTTCGCTGCACATGTTGGCCAGTGCGCCGTGCAACTTTAGATGCCGCACATGGCCACCAGCGGCGTGGGCCATCGCCTGTGCGGCCCCCAGTTGATAGCGCACGGAATTGCCGAGAGTCTCCAGCGGCACATGCATCCGGCGGCGACCAAAGCCTTGCAGGTCAGCAAAGCCGGGATGTGCGCCGATGCCGACGCCGTTTTGCACCGCTGTGGCCATCGCCTGGGCCATCACGTCCGGATCACCGGCGTGAAAGCCGCAGGCGATATTGGCGGATGTGACAACATCCAGCAGGGCGGTGTCATTGCCCATCGGCCAAGGACCAAAGCTTTCGCCCATATCGGCGTTTAGATCCACAGAGACTGTCATTTCGGCTCCTCGTTTCCGGCGATAACGCCGCTGATCAGTTGATAAGACAGCAGGTCGCGAATGTCATGAGGGTTGCGCACCAGTGGGCGGATGGCGCGGGGCAGGGCGGTGAGATGGGCCTGCCCTGCGGCATAAATCGCCAGCGCCTGATCGCGGCTGATGAACTGAAACCGCAACGGATCACCCGCGCGGGCCTGCGCGACCAGTGGGATATCGGTGGGGATCACCGTGGCAATACGCGGGTAGCCGCCGGTGGTTTGGCATTCGCCCAGCAAGACAAAGGGCGTGCCATCGCCGGTGACCTGAATGTCGCCGGGCACCACCATTTCCGACAGGATATTAAGCTGGCCAGCGGCAGCAAAGGGCGCGCCCTCGAAAGCCATACGCGCGCCCATGCGATTTCCACGCGGATCGCGGGTGAAAGTCGTGGATTCCAGCCGAGCCAGCGTGTCGGCGTCAAACTGGCTGGTCTGAACGCTGGTGATAATGCGAATGGTGCCGCCGGTGAAGCGATCGGGGATATCAAGCGTACACCCGGTTTCCGCATCGCTATCCCTGCCAATTGGTATCTCGTCGCCCTCCGCAACAGGCTTGCCTATGTGGGCTACCAAATGAACGGAACGCGAGCCGATGAACAAAGGCGTCGCAATGCCTCCGCCCAGATGCAGATAGCTGTAATTGCCGCGTTTCGCATTGCCCAGCGTCAGTTTTTGCCCCCGGTGCAGCATGTGGCTGGCGTTCCATACGATGGCCTCGCCCTCAATACTGGCAGGCATCGGCGCACCGGTCAGGGCGATGCGGATGGTATCCTGTGCCTCGAATATCCCACCGAGCCCGGCGAGTTCCAGCGCGGCGTAATCTGGCGACTGTCCCAGCAGCGCGGCCCCTTCGTGCAGGGCCAAAATGTCGGCGGCCCCGCCGGGCGACATGCCCTCATCCAGATGGCCAAGGCGGCCCTGGTCCTGCACCGTGGTTCCGGGCCCGCAGCGGTGGATCAGCATGGCGCGGCTCATGGCAGAACCTCGCACGTCGCACCGCCATTGCCCGAGGTATCGGTGGCGCGAATGTGATCCAGTTCCTCGGTGGTGATCTCGCGAAACGTCACCTCGTCCCCCGGCGTCAGGGCCACGGGGTGTTTTGACTGCGGGCGAAAACAGCTAAAACCCGTCTGCCCGATATGTCGCCAGCCAGTGGGCGCGGGACCCGCAAATATAATCAACTGCCGAATGGCCACCACCAAGGACGCACCGGGCACCTGTGGGTTCAACTGCGTCATGCGCGGAATATCCCAAGCGGGCGGCAACTGCCCCATATAGGGCTGTCCGGGCGCGAACCCCAACGTCAGTACCCTGACGCGCGCATTGGCGATATCGTGCCGGGCCTGCTCTGCGTCCAGCCCGGCGGTTTCGGCAGCATCAAGGAACTGCGGGCCATGGTCGCCGCCAATAACCGTTGGAATGCACCACAGCTTGCGCCCGCCGGGCAGTGGCGCGGTCAGCCAATCGGACTGCGCCAGTAGTTCCGTCAGCCGTGTGTGCAGATCATCATGCGACAAGATCAAAGGATCGAAGCGGACAAAGACCGATGTCAACGAAGTTGCGGTTTCGGAAATCCCCTCCCAGCCTGCCGCATTCAGGGCCGCACGAAACGCCAATGCAGCACGGTTGGCGGAATCGCCAAAGACTCCGGCAAAGCTGACCAGTTTGCCGGTCAGCCCGACATCGCGGATCATCGGATAGGTGTCAGGGGACGGGGCCATAAAACCTCTGCATCAGGATCGGGGTCAGGTACATCGGCACCTGATAGCAGCCGATGAAAATCAGTATAGGGTCTGTGACCGTCGCGGGAAGGGCGACCAGAAACAGCGCGATATTGCGGTTGCCCGCGATGATGCTGGCGGGGACTTGCGCGCCCAACAGTCTTGCGGCGATCTGCATGCCGAAGTTAACCCCAAACGCCAGAACCAGCCAGCCGACGAGCGTTCCGGGATCACTGCGCAGGGTGGGGCCAACGGCGGACATAAGCGCGATGACGATGATCGCCAGCGTCAGTGCCGCCAAGCCATCGAGCGCCTTGATGGTGTCGGGCGCGGGGCTGGCAAAGAACCGCCTCCGCAGGGCAAAGGCGGCGGCAATGGTGACGCCAAGCACAAGCGTCAGGCGCAAGGCGGTTGTGATAACCTCTGCGACGCCGCCCAACGCTGGGGTTAGCCAAAAGATCGGCAAAACAGTCAGCGGCAGCAGCAGCGTGCCAAGGATCAAAAGGCGCATCGCCGGGGCCGGGTCATGGCCCAGCATGACGGTAAACGCCGGGCTGCCTGAAATGGATGGGGCCGACATGGCCAGAATGATCGCCAGCGCAACCGGGCTGGACAGCCAGCCGGTCATGGCCGCCACGATCACCAGCGCCATTGGCACGCCAAACTGCATGCCAACCACCAACCACAGGCTGCCGCGTGCCTGTTGCAGGTTGCCAACCGCCGCGCGCGCGCCGATCCGCAGCGCGCTGACAAAAACCAGAAACGCAACCATCACAGGCAGTGCCGGTTTCATCGCGGCGGCTAGACCCGGCAGAGTGAACCCCGCGATCAGGCCAAGCACCAGCAAGGCGCGACCATGACGCGCGGCATACCTAAGCGTTTGCAGGACCATGTTCTTTTCCTAACGGCTGCGCCTTGGCGCTAGCCCCCCGGCCCCTTGCGGATGTTGTCCGGCAGCCATGTCGCGATCTCTGGGAATACGATCAGGACAAAGACCATCAACACCATGATCAGGAACATCGGAAACGCCGCGCGCGCGATGAACCCCATCTCGTGGTTGGTCATGCCTTGCAGCACAAAGAGGTTGAACCCGATCGGCGGCGTAATCTGCGCCATCTCGACCACGACCACGATGAAAATGCCGAACCAGATGAGGTCGATCCCGGCCTCTCGCACCATCGGCTCGACCACGGCCATGGTCAGCACGACGGATGAAATCCCGTCCAGGAACATGCCCAATACGATGTAGAACACCAGCAAAACCATCAACAGTTGGAACTTCGTCAGCTCAAACCCCGCGATCAAGTCGGCCAAGCCTCGCGGCAACCCGGTGAACCCCATCGATAGCGACAGAAACGCCGCGCCCGCCAAAATCAACGCAATCATGGCGCTGGTGCGGGTCGCGCCCATCAGGCTTTCGGTGAATGTCTTCCAGTTCAGCGATCCTTGCCCCGCCGCCAAAACCAGCCCGCCGATCACGCCGAACGCTGCGGCCTCTGTTGCCGTGGCATAGCCCAAATACATCGACCCAATCACAACCGTGATCAGCAAGAAAACCGGGATCAGGAACCGCGAATTTGCAACCCGCTGGCCAAAGCTCATCGGTGGTTCCGCCGCCGGGTTCCACTTGCGCGACACCTTCGACATGATCGCCACATAGGTCATGAACATCGTTGCCAAAACCAGCCCCGGCAGGATGCCCGCAAAGAACAGCTTTGAGATGCTTTCGTTGATGGTCACGCCATAAACGATCAACGTCAGCGACGGCGGTATCATCAGCCCCAGCGTCGCTGCCCCGGCCAATGTGCCAATGATCATCGTCTCCGGGTATTCGCGGCGGCGCAATTCCGGGATCGACATTTTGCCGACGGTCGTCAGGGTTGCCGCCGACGATCCCGACACCGCCGCAAATACCGTACAGCCGACGATATTCGTATGCACCAACCCGCCCGGCAGGCCCGATAGCCACGGGGCCAGCCCCTTGAACATGTCTTCTGACAGCCGCGTTCGATATAGGATTTCACCCATCCAGATGAACAGCGGCAAGGCGGTCAGCGTCCAACTGGACGAGGCGGACCAGACGGTCGTTAGCATGACGTCACCAACCGGACGGCTGGTAAATAACTCCATCCCGACCCAAGCGACGCCCATCAGCGCAAGGCCGACCCACACGCCGGTGCCCAGCAACAGGAACAGCACAAACAAGAACAGGATGATGATTGAAAGATCTTCCATTGCGGCTATTCCCCGTGGCTTTGGTCGACCAGATCACGGGTGATCCGGTGGTTGCCAGAGACGATCAGACTGATCAGATGATCGGTCAGCGCAATCGCCAAAATCACCGCGCCCAGCAGCATGGCGGACTGCGGTATCCAAAGCGGGGTCTTGTCCTGCCCCTGGCTTATGTCGTTGAATTTCCACGACCAATAGACGAATTTCTGCGCGTAATAGACAAAGTACCAACCAACGGCGGTGCCGATGCCAAAGCACCAGATTTCCAAGACCCGCCGCAGCTTGGGCCCAACCGCATTGATCAGGATCGACACCCGAATGTGCGACCCACGATTTAACGCGTTGGCAAAGGCCAGAAAGCTGGCGGCGGCCATGCAATACCCGGCATAATCCGGCGCACCGGGGAAAACCTCGCCCGTCCAGCGGGCCAGCATCTGCACCACGATCAGGGCCAAAATGCCGATCAGGCACAGGGCGGCAAGGATACCCGACCCAAGATAAAGAAGATCGAGGCCGGAGCGGAGAGCTTTGAGCGCGCGCATGGTCTGCCCTTGTTTGAAATAATAGGGGGTGCGCCGCCCCGAATTCTCTCTGGGGCGGCGTGTAACTAACTGTGGCAACGGCCCCGGATCAGGGCCGCTTGACGATAGGATTACTGCATCGACAGGAAGTTATCGACGATGGCTTTGCCCTCGTCCCCTGCGGCTTCCAACCATTCGGCGGTCATCGTCTCGCCAATGGCCTTCAACTCGCCGACCATCTGCTCTGAAGCCGGGCCAACCGTCATGCCGCCGTCACGCAGACCTTGCAGGGTAAAGCCGGTGTATTCCTTGGACCGCCAGTTGCCCGCGTACTCGGCCATGCCTGCACAAGCGGTAATGACGGCCTTATTCTCGTCAGTGACACCGGACCAGGTGTCAGAGTTCACCATCACATAGTTGCGTGGCAGCCAGGCGTCGACCTCATAGAAATAGCTAAGCGATTCCCATACCTTACGGTCGTATCCTGTGGACCCGGAAGAGATCATTGAATCGGCCACACCGGTCGCAAATGCCTGGCTGATTTCAGCCGCCTCAATGGTCACCGGCAACATGCCCGTCAGCTCTGCCAACCGCGAAGTCGCGTTGTTGTAGCTGCGAAACTTGATGCCCGCCATTTCGGCCACAGACGTCACTTCGTTCTTGAAATACAGCCCTTGTGGTGGCCATGGCACTGAATACAGCAGTGTCAGGTTCTGGCTGGCCAGCAGATCCGTCATCGGGCCTTTGGCGGCTTTCCAAAGCTTGTCGGCATCGTCAAACGAGGTCGCCAGGAACGGGATGGAATCAAAGCCGAACAGGGCGTTCTCGTTCTGGTGACCCGACAGCAGGCGCTCGCCGATCTGGACCTGACCGGTCTGGATGGCGCGTTTGATTTGCGCGCCGGGGAACAAGCTGCCCGAGGGGTGCGTCACGATCTCAATATCGCCGCCGGTGCCGGTGGTGACACAGCTGGCAAATTCCGCGCCAACCGCAGAATGAAAGTTGCTGGCGGAATAGGCCATCGGCATATCCCACTTTTCACCGGCCTGCGCGGCGACAGTTGTCGCTGCGGTGATGGCTGTCGCAGCCAGTAGTTTGGTCATTGTTTTCATGGTCTTACTCCCGGTTGTAGTTTTTAGTCTTAATAGCATTCTCAAACTCAGCTCATGTGAACCGTGCCGGAGAATACGCCGTTACGTCAATGTTTGGTTTGCGCCCGGCGATCATCTGCGCCAGCAAACGCCCGGTTTTTGGCCCGCCAGTCAGCCCGATGTGGTGATGGCCAAAGCCGGTAAACGCCCCGCTTAGGCCTGGAACTTCGCCGATCACCGGAATGGAATCGCTGGGCGCGGGCCGATGCCCCATCCATTCGGTCTTTTCCGACCAGGTCAGGCCGGGCAGGGCGGCTTTTACGTTTTTCATCAGCAAATCAAATGGGGGGCGAGACGGGGCGGCATCCAACCCGCCAAATTCGACCACCCCGGCGGCGCGCAAACGCCCCTCCATCGGGGTTATGACGAACTTGCCGCTGGCGACCATAACCGGCGATTTTGGCATCACCGACGGGTTCCAGAATTCAATGTGATAGCCGCGTTCGGATTCAAGCGGCACCGTCAGGCCCAGCTTTTTGCACAGCGGCCCCGACCAGACGCCGGTGGCAATGACCGCCGCATCACAGACGATGACCTCGCCCCCCGCGCGCACGCCTGTTACGGCACCGTTTTCGCGCAGGATGTCCTGCACATCCGCCTTGATCAGCTGCCCGCCCGCATCCACAAACGCCGCCGCCAGGTCTTTGACATACTGCCCCGGATCACTGATGCGCCCGTGGTTGCCCAGCCGCGTCGCAAAGCCCAAATGATCCGCAAATACAGGATCATAGCCCTTAAACGCCGCGCTTTCCAATTCGTCCCACTCAAACCCGTGATCCCGCCGGATCGACCAGCCAAAGGCGTCGCCGTCATAATGCGCGCGGTCGTTGTAGATGAAGAGATAATCCGACGGCACAATCCACTTTTCCGCCCGCGTCCCACCCGCCAAAGCTTGATGATCCGCCAAGCTGTCGCCGACAATACCATTCACCGCCGCCGCGATACGTTTCGTGTCGGCGGCATTGGCATGGCGCAGATATTTCACCAGCCAAGGCATCAATTTCGGCAGGTATCCCCATTTCAGAAACAGCGGCTGGTTCGGGCTCAGCGCCATTTTCGGTGCCTTGGCAATCAACCCTGGCCCGGTCACCGGAACGATCGAACAAGATGCCAGAACGCCGCCGTTGCCGTAACTCGTGCCCTCGGCAGGCCCGGCGCGGTCGATCAAAACCACCTTATGCCCGTCGCGTTGCAACCAGATCGCGGTCGAAACCCCGACGATCCCCGCGCCGATAATCGCAACGGTTTTGGTCATGAAGCGCTTTCCTTATCGCGGCCGCAGATTGCAGCTGCCGGGTGATTCCCTGCGACTAGCTTCGCACAATTTGACACTACGTCAATAAAATGTTGACAAAACGTCGATATATTCGCATCGTTAGGCATGAGCAACGCACCCTCTAAACACATCGTATCCTCCGCCCATCTGGCCGAGGGCAGCTTTCCCGAAGTGTCCGAACTGGAATTCGGCCTGATCATCGCTGGCAACGCGTTTGAACGCTGGACCGTGCGGGCGATGGCGGCGGCGGGCCACCCGGAATTGTCGGCGCTGGACGTCTTGGTGTTGCACCGCGTGCGTCACCGCGACCGGCCCAAAAAGCTGGCCGATATCTGTCTGGTGTTGAACGTCGAGGATACCCACACGGTCAACTACGCCATCAAGAAACTGACCCGTGCCGGGCTGGTCACCGAAGGACGGCAAGGTAAGGAAAAG
>Ga0315339_1002795_pt1 | contig 12832 bp, 7 predicted proteins | sample ASW17metaG_FD_204514 | JGI IMG/M metagenome (GOLD analysis project Ga0315339, IMG submission 204514) | Ammonia-oxidizing marine archaeal communities from Pacific Ocean, United States - ASW #17 | ecosystem: Environmental > Aquatic > Marine > Oceanic | place: USA: California | collected 2016-12-05
CGCACCGCCGTCTTCGGCGCCGTGCAACTGCTCGGTGACATAGAGCGAATCAAAATGCGTGACCCGATAATCAAAGGACTGGATCCAGGGCCGCACCGGCACATCGTGCGCAGTGGCTAATTTTTGTAAGCGCTGGCACCCTTGCAAAAGGAAGTAGTAGGGATAATCGACCGGACGGTCGATACGCTCAAATCCATCTTCGAAATGCGAGGGGTAGAGCATAGGACTGACCGCATCGAGATGCGGCAGCAAATCGGGCAAATGTTGCCCGATCGTTCGTCGATCCGCCTCCCGCCCCCACGCCGCGACCCCGAAAATATCGGCCGAGAGCAATACCCCCATAGGCTCGAGTACGCGCTCGACCTCTGTGACAAAATCAGTAATGATGCGGTCTTTCGGTACCACTGCGGGGTCAAATGCGAAAACGGCGTCGGATAAATTCCCTTCCGTCGGAAAGCGCACATAGTCGAGTTGTATCTCGTCGACGCCCAACTCCGCTACTTCGCGCACTATGGCCAAGAGATACTCCTGCACCTGAGGCAGCGACGGATCGACCCAATTACTTTTACCGCGTTCCGACCACAGCGCCGGACCCTCGCGCGATAAAGGCACAAAATCAGGGCGTTCCCGAGCCAAACGGGCATCGTAAAAACACGTCAACCGCGCCACGACATGAATATTGCGCCGGTGCAGCGCATCGAGCATTTTGGCCGGTTGCGCGATAGGCGCCCGCTGGCCAGCGCCTATTTCCAAGGCTAGCGGCACCGAGGAAGCATACCCGAGATTCCCATAGCGATCCTTGACGTCAAAAACGACGGTATTGCCCCCTGCCGCCACCAAAGCATCCGCCAAAGTGAGCACCCTACGGCTACCGGCCAGTGCAGCGGTGATATAGACGCCCCGCGCGGCAAAATCAGCACCACGGGTAACCGTTTGGTCCAATAATTCCGCATAACTCAGCGAAACATCCAGACGCTGCCCGATCTGAATCGCATCGCCTTGCAACCCATTCTGCCGCTTGATCCTATCGACAAGTTCCTCCGCCGTATACTCGGTGCTATGGGGCAGGAGCCGATAGGCAATTGCCAAAAGCGAATCGCCCGGACGCACAGCCAACACCGTATCGCGCACCGCAACTTGCGCTTCGAGCACGGACGCTAAAAAGCAAAAAATAAGGCAAACTAAAAAAACCAAGGATTACTCCAGCAGCGGCAAAAATTAACAAATTGGAAATAACATACTCAGATACAAAATTAGGCCACTTACACCAGAAAAAGCAAGTGGCCTATTAAATACTCCCTGAAAGGGATTTAACAGAGTGAAAAAAGGACTAAGCTCCAGTTATTATTAGCCTTGGACTAATCTAAGGTGCTTCAATAAACCCTTCTCCTGCCCCCTCCAGCCATTCTCGATCTTCCGCTAGGTAAATCTCCTCGATTGCCAGGTCGGCAAAGGCCTCCGACCAACGCTCGAAACCCACTTTTCCCTCCTGTTCTTGCATGCGCAGTTGGGCGACAAAGGCAAAACGATTCAGCGCAAAGGTTAGGGTCGCGACCTTACCGCCCTTTAGATCCACTTCCAATTGCTGGGTCTGGCCGCCATACTGTAAATCAATCCAATGTTGACCCGCCGGCAAATTGTGGAAGAGCAAGCCCTGATAGCCACGTTTGAATAATTCTAGCCTATAGCGGCCATCTAAGCGAATGATAATATCCTCAAGGATCTCGCTACCGATAGGGGCCTGGACCAGCGCCAACGAAGCATCCATATCAGAGAAGAGCTCTTCAGTGTCTATGTCATAGGCCACCGATCCGCTTTCGCGCGCGGGCTCCTGCAACGCAACCTTGGGTTTTTGGCCCTGCATCCAAGCGGGCGGCGGCAATTTCGGCGTCATCCCGTCGTCGCGAGTCAGCGCGTAGACGATCACATTCGTCCCCGCCATCAGCGAGTAGGTCACCGGCTCGGTGTACGCTACACCGTCGAGACGTTCACGCCCAAAACTGGCCATCCAGTTCTGCTGCCAGCCCAGATCGCTGAGCACCGCCACCAGATGGCCTTTGTATTCCACACCCCAAAGGCCCTGCGGTGGCGGCACCCCGTCCGCGGTGGCTTGGATGGCGGCGTTGCGGGGGGGTGGAGGCCGTGTTTGCATTAAATCCTCGCGGTTCTGGGTCGGGTAGTACCAGGTCGGATTGGTGCCGACATTGGCGACGCGGGCCTTGTCCTCCCCGGGGAAGCCGCCGCCGAACTCATAGAAGGAATGGTAGATCATGTGCGACAGCGGTAGCGGCGCCAGTACCCCGTCGGCGCCGAGCACCGAGCGCAAGTGCCCGGCCATCTCGCGCAAAAAGCGGTTGTTGCCCTCGATAAAGAGAAAACCGCCCTCGCGCAGATAGCGGCCCATAAGCGCCTTCTCCTCCGGGCTGAACATCGTCAGCACATGGTCATCGTAGGGGGTCAGCCCGCCGCCCTGGAACAAAAAGTGGACGGGATCCTTGAGCAGTTTTTCCGAGAGAAAATGTTCGTAGGTCTCGTTGCTGACCCGCGCCAAAAGCCTCGTGTGATCACGCAAATAGCGGCTCATCGCGTCGAGCGCGCCGCGCCCGGAGCCGGCCCCGTAAACGTACACGTGGGTGAAGTTGATATAGCCGGCCAGATCCCGCCGGCTGCCCGGGTCGCGAATAACGGCGGCGTGATCCTTGTTTGCTCGTGCCAAATCGACCATCCGCAACAGGTCCATCGAAGCAATCCCCATGCTGTCAGCCAAACCCAGCGCCGAAGGCGAGATCATCTTTACCCGCTCGAAAACTGGTTCATCTTCTTTAGCACCGCTGGCAATCTCGCGCAGTGCCAGCGGCGCTTGCTGTGTCTCTATATCGGGCGCGGTCGTCTCGAGCCGGAGATCTTGCTCGCGTATCTCCGCCGCCTGCTCCTCAGGCCGTTGCAAATACTCCATCTCGACTTGGGGCGCTTCGGTATCCTGCTTTGGCAGCGCGCTCAGGCGGCGAGGCTTGAACTGCGGCGGAATCAGCGCAATACGCGCGCGAAAGGACTCCGCGTCAAGCTCATCCAGCCACAGGTCGCGCGTCATGTAAAGCCCCGCCAAATGCAGAAATACCGATATCAGCAAGCAGGTCCAAATGACTTTTTTTTTCAGCACGGAAGCAATCTTTCTGCAACGCCGTCCCTATCGACGGTCGCGATCTCGGTCTACCTTCTAATGATCATACCATGGGTAAGTTCCCCCAATAGATGCACAAATGCCGCTATAAGGTAGCGATTAAAACACATTTTCCCCAGAGGCCATAAATGGCTGTAACAAAATGTCTTTTTGCATAGAAAACACCCTCATATTATCTTCTTCCGACCGTCTGACCAGTGCTTATTACGCCTGTAAAACGGCCAACGCAAAGGAATTATCCCAACGATGAACGAAAGCGAAAATCTAAAAGTCGAGGTGCACGAGTGGCTCGAATCGCTAGATTATGTGTTAGCCAATAGAACACCCGAGCAAGTCAACTACCTTTTGCAACAACTACAGACCCGAACCGCAGCAGCCGGCATCGACCTGCCCTTCAGCGCCAATACCCCCTATCTCAACACGATAGACCGCGAACAACAGCCCCCCTATCCGGGCAGCCGTGAGATCGAGCGCCGCATCAAAAACATCGTGCGCTGGAACGCCATGGCGATGGTCACCCGCGCCAACCGTGACAAGGCGGCCCCCGGCGGTCATATCTCAACCTACGCCTCTTCCGCAACGCTCTACGAGGTCGCTTACAACCACTTCTTCCGCGCCCCCAGCAACGGGCATCCCGGCGACCAAATATATTTCCAGGGCCACGCTGCGCCCGGGATGTACGCCCGCGCCTTCGTCGAGGGCCGCCTGAGCGAACGCAAACTAGAGAACTTCCGCCGCGAGTTACAAGAGGGCGGCGGACTATCTTCCTACCCGCACCCCTGGTTGATGCCCGACTTCTGGCAGTTCCCCACCGTCTCGATGGGCCTAGGTCCCATTCTGTCGATCTACCAAGCGCGCTTCAACCGCTATCTCGAACACCGCGGCCTCAAACCGACCGATGACGGCAGGGTCTGGGCCTTTTTAGGTGACGGCGAGTGCGACGAGCCCGAAAGCTTAGGCGCGATCACCTTAGCCTCGCGCGAAAACCTCGACAACCTCATCTGGGTCGTTAACTGCAACCTGCAACGCCTCGACGGCCCGGTACGCGGCAATGGTAAGATCATCCAGGAACTTGAAGCCGCCTTCCGCGGAGCCAACTGGAATGTCATCAAAGTGGTCTGGGGTGACGACTGGGACCCGCTGCTCGAAAAGGACAACGACGGTCGCTTGACCCAACGCATGAACGAGGTCGTCGACGGCCAATACCAGAAATACTCGGTTTCCGACGGCGACTATATTCGCAAAGACTTCTTCGGCGCCGACCCGCAGTTGGCCAAAATGGTCGAACACTACACCGACGATCAATTGCAGAAGATGCGCCGCGGCGGCCACGACCCCGAAAAGGTATACGCCGCCTACCATCAGGCCGTAGCGCACAAGGACGCCCCGACCGTCATCCTCGCCAAAACCATTAAAGGATATGGCTTGGGCGAAGCAGGTGAGGGCAAGAATATTGCCCACAACCAAAAAAAACTTAACGAAGACGAGATTCGCATCTTCCGCACGCGCTTCGGCATACCCATCTCCGACGACGAAATCTCCGAGACACCCTTCTACCGGCCTGCCGAAGACAGCCCAGAGATAGCGTATATCCGCGAACACCGCGAAAAACTCGGAGGTGCCGTACCGTCGCGCCACGTACAGGCTGCACCACTGGTCATGCCACCCGAGGAGATGTGGGACGAATTCAAAAAGAGTTCGGGCGACCGCGAATTCGCCACAACCATGGCCTTTGTCTCGGTGATGCGCAAACTAATGCAGGATAAAGAAATTGGTAAGCTCATTGTGCCGATCATCCCCGATGAGTCGCGCACCTTCGGCATGGATCCGCTCTTCCGCCAATTCGGCATATATTCGAGCAGAGGGCAGTTATACGAGCCGGTCGACAAGGACGTAATTGCCTATTACAAAGAAGCGACCGATGGCCAGATGCTCGAAGAGGGCATCACCGAGGCCGGTTCAATGTCCTCCTTTATCGCCGCTGGCTCCGCCTACGCGACACACGGCATCAACACCATCCCCTTCTTCATCTACTATTCGATGTTCGGTATGCAACGCATCGGCGACCTGGTCTGGCTAGCCGGCGATATGCGCGTCAAAGGTTTTATGATCGGCGGCACCGCTGGGCGCACCACCCTCAACGGCGAGGGCCTGCAGCACGAAGATGGCCAGAGCCACCTGTTGGCCTATCCTGTGCCCAACCTCGAAGCCTACGATCCGGCCTTCGGTTATGAGATTGCCGTCATCGTCCGCGAGGGCATCCGCCGGATGTACGTCGAGCAAGAAGACATTTTCTATTATATGACGGTTGAGAATGACCCCTACCCGATGCCGGAAATGCCCGACGGGGTCGAAGAGGGCATTCTCAAAGGCATGTACAAATTCAAGGCTTCGACCAAAAAACGCGCCAAGCTCAAAGCGAACCTCTTCGGCAGCGGCGCCATTATGAACAGCGCCCTGGAGGCACAGAAAATTCTCGAAGAAGACTACAAGGTCAGTGCCGATGTCTGGAGTATCACCAGCTATAAGGCCCTGCACCGCGACTGTCTTGACGCCGAGCGCTGGAACCGTATGCATCCCGGCGGCAAAACCCGACTCAGCTATCTAGAACAGTGTCTCGAAAAAGAAAGGGGCGTCTATGTCATGGCTTCGGACTATGTCAAAGCGTTGCCCGAGTCCATCGCTCGCTGGTTTCCCAACCCTCCCGTCGCCTTGGGCACCGATGGTTTTGGGCGCAGCGAAAGCCGCGAAGCCCTACGCGACCACTTCGAAGTGGATGCCCGCTTTATCGTGTTGGGTGCACTAGACGCCCTTGCCCGCGAGGGGGATATCGATGTCGCGGTGGTGAAGAAAGCCATGAAAGACCTCAAGATAAATCCCGAGAAAGCCAATCCGGCCTATCTCTAATGTAATGCCGGTTTTGTATCTATGACATTCACTTAGACTAGCCCTAAAGAGATTGCCTACGCTATGCCGATAGAATTTGCACTGCCCCACTTGGGCGAAAATATTGAGAACGGCGACGTCGTCAGTGTGCTGGTCGCCGTCGGCGACACACTCGCCGAAGACCAGCCCGTCATCGAACTCGAAACCGACAAGGCCGTTATCGAGGTCCCTTCCTCTATAAGCGGCACCGTCACCGAAATCCTCGTACAGCAGGGCGACACTGTCGCCGTCGGGCAGGCCATAATCAAAGTCGAAACATCCGCAGCAGCCACGCCTGCTGCTCCGCCACCCCCTGCGCCCGAAACGCAAGCGGAAGAAGCCGTACCTGCGCCGCAACCAGCACCGACCTCGGCAGGTCCGATAGAATTCCCTTTGCCCGATTTGGGCGAAAACATCGAAAACGGCGACGTCGTCAGCGTACTGGTCGCCGTCGGCGACACACTCGCCGAAGACCAACCCGTCATCGAACTCGAAACCGACAAGGCCGTTATCGAGGTCCCTTCCTCTATAAGCGGCACCGTCACCGAGATCCTCGTACAGCAGGGCGACACTGTCGCCGTCGGGCAGGCCATAATCAAAGTCGAAACATCTGCCGCAGCCGCACCTTCTACTGCTCCGGCATCTACGTCCGGATCTCAAGGAACTACAGCTACCCCTGCACCGGCACCTTCACCCGGCACCCCTTCTGCTGCACCGACGGCCACAACACCGCCAGCACCTATAACCGCCGCAGCGACAACAACACCAACCAAGCTGGTACCGGCCGCACCTTCGACCCGTCGTCTGGCGCGCGAGATCGGCGTCGATATCACACAAGTCAGGGGTTCCGGCCCGGGCGACCGCATCTCAATAGACGACGTCAAAGCGCATTCTAAGAAACTGCACGAGTCACCGAACGCGGCTCATAGTATCGGCCAAGCCGCGCCGCTGCCCGACTTCAGCCAATGGGGCGAGATCGAACGTCAGCCGATGAGCAAGGTGCGCCAGATAACCGCCCAGCGCCTCGCACAGGCCTCGTCGACAATCCCGATGGTCACCCAATTCGACAAGGCCGACACCACCGACCTGGAAAAATGGCGCAAAGAATACGGTAAAAAGGCCGAGGCCGCCGGCGGTAAACTGACCCCGACGGCGATTATCATCAAGGTCCTCGGCGCGGCCCTCAAAGCCTTCCCGCAATTCAATGCCAGTATCGACATCGCCAGCCAGGAAATCATCTACAAGAGCTACTGCAATATCGGGATCGCCGTCGACACCCCGCATGGCTTGTTGGTTCCCGTCGTGCGCGACGTCGACCAGAAAAACATTATCGAACTCTCGGTCGAATTGGGCGAGATGGCGCAGAAGACCCGCGATCGCAAAGTCGGCCCCGCCGATATGCAGGGCGGCTCGATCACCATCAGCAATGTCGGCTCGATGGGCGGCACCGCCTTTACGCCCATCGTCAACCCACCCGAGGTGGCGATTTTGGGGGTGGCACGTTCGAGCATCGAACCCACCTATGTCGACGGCCAGTTACTGCCGCGGACCATCCTTCCGCTCTCGCTCAGCTATGACCATCGCCTGATTGACGGCGCCGACGGCGCTCGTTTTCTGCGCTGGATCTGCGCGGCCCTCGAGAATCCCTTCGTCGTCCTCTTAGAAGGCTGAGCCCATATGGACACAACCAAACTGGCCGTCATCGGCGGCGGTCCGGGCGGCTATGTCGCCGCATTCAAAGCCGCCGATCTGGGCTTAGACGTCACCTTGATCGACGAAGAAGTCAACCCCGGTGGCGTCTGCCTCTATCGCGGTTGTATCCCTTCCAAAGCCCTATTGCATATCGCCAAATTGCTCAATGAATCGAGGGAGGCGGAAAAGTGGGGTGTAAAATTCGCCGAACCTGAGATCGACCTGGACCGTTTGCGGGAGTGGAAGAACGAGGTCATAACCAAGATGACCGGGGGATTGGGCCAATTGGTCAAAGCACGTAAACTGAAGCAAATGCAGGGCCGCGCCCGCTTTGTCGACGCCCACACCCTGCATATTGACAAAGCCGACGGCGACCAAGATCAGCTGCAGTTCGAAAATGCCATCCTCGCCACCGGTTCGCGCCCGGCGGTGCCCGGCGTCTTCCGCCTCGACACCGACCGCATCATGGACTCGACCGGAGCACTCGAACTCAACGACATCCCCGCCTCGATGCTCGTGGTAGGCGGTGGCATCATCGGCATGGAACTCGGCCAGGCCTACGCGGCGCTTGGCACTAAAGTCTCCGTCGTCGAAATGCTGCCGGGGCTTATCCCCCCGGCCGACCGGGACTTGGTCAAACCACTGCAGAACAAGGTTGCCGAACGCTTTGAGGAAGTGATGCTCAACACCCAGTTAACCCAATTGGAAGAAGGTCCCGACGGGCTTACCGTACACCTGCAGGACCCCGACGGCAAAAGAAGCGCTAAAACCTATGACAAAATCCTACTCTCCGTCGGCCGAGTGCCCAATAGCGGCGATATCGGCCTGGAGACCACTGCCATCACCGTCGACGAGCGCAATTATGTGCAAGTCGACGGCCAGATGCGCACCGCTGAACCCTCGGTCTTCGCCATCGGCGACCTCGTTGGCTCCGGTCTGGCGCACACCGCCTCGCACCAAGGCGCAATGGTCTCCCAGGTCATCGCCGGCCACGACAAACTCGTATTTGAACCCAACGCAATTCCCAGCGTCGTCTACACCGACCCGGAAATTGCCTGGTGCGGCCTAACTGAAGAAGAAGCCAAGAAAATCGGCCGCCGGATAAAGGTCACGCGCTTCCCTTGGGCTGCTTCGGGACGCGCCACGACCCAGGATACCAACGATGGCGTCACGAAGCTAGTCATCGACCCGGTAACAGACCGGGTATTGGGCGTCGGCATCGCCGGTAGCGGCGCCGGGGAGCTGATTGCTGAAGGCGTATTAGCGATAGAGATGGCGGCCTTGGCCTCCGATATCCAATTATCGATCCATCCGCACCCGACGCTCTCCGAAACGGTGATGGAAGCGGCCGAAGTCCACTACGGCCATAGCCCCCACCTCTACGCTCCGATACGAAGTTAGGCTATAGGCCCCAGCCGGGTAGCGTAAGCACGGTACACAGAGCGATAAGCTAGATGCGCCTGCGCCCGTTCGGCCACTGGGCGTCCCGCGGAAGTGCCCCACTTCGAGTCGACCTGAAAGACACCTGCGGAAATTACCTCATCGCTCTCGCCAACATCCGCGTCGATGGGTGTCACATCGCGCACTTGGTCTATAATCGCTGGACCAAACCATTTTTCATCGCGCTTGGCCTCGTAAAGATAAAACTCCGACACCTCCCAATCCTCATGAAAATAGATCGAAAAATCGAAGCGCCGGTCGCGTAGAAATATTTTGACCCCTAAGACGAGTTCCACCTTGTCTCCGTCAATTTCCCGATTGAGATCCAGCCCCGATTCGTTTTCGCGCGTATTGTGAAAAGCCACAGGGTTTTAGACCGGGCAAGACGACAAATTGGCAATGTTCCAACAATCGCGGATGTAATCCCTCAACAAAATCCGGCACGACTTCCGGATCCGGCGGGCTCATCACGGTGCAAACCCGCTGTCAGTAAAATTTGTGCTTCAGCCGCCGTACCCAATATCAACCCTTGAACAGAATAATCACCACATTCGGCGACTAATTGCATCAAGCCCAAACCCGCCAAACGCTACTCTAAGAGGGAATAATTCCGCTTTTTCATATTTTCATCTTCGGGCAAACTTTTCTCAACTTTATAGAATCGAGGGAAATTATTTCCATTTGTTCTTATTATTTTAAATAACACAAGTGATTATTTCACAGTATCTTGGAAATAATTTAACCATCGGCATGAACTTTGCATATATCTTTAGCATTACCTATTAAAACCAATGCAATAACCATGAACAATACGCCTCTATCTCCTCAGTATGGCCCGCGCTTACAGAAACTGGATCGAGAGATCCAACACAGTCTCAGCGAAGTGCGCCGCCATATCCAAGCCCTAGAACAAGCCGAAAAGAATGCGGCCGGTAAAGCTCCTTTCGCCGACTTGCTCAAAGCATCAATCGACGAGCAAAATAGCAAAAAACCCTCTTGATCGCCCCCTACACGCAAAGGGCTGATATTTTCCGCTTGGCTCATTGCAACTCTTTAGCGTATTTTTGGTTTTCAGTGTAGGCATACTATTTTCCTCACCTTAGGTCCCGATTTAAATGTCCGACCAGGCCAAATTAGCGTGTAAAACGCTAGGTCTGAGCCTGCTGGTACTATTGCCTTTCGTGGCCCATCTTTATTTTTCGGGGGTCATCGAGTACCGCGCTCCGGTCGCCGGCGATATTGCCGAGCTCATCGCTCAGGAACGTTATGCCGTGGCCTATCGCCAGCTGATGCGGCTCGACCTAGGTGAACTGCCTCTCCCAGACCAGACCCGTATCCAGTTGCAACGGGCGATCTGCGAACGTCAACTCAAAAAACCTGACCGCGCCTACGCCCGGCTGCACGACTTACCCGACGAACTACCCTATATAGAAGAGTACCGCCGTTTTTGGATGGCCCGTTCGCTGGAGGATATGGGCGAGACACGCGGTGCGGTCGCCGCCTATCAAGACTTCTTGATCACCGCGCAGAACTCGATTTTGCAGCACTCCTCCCGCCTGCACTTAGCGACCCTCTATCGGACCGACGAACAACCTGCCAAAGCCCTAGCCCTTTACGAAGAGCAACTGGCAGCAAGTCCGGATCAGGCACCGCATCTGCTCTATCAACTCGCCGCGACCAGCGACGAGCAAAAGGATACGCAGCAAGCGCAAAAATGGCGACTTCAACTCATTGAAGACCATCCCAAGTCCCAGCAAGGTCTCGAGACCCTGAACAAGCTGCCGCGATCACTTGATGCCCGCACAACCTATGCCGCCGCCCTTGTTCGCTACAGCCAAGAACAGTTCGGCAAGGCCGTCAAAGGTTTTGATCGCTTTATCCGTTCGTATCCCCGCGACCAGCGCGTGCCCGAAGCCCGTTTTATGCTCGGCAGAGCCCATCTCGCCGCCGGCAATTACGACAAAGCTGAAAAAACTTTCAACGAAGTTTACGACAAATACGGCCGTCCGTCGGCCCTCTACCGCATCGCCGGTATCCAAGTGCGCGGCAATCGCGAAGAAGAGGCCATGGCCAGCTATGAGCGTTTCGTCAAACGCTTCCCCAAACACGACCTGGCCGACGATGCCCTCTGGCAGTCGGCCAAGGCCCTCGAACGCAACAACCACTTCGACCGCGCCGAAAAATATTATCGCCACCTGGCCGAAGACTATCCCGAAAGCAAATACCGCGACGAAGCGGGCTGGAGCATAGGTTTCACGTTCTATTGCCGTAAGGAATACCGCAAGGCACTCGTAGTTTTTGAACGCCTAAGTAAACTGGCGCGCGAAGAACATATAGTCGACCAGTGCCTCTATTGGGCCGGCAAGAGCGCTGCCAAGTTGGGCCAGGACGATAAAGCGACAGCACTCTACCGCCGGGCCGCTGCCGGTTTCCCGCGTTCCTACTACTCGTCCCGCGCCGTCAAATTAGGCTACTTAGACCGAATCCAGGTCAAGGGCCGCCCGCTGGCGACAATGCGACCGCGCCCCGAGGACAAGGCCAGACTCAAGGGCCTGGAGTATCTGCAACGTGCGGGAGCACTATACCAATTGGGGCTGAGACAACTGTCCGGGGCCGAGATGCAACAAGCCACCCGCGCCAATCGCGGCAATACGGCGGCCTTGAAAATCATCCGCGACCGCTATGAGGCCCTAGGCTTCCTCGACCGAGCATTGCGGCTGTCGATGCGAATCTTCGTCGACGGCCAGGAACCAGACGAACTGCCGCGGATCTACCCCGATTATTATTGGGACCAAGTAGTCACCGCCTCCGCCGAGGCCAAGATCGACCCTTTTCTAGTGCTTTCGGTTATCCGCCAGGAGAGCACCTTCAACGAAGGCGCCGTATCAAGGGCGGGCGCGATGGGCCTGATGCAGATCATGCCGCACACCGGGCAAACTCTGGCCCACACATTGGGCATACCGCGTTTCGAACGCCATTCGCTCTTCGACCCGGCCGTCTCCATCCGCCTCGGCAGTTATTTTCTCGGCGACCAGGTGCGCCAATTCACCGAGGGACCGGCCGCCGAAATGGGCTTCGAGCTGGGGCTAGCCGCCTACAACGCCGGCCCGCACAACGCCCGCAAATGGCTCGACCGCTTCCCCTTCGACGATATAGACGCCTTCGTCGAGCGCATCCCCTACAAAGAGACCCGTCTCTACGTCAAGCTAGTCCTCAAAAACTACGCCATCTACAAGGCCCTATCTAATGACGCCTGAACAAGACTCGAGCAAAGAGAAAAAGAGTAAGCTGATCGAGGATATCTTCACTCTGCTCTGTATCATCAGCCTCTGGCCGGTAGTTTTGGGTTGGACCGAGGCAATCTACCAGTACCTGCTCTACATAGCGCTGGCCGGACTGGTCTACATCTTCATCCGCCGCATTCGCCGATTCCACTCCGCCCGTGACGCCATGAGCGAAAGCACGGACGAAGGGCCGAAAATAGAAGCAGTACCAGATCCGGGCAATCGAGATAACTAATTAAGAATCGGTCACAAAAATGCCGATGCACCCGTTTGGTGCATCGGCATTTTTGTGACCGATTCTTAAACGGCG
>Ga0315339_1002797_pt1 | contig 12823 bp, 12 predicted proteins | sample ASW17metaG_FD_204514 | JGI IMG/M metagenome (GOLD analysis project Ga0315339, IMG submission 204514) | Ammonia-oxidizing marine archaeal communities from Pacific Ocean, United States - ASW #17 | ecosystem: Environmental > Aquatic > Marine > Oceanic | place: USA: California | collected 2016-12-05
AAAGTTTCACTCTGGCAACCCGGTGACGGCAGCAGACGCCGAATATTCGCTGCGTCGCGCTGTGATCCTGAACAAGACGCCGTCGTTCATCTTGACGCAGTTTGGTTTCACGGCTGACAACGTTGGTGAAACCATCGTTGCGGACGGAAACACACTGACCATTACCACAGACAAGCGCTATGCGACGTCGTTTGTGTTGAACTGTCTGACCGCGACTATCGGCGGCATCGTCGACATGAAAACCGTCATGGAGAACGAAGTTGACGGCGACATGGGCAACGGATGGCTTGGCACCAATACTGCCGGTTCCGGCGCTTATTCGGTTGCCAGCTGGAAGCCAAACGAAAGCGTCACCCTGACGTCGAATCCTGATTTCTATGCCGGTGCGCCCGCCATGGAGCGCGTCATCGTGCGTCACGTGCAGGAAAGCGCCACCCAGCGCCTGATGCTGGAGCGTGGCGATATCGACGTTGCCCGCAACTTGAACCCTGAAGACATCAAAGGGGCCCGCGAAGCCGAAGGCGTTGCGATTGACGACGAACTGCGTGGCCGCCTGATGTATATCTCAGTCAATCAGAAGCACCCTGAACTGTCCAAGCCCGAAGTCCGCCAGGCGATCAAGTATCTGGTTGACTATGAAGGCATGCAGAACAGCTTTCTGAATGGTCAGTACACTATCCACCAGAACTTCTTGCCGCGCACTTATCTGGGTGCTGTCGATGAGAATCCGTTCAGCCTGAACATCGAAAAGGCCAAGGAATTGCTGGCAGCTGCCGGCGTTGGTCCCTTCACCATTGAGGTTGGTGTGCGCGAGGCGCAAGAGCGTATCGAGATCGCGCAGTCGCTGCAAAACACCTTTGCAGAGGCAGGCATCACGCTGAACATCACCGTAGGCACAGCCAAGGCCATCCTGGGCCGCTACCGGGCGCGTGAACTGGATATGTATATGGGCGCATGGGGCCCGGATTATCCGGATCCACACACAAACGCCGGTACTTTTGCCTATAACCCTGACAACACCGACGAAGCTGGCGCAACGGGCCTGCTGGCTTGGCGGAATGCCTGGGACACTGCTGGTCTGACGGACAAAGTCGCCGCAGCCGTTGTTGAAGGCGACCGTGACGTTCGCGCGCAGATGTACGCCGACATTCAGGCCGAATTCCGCGACGTCGCACCATTTGCCGTCTTGTTCCAAAAGATTGAGCAAACTGGCCGGTCCGAGGCGGTTCAAAACCTGAACCTTGGTGGTGCCATCACTTCCGTATCTTACTGGCCGGTCACCAAATAAATGGCGATTGCCAAACATAACACCGGGGGGCGCCAGCAGGCGCCTCTCGAACTTTGGGTCCGGGCAACGTTCCTGACGCTGGGGTCCATCATCGTCACTATGCTGGGGCTGATGTTCATCACCTTTGTCATTGGCCGCGTGATGCCGATTGACCCGGTGCTGGCCATCGTTGGCGAACAAGCCAGCAAGTCGACCTATGATCAGGCCTATGAACAGCTTGGGCTCGACAGGCCGATCGTCGTACAATTTTTCATCTATGTCTGGGACGTGATCCACGGTGATTTCGGCAAATCCTTGCTAACCGCCCGCCCCGTCGCCGATGACATCAAACGGGTTTTCCCTGCCACGCTTGAACTCGCCACGTTGGGCGTCTTCGCGGGCATCGTTCTGGGCGTGCCGTTGGGCGTTATAGCCGCCGTGCGCCGCGGATCGTGGATTGATCAGGTCGCGCGCGTCGTCGCCCTTGTCGGGTATTCGATGCCGATCTTTTGGCTGGGCCTGATGGGCCTGCTGATCTTTTACGGCATCCTTGGCTGGGTCGGTGGCCCGGGCCGCGTTGGCATCTTTTACGTCGATATCGTCCCTTCGGTAACCGGCATGATCCTTGTCGACAGTATTCTTGATCGCAACTGGGCCGTTTTTAAGGACGCGCTAAGCCACATCATCCTGCCCGCCTCGCTGCTGGGCTACTACTCGCTGGCGTACATCAGCCGGATGACGCGCAGTTTCATGCTGGAACAACTCAGCGCCGAATACATCACCACCGCGCGGGTCAAAGGCATGTCCGAAAGCGCGGTGATCTGGCGGCATGCGTTCAAGAACATCCGCGTACAGTTGATCACCGTCATCGCACTGTCTTATGCCAACCTGCTAGAGGGGTCTGTGCTGACCGAGATCATCTTTAGCTGGCCAGGTATCGGCAGCTATATCACCACCGCGCTGTTGTCTGCTGATATGAACGCCGTGCTGGGGGGCACCGTCGTGGTCGGGCTGATCTTTATCCTGCTCAATATCTTCTCGGACCTGCTGTATAAGGTGTTTGATCCCCGTGCCAAATAACACTGGAACTTTGCGCGCGTGGTTGCTGACTGACACGCCCACGTCGCGCCGTCACGCCAAACTATCGGCGCTTTATCAGGGCTGGCTGTCGTTTCGCGGCAATACCATGGCGATGGTCGGGCTGGGCATCCTTGTGGTGCTGGTTTTGATCGCCTTTGCCGCGCCCCTGCTGGCCCCGCATGACCCGTTCGCGCAAGAACTTGGCAACCGGTTGCAGCCCCTGTGGTCCGAAAGCCATCCACTGGGCACCGACAGCCTTGGCCGCGACATCCTAAGCCGCCTGATCTATGGCAGTCGCATCACGCTGTATATCGTCGGGCTGGTGGCATTGATCGCCCCCATCACCGGTCTGCTTGTCGGCACAGTTGCGGGCTACGTCGGCGGCTGGACCGACCAAATCCTGATGCGGATCACCGATATCTTCCTCGCCTTCCCTCGCCTCGTGCTGGCGCTGGCTTTCGTCGCCGCCCTGGGCGCGGGCATTGAAAACGCCGTGCTGGCGATTTCACTAACCGCATGGCCGCCCTACGCACGTATCGCGCGGGCGGAAACGCTGACAATCCGGTCCTCTGACTATATCAGCGCCATTCAGCTACAGGGTGCTGGCGCGCTGCGCATCATCACCAAACACATATGGCCGCTTTGCATTTCGTCGCTGATCGTGCGGGTTACGCTTGATATGGCCGGTATCATCCTTGCCGCTGCCGGTCTTGGCTTTCTGGGCCTTGGCGCACAGCCGCCCAGCCCGGAATGGGGCGCGATGATTTCTGAAGGTCGCCGGTTCATTCTTGATCACTGGTGGGTCGCGACGGTGCCCGGCATGGCGATTTTCACCGTCTCTCTGGCGTTCAACCTGCTGGGCGACGGGCTGCGCGATGTGCTTGACCCAAAGGATTCCGAACATTGACGACACTTCTTGATGTACAAAACCTGTGGGTCAAATTCCCGTCGCGCCAAGGTGTGTTTGACGCCGTGCGCGGCGTGTCGTTCACCTTGGGCCGCGAGCGTTTGGGTATTGTTGGCGAAAGTGGGTCGGGCAAATCCATGACCGGCCGAGCGATTTTGCGCCTGATCCGCCCACCCGGAATTGTCACCGCCGACAAGGTCTTGCTCGAAGGCGAAGACCTGATGGAGAAATCCGAAAAGGAAATGCGCGCCGTGCGTGGCCAGCGGATTTCGATGGTCATGCAAGACCCAAAGTTTTCGCTGAACCCGGTGATGACCATCGGTGATCAGATCATCGAGGCCTACCGCCTCGCCAATAAATCCAGCAAATCGCAGGCCCACGCCAAAGCGCTGGAAATGCTAGAGGCCGTATCGATCCGTGATCCGGAACGCGTGATGCGTGCCTACCCGCACGAAATGTCCGGCGGTATGGGTCAGCGGATCATGATTGCCATGATGCTTATTCCTAATCCGGAAATCCTGATCGCGGATGAACCGACCAGCGCGTTAGATGTCTCGGTACAGCGTCAAGTGCTCGATATCATTGACAAGCTGGTCAAGGATCGCGGCATGGGCCTAATCTTTATCAGCCACGATTTGAACCTTGTGGCTGATTTCTGCGACCGCGTGCTGATCATGTACGCGGGCCGCATTGTCGAGGTTTGCGATGCCGACAAACTGCACGACGCCAAGCATCCCTATACGCGTGGCCTGCTGAATTCGCTGCCGCGCCTTGATGCGCCGCGTGACAAGCTAGAGGTGCTGCAACGTGACCCCGCCTGGTCCGAAGCCCCAAGTGTGAGTGGCCGGGTATGAGCATGCTGCAAGTTGAAAACCTGAACGTCTGGTTCGGCAATGGTCGCGACCGTGTGGATGCGGTGCGCAACGCCAGTTTTAATGTGGAACGCGGGGCCAGTTTTGGCATCGTTGGCGAAAGTGGGTCGGGAAAATCCACCATTTTGCGCGCTATTCTGGGGCTGACGCCGGGTTGGTCCGGCGCGATCTCTGTCGACGGGCAACCGGTTCAAAAGAAACGTCAAAAGTCGTTCTACAAGATCGTGCAGATGGTGTTTCAGGACCCTTACGCCTCGCTGCACCCCCGCCATTCCGTCGATCAGGTTCTCGGCGAAACACTGTACCTGCACGGCTTTCGCGACATTGACGCGCGGGTGGTCAAACTGCTGGATGACGTGGGTCTTGGCAGCAAATTCCGCTTTCGGTACCCGCATCAATTGTCTGGTGGTCAGCGCCAGCGCGTCGCCATCGCCCGCGCGCTTGCCCCCGAACCCAAAGTGCTACTGCTAGACGAACCGACAAGCGCGTTGGATGTATCAGTGCAGGCCGAAATCCTGAACCTGCTGACAGACTTACGTGCCGAACATGACCTTACTTATGCAATGGTCAGTCATGATTTGTCTGTGGTTGGGCACATGTGCGAACGGCTGGCCGTGATGAAAGACGGCGAAATTGTCGAGATTATGGACGTCGACGCCCTGCGCAACAACAAGGCGACCCATCCTTACTCGCAGGACTTGCTGGCCGCCTCTGTCTGACTTTTGTCCCGCGCTACTTGCCGAACTTTGACAGCTTGGCCTGCAACTCGGCCAGCTGTTGTTTGATCTCATCAAGATCTTCGGCGCTGTTGTCAGTCGCTGCGGGCTTTTCGCCTGCTGTCGCGCCGGCACCACCAGGCACGCCACCCCATGCGCCGCCGGTCATCGCCTTCAAAAACGCCTCTTGCTGGGCTTTCATGGCGTCAAATCCGGGCATCGCCGACATCGGGTTGGAAAACCCTTCCATCATCTTTGACTGCCCATCGCGCAGCATATCAAAGGAACTGGCCAGAAACTGCGGCACCACCGACTGCACGCCGCTGGTATAGCTGCGCACCAGATCGGTCAGCACATTGATCGGCAAAACGCTTTCGCCAGTGCTCTCGTGATCGGCAATGATCTGCAAAAGGTACTGCCGGGTCAGATCGTCGCCTGATTTCAGGTCAATGATCTGTACCTCTCGGCCTTCACGGATGAATTTCGCAATATCATCCAGCGTCACGTAATCGCTTGTTTCGGTGTTATAAAGCCTGCGGCTGGCGTAACGCTTAATCAACAAAGGCGCGGCGGAATCGGCCATATAGGTCCCCTCCCATTTGGCGGTGCAGAAAAACCATACTGCGACGCGGCACAAAATAAAAGGGCGAGCTTTCGCTCGCCCCAGTTCAATCCGCTGACAGGGAGGAGTCAGCGTCTTGGTATTCTATTACTTCGCAGATGCGGTCGCTTTTTTAGCAGCAGCAGTCACGTCAGCAGTAGCTTTCTGAACAGCGGCGGAAGCATCTTCAGAGATGTCTTTGCCAGCAGCCAGCATCAGCTCGACTGTGTCCATCTGAACCGACTTGGCGATCTCAGCGAAAGCAGCCATGGTCTCAGCAGCCATCTCAGCCTGAGCCGAAGCGAAATCGGTGATCGCTTTGGTGTAGTCGGCTGGGTCTTCTTTGACGGCAGTGACTGCGGCAACTTTGGCCAGCGTGTCTTTTGTCCACTTGGTGGAAATCTCGGTCGACTTCTCAGCGGCAGTCAGCGCAACGCCGGACATTTTGTCGGACAGGGTTGCCTGAGTTTTGAAGGCGTCCTGCATTGCAGTCATGTCAACCGGGAACGCACCCAGCATGTCTTTCATCATCTTGGTGTAGTCTTGTGCTTTAGCAGCCATGTTGATCACTCCGTAATCTGGGTTGTGCGCGTTTCTGCGTATGCCAACAATATGCATGCTGCAGCGCGGCATTGCAAGGAAAAATGCTGCGCCGCAGCACAAATCGCACAACCCTAAGCAAAGCCTAGTCTTTTTTCTCTACCACATAGGTGCCCGGGGCCGCACAAAGCACTGGATGCTTAGAATCACCCATGTCGCGGGCCGGGATCATCTTGCCAGACGCCTTGGCCAGCCATTCGCCCCAACGCGGCCACCAACTGCCCTCGTTGAACGTCGCACCCTCACGCCAGTCCGTGCTGCTTAGGCCCATGTCGTCATTGGTGTAGTGGCCATATTTCTTTTTCGACGGTGGATTAATGATGCCCGCGATATGGCCAGACTCTGACAAAAGGAACGTCTTTGATCTGCTGCCCATCTGCGAGATTCCGTCAAAACTGGATTCCCAGTTAGAGATATGGTCCGTCTCGCAAGCCACAGCACAAAGCGGAACGCGCACGTCCTTGATTGACAGAGTCTCGCCCAGAATTTCGACGCCAGTGGTGGCGAACTTGTTCTCTTGGCACAGCCAGCGCAGATACTCGATCGCCATGCGGCCCGGCAGATTGGTGCTGTCACCGTTCCAATACAACAGATCAAAGGCTGGCGGGGCCTCGCCCAGCATATAGCTGCGGATGGCCGGCCCATAGATCAGGTCATTGGCACGCAGATAGGAAAACGTGCGCGACATGAAAAACGAATCCAGAAAGCCATGCTCTTCGGCCTCTGCCTGAATGCCGTCCAGAAAATCATCCGACAGAAACGGCGTGAATTCGCCCTGATCAGAGAAATCCGACAGCATGGTAAAGAAGGTCGCCGATTTGACCGACTTGTCCTTTTTCTTGTGCAGATAGGCCAGAGTCAGCGACAGCGTCGTGCCCGCGATACAATAGCCAACCGCGTTCACCTGAGGCTCGCCCGTTAGCTTCTTGACCTCTTCAATCGCAGTCAGAATGCCCTCTTCTATATAAGTATCCATGCCAACATCGGAATAGCTGGCGTCTGGGTTCTTCCAACTGACCACGAACACCGTGAACCCCTGCTCGACCAGCCATTTGATCAGCGAATTCTGCGGTTTCAGGTCCATGATATAGAATTTGTTGATCCAGGGCGGAAAGATCACCAGCGGCGTTTTGTGAACGGTTTCGGTCTTTGGCGCGTATTGAATCAGCTCAAACATGCGATTGCGAAACACGACGCTGCCTTCGGACGTGGCGATATTGCCGCCGACCTGAAACGCGTTCTGATCCGCCAGTGTCACCTGCAAATCACCGTGGGTCTCAAAGTCGCGCACCAGGTTCTCCAGCCCATCGACCAGGCTTTGCCCTTCGGTCTCTACCGCCTTGGCCAAAGCGTCCGGGTTGGTGCCCAAAAAATTGGTGGGCGAGAACATGTCGAGAATCTGCTGTGAAAAGAATTCCACCCGCCGCCGGTCTTTGTCGTCCAGCCCATCCAGATCAGTGACGGCCTTTTCGACGGCATCGGCATTCAACAAATACTGCTGTTTGATAAAGTTGAAATAGGGATGCGTTTGCCACAGCGGGTTGGAAAACCGCCGATCCACAGGGCCCGGATCCGTAGGCTCATCGTGCGATGGGCTGCTTAGCGCCTTCTGTGCCTCGATGAAATGCTCTAGCGTTTTACCCCAATAGCTGACCTGCGTTTCCAACATCTTAGAGGGGTTCGCCATCATCTCAGACCAATAGGCGCTGGCGGCTTTCATATACAAATCCGCTCCCGGCCCCTGAAGGCTTGGATCGACCTCGCGTTTATGCGCAATTGCAGCAACCAGACGTTGAGATAGCTCTTCAATGCGTGCCAAATTGGCCTGCAGAACCTCAAGATTTTGCCCTGCGTCGCTTTCATCAGTTGTCATATCAAAAAATCCGGTTATTTTGCAGTTGCAGCATAACAGCGCCTTTCCGTCGGGGAAACGCGACGTTTCGACATGCATAGTATAACGAAGGCGGACCCAATGCGCTATATGGCTACCTACGACATGATGGAAACGATGCGGACCACCAACCAGTGGCTGGGCGCGACTGCGCAAGCCTTGGGGTCATATCCGGCGACCGGGCTTGTTCCGAACCCGTTCTTTCAGATGGTCGCCGCCTGGGGCGAGGTGGCAGAGCGCGCGTATTCCCGCATGGTGACCAAACCTGATTGGGGCATCCGCACCTTCACCTGTGAAGATGGTCGCGATCATCTTGTCAGCATCGACACCACGGTCAAACGCCCGTTTGGCGACCTGATTCACATCAACGTTCAGGGCCGCGAAACCCAGCCGCGCAAGGTTCTATTGGTCGCGCCGATGTCCGGCCACTACGCTACCCTGCTGCGCTCGACTGTCAAAAGCCTAATCGTCAATTGCGAAGTTTACGTGACAGACTGGCATAATGCCCGTGACATTCCGGCGTCCGAAGGCAAGTTCGATATCGAAGATTACACCCAGTACCTCATCGACTTTATGAAGGAACTTGGTCCCGACACGCATGTGATTGCCGTCTGCCAGCCCGCACCGCTGGCCTTGGCCGCCACCGCCTATATGGCCGAACATGACCCGGCCGCGCAGCCGCGCAGCCTGACCTTGATCGGTGGCCCAATTGACCCGGATGCCGCCGCCACTGACGTGACCGACTTTGGTCGACGCGTCACCATGGGCCAGTTGGAAGAGCTGGCAATTCAACGCGTTGGCTTCAAATACGCCGGCGCAGGCCGCATGGTTTACCCCGGCCTGCTACAGCTTGCTGGCTTCGTTTCGATGAATTCCGACCGCCACACCAAGGCGTTCTCTGAGCAGATCATGCGCGCCGCCAAGGGCGAAACCAGCGATCATGATGCCCACAACCGGTTCTACGACGAATACCTCGCCGTCATGGACATGACCGCCGAGTTCTACCTTTCAACGGTAGAGCGCGTGTTCAAATCGCGTGAAATTGCGCGTAACGAATTCACCGTGAATGGCAAAAAGGTCGACATTGGCAAAATCACCGATGTGGCTGTCAAGACTGTCGAGGGCGAAAAAGACGACATCAGCGCGCCGGGCCAATGCCTTGCCGCACTTGATCTTCTGACCGGTCTGCCCGACAGCAAAAAGGCCAGCCATCTGGAACCCGGCGCGGGTCATTACGGTATCTTTGCCGGTAAATCCTGGCGCAATAACATCCGCCCTCTGGTGCTGGACTTTATCGACAGCAACTCTGCCGCGCCGAAACCGGCCAAGGCCGCCGCACCTGCTAAAGCCGCCGCTCCTGCCAAAGATTCCGCCAACTCCACCGCTCCTGCGAAGGCCGCCAAATCCAAGGCGATCACTAAGTCTAAGACGACTAAGCGGGCACACAAACCGGCTGGGAAAGCCAGCGACGTAGCAGCCGAGTAACCGCTTGCGGTTGCTCAAGGCTTGGGAAATGGCCGGCACCGGGAATGACCTCTAGCGTCGCATTCGGCATCAGATGCGCCATGAATTCATGGCGTCTGACCGGGCTGATCGTATCGTATTCGCCGCAAACGACCAACGTCGGCGTCTTTGCCTTGCGCAGGGTGCTTTGCTGGTCGGGCCGCCGCTGCATAACACGCGATTGGCGCACAAACACCTCTGGCCCAAGGTCCAGCGCCATATCGACCGCGATGTGCAGCACGTCATCCTGATGCGGACCAGGGGCGAGGTTTTCCGGCCGGATCTGACCGCGCATCACCTCTTCCAATCGGCCAGATCGCGCGCGCACCATCTGTGCCTCGCGCGCGGCGGCAATTGCGGGCATTTCTGACTGGCAATTCGTATCCATCAGCGCCAGTTTCGCAATCCGTCGCGGCGCGATGCGCAGAATCTCCATCGCAATGATCCCGCCCATCGCATGGCCCAGCAGCGCAAAACGGTCCGGGGCGCTGTCCAGCACAGTGCGCGCGATCTCTTCAACCGTATCGCCAACGCAGGTCGGAGACACCATCACCGAAAGCTCTGACCCCAGCTCTATGATCTGCGGCATGAACATGCGCGCGTCGCACATCATGCCCGGCAAAAGTACCAGAGGATCCGTCATGTCTTACCTGTCATTTGTCCGCCCTGCCCCGTCGTTGCGGTGCCGCGCAAATGTGCCACGCCCCCGACACAGGTCAACGGCAAGCCGCGCCAAGCCTTTGGAATTCCTAAAATGGACTCTGGAATGACACGGTTACAGCGTTTCGCGTTTACTTGAGGCATATGGCACCACTTAACGCGTTGAAATCTTTGATTTCAGGCAGCGTTATGTGGTTCAGTTTTAACGCGAAACGCTTTAGGCCGCCGTCCAGCCCCCGTCAACCAGCAACGACGTCCCGGTCACCATCGCAGACGCATCAGAGGCCAGAAATACCACCGCGCCCATGACATCCTCGACCTCTGCCGGGCGATCCAGCTGGATCATCGACATGATCCAGGCGCGTTTTTCCGGGTCTTGAAAACTGGGTTCGGTAAAGGCGGTGCGTACGAAGGTGGGGCAGATTGTGTTGATGCGGATGCGCTGCTTGCCCCACTCAATCGCCATCGCCTTGGTGAAGCCTTCGACGCCATGTTTGGTGCCGCAATACACCGCCCGCTCGATGCCGCCGACATGGCCCATCTGGCTGGAAATCTGAATAATCGATCCACCGTTTGTCATGCCCTTGGCAGCCTCTTGCGCCAGGAAATACGCCGCCTTGAAATTCACCGCCGTGACCGCGTCAAAGTCATCCTCAGAAGTGGTCAATGACGGCGAATGCCGCGCCAGCCCGGCGCTGTTGACCACCACATCAAACGGGCCATGCGCGGCGAAATACGCCCGCACCGCTGCCAAATCGGTCACGTCCAGTGCATAGCCATCCGCGTTCATCCCCGCGTCCTGCATCGCGGCAACCGCTTGGCCGATTTCGGTCTCGTTGCGCGCCGCAATCACCACCTCTGCCCCGGCGTCGGCCAATGCCACAGCACAACCCAATCCAATGCCACGAGAGCCGCCCGTAACCAGCGCGCGGCGGCCATCCAGCCGGAAAGAGGGCGTCTTGGGCAGGGTCATATATCGTCTCCGGTCGGGATTTCAGGATAGTTTATGCCGCGAAACGGCGGGAAATCGGCATAACGCTGGCTGCGGTCGGGGGCAGGCATCAGGCCCGGTTTCATCAACGTGCCTTTAGGAGTGATATAGCTGAGGATGCGCTGTTCGCGTTCGCCGTCGCGCCAGGTCAGATTGAAGGTCGCGTTTTTGGGAAAGAAATAAATCTCCTGAAAGTCGAGATGATCAAACAGCCACCACGCCAAATCGCGCCAATCACGCCCCCGGTTGTATTGCGCCGCGAACCACGGAATACCGACCGTCACGCAGGCCCCCATCCGTCCTGCGGCATCGCGTTTATCCCAGATGTGATGCGCATAGTTCGCCTCGTTGCGGGCGCATTTTTGCGGTTTGACCTGTGTCGCACCAAAGTGGTTCATCACCGGGTTACGATACCCTGACCGAATGTCGATCGGCCCGAAGGTTTCCACCAGCGGGTCCAGCAGATTTTCCGCCAACGCCCGCCCCGATGCCAGTGCCAAATCCGGGTCATCAGGGAAATTGGCGATCTCAAAGAAATTGCCGATCTCGCTGTGCATGAAATTTCGCATCTCAAAATGGCGCGACAGGCGTTGACGCCCAAGCTCTTCTAAAGAAACATATGTTCCCGGTCGCCTCACACGCCGTTCCATTGGAATTCGCCCTTTGGTCCAAGCGGCGAGAACGGATTATGTGCGATCTCCCAGACATGGCCATCAGGGTCGGCGAAATAGGCGATGTGGCCGCCCCAAAAGATGTCATGCGGCGGTTTGATGCCTCGCCCTCCCGCCGCAATCGCCGCATCAAATAACGGTGTCACGTCGGCCTTTTCCCGAACGTTGTGGGCGAGGGTGATGCCGGAAAACCCGGTAATCTCGGCCTCTTCCAGCCCCATATCCTTGGCCAATGCCGCCTTGGGGTACAGGCCCAGCGTTTGCCCGATCAGATCAAAGGCAATCACCCCATCCGGGCTTTCGGCACGTGTCCAACCCAGCGCCTCATAGAACGCCGCCGCGCGGTCCATATCTGCGACCGCGATCGTTATCAGGCTTACACGTTGTTCCATTCTGCGCGCTCCTTGTTAGGGTTGATGATCCAGCACATCTGCCACACTGGCCTCGATCAACGCCAAGCATTCGGGCGTTGAAAACCGATGGTCAGCCCCTTTGACCAGTGTCAGACGAATGTCATCCCCCGTCGCATGATCCAGCAGCCGAAGCGCCACCGACATATCCACATCAGCATCCGCCGTGCCCTGCAACAATCGTACCGGAAACGGCAGCGGCAAAGGCTTGCGCAACACCAGCTGATTGCGGCCATCCTCGATCAGCTTTTGTGTGATAATATAAGGTTCGTCCGAATAGTCCGACGGCAGCGCCACTTGTCCGTTTTGTACAAGCTCTGCTTTCTGTGCATCGCTGAATCCACCCCACATGCTGTCTTCGGTAAAGTCGGGCGCTGATGCAATTCCTACAAAACCGCAGATTTTATTCTGCAATTTGCGCGTCAGGCTTAGCGAAATCCAACCACCCATCGAAGAGCCGACCAAAACCACCGCCCCCGTGGTCAGCGTGGAAATTGCGGCGAATGCATCATTTGTCCAATCACCGATGCAGCCGTTCAAGAAATTTTCGGACGATTGCCCATGCCCGGAATAGTCAAACCGCAGAAACCCCTGCCCCCGCGCTACCGCCCATGATTCGAGCTGTAGCGCCTTTGTGCCCTCCATATCAGAACG
>Ga0315339_1002798_pt1 | contig 12819 bp, 13 predicted proteins | sample ASW17metaG_FD_204514 | JGI IMG/M metagenome (GOLD analysis project Ga0315339, IMG submission 204514) | Ammonia-oxidizing marine archaeal communities from Pacific Ocean, United States - ASW #17 | ecosystem: Environmental > Aquatic > Marine > Oceanic | place: USA: California | collected 2016-12-05
CCAGAATATAAAAATTTGAAATATAAAGAAATTTTGAAACATTTATCAAAACTTGATAACTCTAAATCAGATATTGGATTATGTTCAAATAAGAAGATTTTTGAAACTGGTACATCAAACTTATTATTTATAAAAAATGGAAACGTATATTCGCCAATTAATAAATTTTATAAGGGAATTACATACAGGTTTTTCAAATTAAAAATTAAAAAAATTATTAATAGAGATATAACTATTAATTCTTTGAAAGAATTTGACGAAATTATTTTAATAGGTTCTGGAAAAGGAGTTGCATCAGTTAAGACAATTGATCAAATTAAATGGAAACGAAAAAGTTTAAAATATTACAAAGTTCTTTTAAAACATTATAAATCTGCAATTAACAATTGCCCTAGATATAGATAAACAATGAGAAATCCTAATAATCCTTGCCTATTTTGTAATTCAAAAATTAGCGGAATTGCACATGAAAATGACTTAGCGTATGCAAGTTATGACACTTATCCTGTTTCAAAACATCATTGTCTAATAATTCCAAAAAGACATTTAATTGATTACTTTGAACTAACGAATGAAGAATTAATTGCATGTAATGATTTAATTAAAAAAGTTAAAGAAGAGGTTTTAGATAAAGACAAAACTGTAAAAGCTTTTAATGTAGGGACTAATGTTGGTAAGGTGGCTGGACAATCAATTATGCATTGCCACATTCATTTAATTCCAAGAAGGGAAGCTGATGTTGAAAATTCTCAGGGTGGTGTGAGATCAGTCATTCCAAAAAACCAACATTATAAGCGTAAAATTTAAATTATAAGTTGTTATTAAAGACAAATTGACCAATAGTTATGGTTGATCTAGATAAATATCTAGACTAGAAAACTCAATAATTAATTCATAAAAAATTTAACACAAAGGTAAAATGTTAAAGACTAATCCTTTTTCAATATTAGCAGAGACAGTCTCTCCATTTGCTATGCAGACTTTTATAATTGCGATGATTACATTGATTGCACTTGGCACAATAATTCAAATGATACATCACAAGAATTTGACGTATTTTTTTAATAATGCAAAAAAAGCTAAACTTCAGGCAACTAGAGAAATTGGTGTTGGGGAAAAAGTATCAATAATTGCAAAAACAACTGTTGTTGATATTGGAACTACTGCAGAACTTGGATTTGGAAAAAGAAGATTATCCCATGTGCTTGGAATGTATGGCACTATTATTTTTTGGGTTTCGTCAGTAGTATTAGTTTTTTGTTATGCGGGAGCTGACAAATCTTCATCATCTATGTGGTCAATGCTATGGCATGTAGGAGCTATTTTGACATGTATAGGTGGATATTGGTTTTGGTTTTTTTTAAGAGTCGATGTTTCCTCTGAGGCTCATCCTTGGTATAGAATTATTAAAGCAGACTTATTTGTTCTAGCTCTATTAGCTTGCTCTACTTTTGGTTTAGCTTGGTCTTATACTCAATTCAATGGACATGATGGATTTTCATTTTTATTTTTAGCTTTATTTGTAGTTTCAAATTTAGTTTTATTTGGTGGAGTTTACTGGTCTAAATTTGCTCATATGTTTTACAAACCTGGAGCAGCAATACAAAAAAATCTAGCAGAAGCTGATGGATCCAGAGATAATTTACCTCCACCTGCTGATGCGCCTGAACAGTTTGGTTTGGGTATAAAAAGAGAAGAACCTAAACATTATTAATTATGAAAAATTTAAATAAGGAGAGAAAATAATATGTCAACATTCGTATACATGACAAGATGTGATGGCTGTGGTCATTGTGTAGATATTTGTCCATCAGATATAATGCACATTGATGAAAATATTAGACGTGCAAAAAATATTGAACCAAATTTTTGTTGGGAATGTTATTCATGTGTTAAAGCTTGTCCAAATCATGCAATAGATGTTAGAGGTTATGCTGACTTTGCTCCAATGGGGCACAGTGTTAGAGTAAGACGTGAAGAAGAAAAAGGAACTATTTCATGGAAAATTAAATTTAGAAATGGAACAGAAAAAGATTTTGTTTCACCAATTACAACAAAACCTTGGGGAAAATTTATTCCAAAACTTGCTGATGGTGAAAAACCAAGCCAAGGTGAAATTAATTCTCAAAGATTATACTTAGAACCACAAGGTCTTAATATTGATGGTGAATTACCAGCAGTACCAAAAGATTCATTTAAAAAAGGAGTTTATTACTAATGGCTAAACACAAAACACATTACGAAGATTGTGATATTCTAGTTGTTGGTGGTGGTATGGCTGGAACTGGTGCTACTTTTGAAGCTAGACACTGGGGTAGAGACATGAAAATTATCTGTGTTGAAAAAGCAAACATCGATAGAAGTGGCGCAGTTGCCCAAGGTCTTTATGCTATTAACTGCTACATGGGAATGCAGTGGGGTGAAAACCAACCTGAAGACCATGTAAGATATGCAAGAAATGATCTAATGGGAATGGTTAGAGAAGATTTAGGTTATGATATGGCGCGTCACGTAGACTCAACTGTACATATGTTTGATGAATGGGGTCTTCCAATGATGAAAAATGAAGAAACTGGCAGATACCTTAGAGAAGGTAAATGGCAAATTATGATTCATGGTGAAAGCTACAAACCAATTGTTGCTGAAGCAGCAAAAAAATCAGCTGACAAAATTTATAACAGAATTATGATTACTCATCTTTTAATGGATGAATCTCAAGAAAATAGAGTAGGTGGTGCTGTTGGATTTAATATGAGAACAGGTGATTTTCATGTATTCAGAGCAAAAACTGTAATAGTTGCAGCTGGAGGAGCATCTCACATATTTAAACCAAGAGCTGTTGGCGAAGGAATGGGAAGAACTTGGTACGCTCCTTGGAGTAATGGTTCAGCTTATGCTTTACCGATTGCAGCTGGAGCAAAAATGACACAAATGGAAAATAGAATTGTGTTATGTAGATTTAAAGATGGATATGGACCAGTAGGTGCATATTTTTTACACTTAAAAACTTATACTCAAAATGCTAATGGTGAAAACTATGAGAAGAAATGGTATGACCAAACTAAAGAGTTAGTAGGTGAATATATTGATCATCATCCAACTCCAACTTGTTTAAGAAATCATGCATTTATTCAAGAAACAATGGCTGGTGGTGGACCAATTCATATGGTTACAACTGAAGCTTTTCAAGACCCACATTTAGAAACTGTTGGTTGGGAAAATTTCTTAGGAATGACTGTTGGACAAGCAGTAGTTTGGGCTTCTCAAAATATTGATCCAAAGTACACAAATCCAGAACTAACAACATCTGAACCATATGTAATGGGATCGCATGCAACTTGTTCAGGAGCATGGGTTAGTGGACCAGAAGATTTATCTCCACCAGAGTATTTCTGGGGTTATAACAGAATGCTTACTATTGATGGATTGTTTGGTGCAGGAGATACTGTTGGTGGAAGTGCACATAAATTTTCATCAGGATCTTTTACTGAAGGTAGATTAGCTGCAAAAGCTGCGGTTAAATATATTGAAGATAAAAAAGCTGAAGGTTTAAAAGTTTCTGATAAGCAGTGTGAAGATTTTAAAGAAAAAGTTTTCAAACCACTTGAGACATATACAGTAGCTCAAAATGAAATTACTGGGGGAACGGTTTCTCCTAGTTATATCTCACCAATTCAAGGTTTACAGCGTCTACAAAGAATTATGGATGAATATGTTGGTGGAATAGCTACTAATTATATGACTAATGCTAATATGCTTAAAAGAGGTTTGGAGCTTTTAGCTTGGTTAGAGGAAGATCTTGAAAAGGTTGGTGCAGAAGATTATCACCAATTAATGAGAGCTTGGGAGCTAAAACACAGAGCAATTACTTCTCAGTGTGTAACTGAACATACTATGTTTAGGGAAGAAACTAGATGGCCAGGATATTATTATAGAGGAGATCATATGAAACTGGATGATGATAATTGGCATTGTTTAACTGTTTCAAGACGTGATCCTAAAACTGGTAAATTTAGTATGGAGAAAGTTCCTGTCTACCACATCGTGGATGAGAATGAGAAGAAAAAAGCTTCGTAGTAAATCATTAAAATAACAATATGGATATTTTGTCGAAAACTGATGATGAGGTATATGAATTAGCCAAACCAATTTGGGATAATTTAGTTAAATCGTCAAATCTCAAGGACTATGGAGGATTTACCAAAGATTTTTCAACTCAAATGCTTTTTGGTGCCAACGAGGTTGAGCTTGGTAAACAATGGGCCAATAACAAGGTAATCACTAATTTAAAAGAAACCTTTGAGCCATTTGGCTGCCTTAGAAGAGGTGTTCACATCACAGTTTTGATAAAACAAACAAACAAAGAAATTTCAGGAGAGTTTCTTGGACGACTTGTTCTTGGTGTTGAAGATGATGTTGTTAAAGTTTTTGGAGCAACCATCTACTAATAAAAAAAATTCATTTTATTTTAAATATTTATTTGACAAATAAATAACTAGGTGTATTGACGGTTGTAATGTCAATTTCTAACGTAAAAATAATAAACAAACTTTCAAATTTTAGAGCAACTTTTATAAAAACAGGCATCTTTGTTAGCCTAGCTGCTTATTGGAGTATTATTTTAGTTGGAACTTTTATTACATTTAATTAAGTTGTTTTTTAATAACTATTAATTTTTTATGGATGTATTTTTACCAATAGCGCAAGTATTTGTTAATCCAATCGAAATACTTATATTAAGTGCAATTGTTGGAGTACTTTCAGGTTTATTTGGTGTTGGTGGTGGTTTTTTAATGACACCATTTTTAATTTTTTTAGGTGTTCCACCAGCATATGCAGTTGCAAACGAAGCTAATAATATTCTTGCAACATCTGTATCAGGATCAACAACTCATTATTTAAAAAATACTTTAGATTATAAAATGGGTCTTATGATTGTAATTGGTGGTATAATTGGAACAAGTTTGGGTATTTATACTTTTTCATATTTCAAAGGAATTGGAAAAATTGATACAGTAATTTCTTTAGCTTACATGTATATATTAGCAATTATTGGTACATTAATGTTGGTAGAGAGTCTTGGCGAAATTGATAAGGCGAAAAAAAATCTTCTAATTAAAAAGAAACTACACGTTCACTATTGGATACATGGTCTTCCATTTAGAATGAGATTTCCAAAATCTAAATTATACGAAAGTGTATTTACACCAATTATAATTGGTTTAATGGTTGGATTTATTGCGGCTATAATGGGAATAGGTGGAGCTTTTATATTAGTTCCTGCGATGATTTATATAATTAAGATGCCAACAAAATTAGTTCCAGGAACCTCTTTGTTTGTAACTATTTTTGTAAGTGTTATTGTTACTTTTTTGCATTCATTTAATTATGGCTCAATAGATTTGATGTTAGTAGTAATGTTAGTTATTGGATCAATCATTGGTGTTCAAGTAGGACAAAAACTTGGTGAAAAAATTGATAGTTCGGGACTAAAAGCATTACTTGCCGTTCTGTTATTAATAGTTGGAATAGCTATTGCTTACGAAACCTTTTTTGCAGAAAAGATAAATGAAGAAACAATTCATGTATTGAATTCAGATTTAAATTTTTTCTCATTATTTATTAAAGAATTCTCTAAAGATATGCCATTCTTTTATGGATTGTTTTCAATTATGTTTGCAATTTTTTTAGGAGTTGGTGCAGCTTTTATTAGACGATTTTTTTCAAATTTAAGAAAAAAATTATTATTAAAGTCTTAATTTAAAAAATTTAAATAAAATTCTATAGCTAAAATACTAACTAAGCCAACTGTCGCCATTCCTATAAATCCTACTACAAATGGTTTGTAGCCCATGTTTTTAAGGTCTTTAAGGTTTGTTGACAAACCAATAGCAGCCATAGCCATTGTTAAAAATATTTTTGATGATGATTTAATAAAATGCACTGTATCAAGCCACAAACTACTATAAGAGCTTAAAAAAAATTGATCTCCAATGTTTCTAAAAATTATCATTCCTGCAAAACCTAAAACAAAATAAGGAAAAATAGCTATTATAGAGTAATCTTTTTTAACAACATTGTTTCTGTTGTAAAGAAATGCAAATAGTGGAATCATTATGACTAAAAAAGTATTTCTTATTAATTTTGTAACTGTTGCTATATTTAATGTTTCTGGACTATTAAATTGTTGATCATAGATAAGACCAGCAGCTGCTACTTGTGATGTTTCATGAATGGATGTACCTAAAAATAAACCAACAAACATTGGCTCAGCATCAAAGTAATAATTGGCAAAATAAGGATATATAAGCATCGATAAAATTCCAAATAATGTAATGTTAGCAATTGCGTATGAAACCTCATTTTTTTTTGCACCTATAACTGGAGCTGTAGCCATAATAGCTGTTGTTCCACATACTGTGCTACCAATAGATATTAAATAAGCCATTCTTGTTGGGATTTTCAATTTTTTAATTAATAGTTTGATTACTATTAATACACTTATAATGCATACAATTATTAATGGTATTGCTATTGATCCAAATTCTAAAAACTCAAAAGGTTTTAATTGAATGCCCAAACAAATAATACCAAACTTTAAAATATATTTTTGAGTGAAATCTAAACCTTTTACAAAACTATTTCTCATCAGAAATATGTTTCCAAAGAACATTCCCAATAAAATAGCAATCATTGCTGTCGAAATTGGACTTTTTTCATAACCCAAAAGCTCAATTCCAATAATATTATTAAAACCTTGAGAAAGTGTATAAAGAACAAACGCTAAAACAATACCAGGTACTATTACCAAGTATTGTTTGTAATTCATAAAAAAACTAAAATTGATTAAGCACTTCTGTAAAGTTTAGTCATCACAAACTCTTTGTGACCTAAAGCTTCAGCACAAGTTAATCTTCCGTTAGCAACTTTTAGAGTAGTTTTAATTAATTCATCTCCAGCTTGAGACATGTTCATTTCACGAGTTAATATTTTTGAAACATCGCAATCAATATGCTCACCCATACCTTTTACAGTTAATGGATTAGCTGTTAGCTTAACAACTGGCTCAATAGGGTTACCAACAATATTACCTTGACCTGTTGGAAACAAATGAATGTTAAATCCTGCTGCTGCTTGAAGTGTAACACACTCTGCTGCTGCTGAAGAGGTATCCATAAAGTATAAACCTTTACCTTTAGTTGGTTCTTCTGCTGGTTCTAGAACATCTATAAATTTACAGTTTCCAATTTTTTGGAAATTTCCAAAAGCTTTTTCTTCAATCGTAGTTAAACCACCAGCAATATTACCTGCAGTTGGTTGACTTTCTGAAAGATCATCTGTTGCTTCTTTTAAAATAAAATCATTGTAAGAATTCCAGGTTTTCATGAATTTATCTGAAGCCTCAGGAGTTGCACCTCTAGTCGCACAAACTTGTTCGGCACCTGTTAATTCCGAAGTTTCACCAAAACATAAATGAACACCCATCGGCTCTAATTTATCCATTAGGTTACCAACAGTTGGGTTAGCTGCTAATCCAGATGTTGTATCAGATTCACCACATTTAACAGAAATCCATAAGTCGCTCATTGGACATTCTTCTCTTTGTTTTTCAGAAGCCCACATTACAAACTCTTGAGCTTTTTTAGATGCTTTCATCGTCGTACCAATATCTCCAGTACGCTCAATGTGAAATCCTTCAACTGGTTTTCCAGTTTTAGCTATTCCATCAACAATTTTTTTAGTCCATTTGGGCTCAATACCAATAACAATTACTGCTGCAACATTTGGATTACATCCTGTTCCAATCATTGTTCTAAAATGAAGCTCTAAATCAGCTCCAAATTGAAGTCTTCCGTATGAATGAGGAAGAGCTATTGTTCCTTTAATATTGTTTGCAACTGCTTCAGCGCAAGCGTTAGAAATATCATCAACAGGTAGTATGATTACATGATTTCTAGTGCCGGCTCTGCCATTTTCTCTTTTATAACCTAAAAAACTTTTTGGAATTTCCATATTATTACCACTTCTTTGTTTTAACATTGTGAACATGAACATGTTCACCTTTTTTAATTGATTTAACCACTTTGCCAATATCGTGACCATATTTAAGGATAGTGTCACCCTCATTTAAATCAACCATTGCAATTTTGTGTCCTAAAGGAATTTCATCCATAGATTGAATGTTTGTTGAACTGTCATCTTCCATTATCCAGCAAGCACAGTCTTGTTTTGGAGTGATTTTCTCAATAACAATTACTCCTACGTTGTCTTTTTTATCGTGAATTATAATGTCTGTAGCCATAATTTATTGTGTCGATTTGTTTGTTTGAAATTTCTAAAATCTTATATATTAATCGCAAAAATTAACAAACGAATTTTAAAATAGTTTTAAATTTACACATTAGAGAGGCACAATTTTTATGACAAAAATGACAACGGAAGAAGCTTTTGTAAAAGTTTTACAAATGCACGGTATTGAACACGCGTTTGGAATAATTGGATCAGCGTTTATGCCAATATCAGATATTTTTCCAGATGCTGGAATAACATTTTGGGATGTTGCTCATGAAACTAATGGTGGATTAATTGCAGATGGATATACAAGAGCCACTGGTAAAATGTCTATGGTAATTGCTCAAAACGGACCTGGTATTACTGGTTTAGTTACACCTATTAAAACTGCATATTGGAATCACACGCCACTTTTATTAGTTACACCTCAAGCTGCAAACAAAACTATAGGCCAAGGTGGTTTTCAAGAAGTTGAACAAATGAATTTATTTAAAGATATGGTTTGTTATCAAGAAGAAGTTAGAGATCCTTCAAGAATGGCAGAAGTGTTAAATAGAGTAATAGAAAAAGCGATCAGGGGATCAGCTCCTGCACAAATAAATGTACCTAGAGATTATTGGACACAAGTAATTGATATTGATCTCCCTCCAATTGTAAGACTAGAAAGACAAGCGGGTGGAGTAGATGCAATTAAAAAAGCTGCTAACTTATTATCTAACGCTAAATTTCCGGTAATTTTATCTGGCGCAGGTGTTGTGATTGGTGGAGCCATTGAAGATTGTAAAAAACTTGCAGAAAAATTAGATGCACCAGTCTGTTCTGGTTATCAGCATAATGATAGTTTTCCAGGAAGTCATCCTTTAGCCGCCGGTCCATTAGGATACAATGGTTCAAAAGCAGGAATGGAATTAATTCAAAAAGCTGATGTTGTGTTAGCATTAGGAACAAGACTTAATCCTTTTTCAACTCTACCAGGTTATGGAATGAATTATTGGCCAAAAGATGCAAGTATAATTCAAGTAGATATGAATTCAGATAGAATTGGCCTAACTAAGAAAGTTTCAGTTGGAATTTGTGGTGATGCAAAATTAGTTTCTCAACAAATCCTTACTCAACTTTCATCAACTGCTGGTGACACTGATAGACAAAAAAGAAAAGATATTATTCATCAAACTAAATCAGCTTGGTTACAAAAATTATCAAGTCTTGACCATGAGGACGATGATGAAGGTACAGTTTGGAATGAAGAAGCTAGAAAAAGAGATTCAGATAGAATGTCTCCTAGACAAGCTTGGAGAGCAATTCAATCAGGAATGCCTGATGATGTGATTATTTCAAGTGATATTGGAAACAATTGTGCAATTGGAAATGCTTATCCAACTTTTGAAAAAGGAAGAAAATATTTAGCTCCAGGATTATTTGGTCCTTGTGGTTATGGTTTCCCTTCAATTTTAGGTGCAAAAATTGGCTGTCCAGATACTCCAGTAATCGGTTTTGCTGGTGATGGTGCATTTGGAATTAGCATGAATGAAATGAGTTCATGCGCCAGAGAAGAGTGGCCAGCTATAGCAATGGTTATCTTTAGAAACTACCAATGGGGTGCTGAAAAAAGAAATACAACTCTATGGTATGATGATAATTTTGTAGGAACAGAATTAGATCCAGAATTAAGTTACGCAAAAGTTGCCGATGCTTGTGGATTAAAAGGTGTTACTGTTAGAACAATGGAAGAAACTACAGCAGCTATTAAACAATCTTGTGAAGATCAAAAGAAAGGAATTACAACGTTTATTGAAGTAATTCTAAACCAAGAGCTTGGTGAACCATTTAGAAGAGACGCAATGAAGAAACCAGTTAAAGTTGCTGGTATCAACAAAGCAGACATGAAGAAGCAACCTTCTTTAAACTCTTAAGATCTTTAAAATTTATACCAATTATCGTACAGTCACTTCATGGAAGTGACTAACGATAATGGTTGTAGTTGGATCAAAGATTTAGTTCTTCGAACAAATATTAAAACTCTTCAATCAAAAGAAGATTGTGAATGGCTGATAATAGGTGCGGGTTATACAGGTTTATCTGCTGCAAGAAAATTAGCTCAATTATATCCAAATCAAAAAATTATACTTATAGATGCTCAATTAGCAGGTGAGGGTGCGAGCAGTAGAAACTCAGGATATCTAGTTGATACTACACTTAACGATGGTTTCACTTCCAATAAAGAACTGGAAAACTATAAAAAAAAAGCTGACATTTATGAATTAGGTATAAAAGTTGTTAAAAAATTTATTAACGAACATCAAGTTGATTGTGATTGGAATGAATGTGGAAAATATTTTGCATCTTCAAAGTTAGAGGATCAAAAAATTTTAAATAATTTTTCAAAAACACTTTCTAAATTAGGTTTTGAGCACAATTTATTCTCTAATAATGAATTAACAAAGAAATTAGGTACTAGTTTTTACAATACTGCAATTCACACTAAAGGTGGAATTTTACTACATCCTGGTAAATTAGTCAGAGCAATGATTGATGTGCTACCAAAAAATGTTGTTTTATATGAAAACTCTTATTTGTTAAATTGGAACAAAATTAAAGACATGATTTTTTGTCGTTTTAAAAATGGAGAAATCAAGACCAAGAAAATTATTTTTGCTACAAATGGTTTTTTGCAATCTTTAGGAATTAAATCAAATTATAATTTTCCTATTACTTTAACAGCTAGCATGACAAGACCATTAAATGATAGTGAATATAAGTCTATTGGTAGTCCAAAAGAGTGGGGTGTACTACCGGTAAGACCAATGGGTGCCACAATTAGAATGACAAAAGATAGAAGGATTTTAATAAGGAATACTGCAGAGGTACACAATCCTTTTAAAATGTCTAATTTAGATTTAAGTAAAAGATCTATCAATCAAAAAATTGGAATTAAAAAAAGGTTTCCACAATTACCAGATAATATTATTCTATCATCATGGTCTGGTATTGTTTCTAGAACACGAAATAGTTCTCAGATATTTGAAAAAATTGATAACAATATATTTGCTGCAGGTAGCTATAATGGTTCAGGTATAGGTGTTGGAACTTTATTTGGTGAACAAATCGCAATTAAAGCTAGTAGTGAAATTACAAAAGAAATTGAAATAATTGAGGCAAGAAATAAACCTACTTGGCTGCCTCCACAACCTTTTTTAAGTCTTGGTGTTAAAACAAGGTTAATTTATGAACGCTTGAGAGCTAGATCTGAAATTTAGAGAATAACAAGATCTAACTTTTGTTTTCCTAATCTTTCATTTCCATTTTTTGTCACAAGATAGGTTTCACCCAAATTCATCGCTAAATTGTTATCTGAATCCATCAAGATCATGTGCATGAAGAACACATTACCGGGCTGTATGATGTAGGGGTTGCCTGTGTAAAGCATTGGCCAGTCCATCCAATTAGGTGAAAAAGTCGAACCTAATGAATAACCGCAAGCATTCATTCTTGCTTTATTAAATCCCAAATTATCAAAAGTTCTTGCATGAGTATCAAAAACTTCTCCTGCAGTTTTTCCTGAAACTAAAGTTTTTACACAATTTGTTAATGCTTCAACACAAGCTTCATGCATTTTTATATGTTTGGGGTCAGCTTTTCCAATAGGGATAGTTCTAAACATTGCAGAGTGGTAATGTTTAAAAGTACCAGCCCATTCTAGACTTAGTTGATCTGTATTTGATAAATTTCTTTTTTCAGCCTGATATCTGCATAGTAGTGCGTTATCTCCTGAGCCAATGATATATTCATTAGCGGGATAATCACCACCACCTTCAAGAACTGCTCTTTGCATTTCAGCTAAAATTTTTGCCTCACTAGCACCAGCTTTTGTATATTTCCAAGCTTCATCTAAAGCTCTATCTGCAAGTTCAGCAGCCTGTTTTACATAGACTAATTCTTCATTAGATTTTATAACTCTTAATTTTGTTATTAGTTCTGATTGATCTTCAACTGAACAATAATTATCCAAAGATTTATTTAATCTTAAAGCGTTACGTCCAGTCATTCCGTAAGCTTCATATTCGACACCAATATTTTTATTTTTTAGATCAAGTTCCTCTAAAATTATTTTAAGATCATCTGTTGGATTAATTCCATCTTTATCAACCCAAATTCTTATATCTTGAATGTTTGATGTATTTTGTGCCTGTCTTAAGTCAGGTGCACGAGTTAATAAAATTATATTTCCTTTTTGATCTAAGATTAAAGTTTGAAAAAAAACATAACCAAATGTGTCATACCCTGTAAGCCAATACATTGACTCTTGTCTAAACATTAAAAGAGCATCTAAATTTTGCTCTTTCATAGATTTCAAAACATTTTGTTTTCTTTTGGAAAATTCTTCTTTACTAAAATGAAGTGCCATTAATATATAATTGCTTTTACAGATCCTAATTTATCAATTTTACCAGTGTATAAACCTTTACTTTGAATGGGAACAACACCAACTGTAGAACCTGTGAATACATAAAAATCTTTATCTAAATT
>Ga0315339_1002799_pt1 | contig 12811 bp, 8 predicted proteins | sample ASW17metaG_FD_204514 | JGI IMG/M metagenome (GOLD analysis project Ga0315339, IMG submission 204514) | Ammonia-oxidizing marine archaeal communities from Pacific Ocean, United States - ASW #17 | ecosystem: Environmental > Aquatic > Marine > Oceanic | place: USA: California | collected 2016-12-05
GTCTCGATTTTTAACGGCATCCGATGGGCTCCTGCGGGGCCAATCCTAGTCGCTGGCGAACCATGGCGGCAACCGTCTCCGTGTCATCTAGTAGCGCGTAATTCCATTGCTCAAGGCGCCCGTCAAAGGGGCGAGTGATGCCGTCCTCACGAAGCATTTCGTGGAACCTCTGAAAGCGCCGCGAGCCACCGTCAAGGTCTATGACATAGACCGGCTTTCCAGTGGTGGCGGCCTCGGACACCATGCTTGCGGATTCGCAGGTCACGACAATAGCGTCGGCGAGGCCCAGAAGACCGAAGTAAGGGTTTGGACCGCTTCCATCCCAGAAAAAGATACCTTCTTTAGTCAGCTTGCGACGCAGCTCCGCCACATTCTCCGTGCCCGTTCTCCGAGAGGGGGTGATGGCCAATCCAACGCCCGTCGATCGCGCAAGATGGAGCAATTGATCAGCAATCTGGCTGGCCCGTGCCGTCGTCAGCCGGTAGCTGTTGCTCGTGCCGCCGAGTAATACGGCGACCAGAGGACGGGGAAGGTGTTCAAGATTCGGTCTGAGGCGCCGCGCACCTTCGGCCAGATTTGCCGGCGTCACCCGGTTGAGCGCGCCGCGAGAGGACATGACGTTTGGTCCTGCCAGATCGTCGTGACGGGGAGGGACAACGAGATCGAAGTGGTTGAGCCGGATCTTTGGGCTCTGGATGTGAACTGTGAAGCAGGTCCCGGCGCTGGCCTTCCGGATTGCCGTATTGAAGGGAACGCTGCGCCGGCCACAAGAAATCAAGAGACGCGGCCACGGCGGAAGAAGCGGGTCACTTCGTGGCGTCATGACGTTCAGGGCGCGAGGCCAAATCTGTGCCGGTAGGTTCTTCCACGGTGCGCGGGCGGTCACACGCTTCACCACGATTGGGAGCCCGATCGCCTCAGCGAGGCCCAGGGCTTGGTTCTCCATGCCAATGGCACCTTCAGTGACGACCCAGCAAAGCTCCGGGGCACTGGGTTGGGCTGTTGGGTCAGACGAAGACTGCATGGAATCCGTTCAGCAGGGTCACTCGAGGCAGGTCAATATCGCAGATGCCGGCCGTCACATCGGCATTATTTCGTGAACTCGTCGGCTTGTCGCCTACACGAAACAATATTACCCTGTGAAATATTATTGCGCGCCGTTGGGTTGCTTCGACCACCGATCAGGCGGACTGCACGGGAGGGGAATGGTCACCATGACCCGCGTCAAGCTCGATCGAATCGATCGCCATATTCTTCAAATATTGCAGGCGGATGGACGAGTCACCAATGTGAAGCTCGCCAAAACGGTTGGTATTTCCGCACCACCTTGTTTGCGGCGCGTCCGTGCTCTCGAGGCAGCCGGCTATATTCGTGGCTACCACGCTGATCTTAACACGGAATCCCTCGGGTTCGGCGTTTCGGTATTTGCTCAGGTTGGTTTGGAAAGCCAAGCGGAGCAGGATTTGGCTGCGTTTGAGAAACTCGTCGCGAGCTGGCCCATGGTCAGGGAGTGCTTCATGTTGGCGGGCGAGGTTGATTTTCTACTGAAGATCGTGGCCACCGACTGGGATGCGTATCAAACGTTCCTCACGACCGAACTGACGGCCGCACCCAACGTTGCCCAAGTGAAAAGCGCCCTTGCCATCCGGCCCTCAAAGTCCGAACCCGGGGTTCCAATCGATATCGGGGTCTCCGCAGAGTCTTAGAGTGATTAGAACGCCCCGACCGGGTACCCCGACCCCTACTTATATGTAACGGTCAGGATTTCGTAGTATTTAAGGCCACCTGGCGTGTTGACCTCGGCTGAATCGCCCTTGTTCTTTCCGATGATGCCGCGCGCCAGCGGTGACGTCACTGAGAGCAGGCCCTTTTTGATATCAGCCTCGTCCGTGCCGACGATCGTATAGGTCACCTTTTCATTTGTGTCTTCGTCCGCAAGCCGGACGGTCGCGCCAAATTGGACGCGGTTACCGGAGAGCGCGCCGACGTCGATAACGTCCGCACGGCGCAGCTTATCCTCGAGTTCCATCACTCGGGTTTCGATGAAACTCTGCCGCTCCTTCGCGGCATGGAACTCGGCATTCTCGGAGAGATCACCGTGTTCGCGTGCCGATTCGAGCGCCTTCACGACCGAGGGGCGCTCGACCGTTTTGAGGCGTTTGAGTTCATCCTGTAGGCGGGTATATCCCGCCTCGGTCATCGGGACTTTTTCAATCATTACTCGCTCTGCCCGTTCAAAGCCGGTTCAGCATTATCACTTAACGGTTGTGTGCTGGCAGCCAGACGTAAACGTTTACGACGAAGAGATAGAATAGGTTTGCAGGGGGGTGACTTCAAGGCTGCCGGCAAGAAGAGTTTCCATTGCCTGAACCGCGGCGAGCGCGCCAGCGATCGTCGTGTAGTAGGGCACGTGCTCAGTCAGGGCGGCTCGGCGCAGCGAAAAACTGTCAGCAATTGCCCGCGCGCCTTCGGTCGTATTGAGGACAAGCGCAATATCTCCATTCTTGATCGAATCGACAATATGGGGACTGCCCTCCAAAACCTTGTTGGTTTCGTTGCATGCGATGCCTGCCGATCCCAGGAAATCGGCGGTGCCGCGGGTTGCCACGATCTCGTAGCCAAGTTCGATCAGCTTCTGTGCCGGCGCAACCATCGAGGCTTTGTCACCGTCCTTGACGGAAATGAACACTTTGCCGGATTGGGGCAGTTGCACGCCTGCGGCAAGCTGTGATTTCGCAAAGGCGCGCGCAAAGTCTGTGTCGATACCCATCACTTCACCCGTGGAACGCATCTCTGGTCCCAGCACTACATCGACGCCGGGGAATCGGGCAAAGGGAAAGACCGCTTCCTTCACAGCCACAAGGCCAATCGTCTGGTCACGGCTGTCTCTGATCAATTCAGTGAGCTTTGTTCCTGCCATGACGCGGGCGGCGATCTTTGCGATGGGTCGCCCCGTGGCCTTAGCAACGAAGGGAACCGTTCGGCTGGCCCGAGGATTGACCTCGAGGATGTAAACGTCCTGGTCCTTCACAGCGAATTGGACGTTCATCAGACCAACGACGTTCAGTTCCTTAGCAAGCGCGGCAGTTTGCTGGCGGATATCTTCGAGGGTCGCTGTGGACAGCGTGTGAGGCGGCAGGACGCACGCCGAATCTCCAGAGTGAACGCCCGCCTCTTCGATGTGTTCCATGATTCCGGCGACGAACACATCCTCACCATCGCAGATCGCGTCGACATCCACCTCGATCGCGTCCCGCAGGTAGGCGTCGATGAGAACAGGGCTGGTGCCCGATACCTGCACGGCCACCCGCATGTACCGTTCCAGAGCGCCGTTGTCGTAGACGATCTCCATCGCCCGCCCGCCTAGGACATAGGAGGGTCGGATGAGCACCGGATAACCAATCTCTTCGGCGATCACGCGCGCTTCCTCGACGCTGGTGGCGAGTCCGTTGGCCGGTTGGCGCAATTTGAGCCGAGACAACAATTGCTGAAAGCGCTTGCGGTCTTCTGCAAGATCGATTGCATCGGGCGACGTACCGAGGATGGGGACGCCGGCTTCTCCCAGTCCTTGAGCGAGCTTGAGGGGTGTTTGGCCGCCGAATTGGACGATGACGCCGAGCAGTGTGCCGTTGGATTGCTCCGTTCGCACGATGGCCAGGACGTCCTCAACGGTGAGCGGCTCAAAATATAGCCGGTCGGACGTATCGTAGTCGGTGGACACGGTCTCCGGATTGCAGTTGATCATGATTGTCTCGTGTCCCGCCTCGGCCAACGCATAGGCGGCATGACAACAACAATAATCGAACTCAATGCCCTGGCCGATACGGTTGGGGCCGCCACCGAGGACAATGACTTTGGTGCGATAACTTGGTTGCGCTTCGGAATCGCCGTCCGTCGAGCCGTTGGGGGCGAGCCATGTATCCGATTCGTAGGTCGAGTACATGTAAGGGGTTCGTGACTCGAACTCACCCGCGCACGTATCGACACGTTTGAAGACCGGATGAACGTTAAGGCGGGACCGTGCGGCAGCGACATCGGCTTCATCAATATCCGAAAGTTCGGCTAGACGATTGTCAGAGAACCCCAACTGTTTCAGGCCGATCAGCGCCTCACGCGATTCCGGCAGCCCGTTCTTCCGGACGCCGTTCTCGGCATCGACAATGGCGCGGATCTGTTCGATGAACCATGGATCGTAGCCGGTCGGTTTCTGGATATCCTCAGTGCTAAAGCCGACGCGTAACGCTTGCGCAATGACCAGCAACCGCTCGGGTGAAGATACCGCCAATGCAGCGGTGACCGCATCGCGGAACGTTGTGGTATTTGCGAGCGCAGGATCTTTGACACCAGAGATCACGACCTCATTGAGGCCGTTTAATCCTGTTTCCATCGAACGTAGCACCTTTTGCAGGGACTCGGCGAAACACCTGCCGATCGACATGGCTTCGCCCACCGACTTCATCGACGTCGTCAGCACCGGCACGGCGCCGGGAAATTTTTCGAACGTGAAGCGCGGCATCTTTGTGACCACGTAGTCGATGGTTGGTTCGAAGGAAGCCGGCGTTACGCCCGTAATTTCGTTGTCGAGTTCGTCGAGGGTGTAGCCCACGGCAAGCCGTGCGGCGACCTTCGCGATGGGAAATCCTGTGGCCTTGGAGGCCAACGCCGAGGAGCGGGAGACCCGCGGATTCATCTCAATGATGACAAGCCGTCCGGTTGCAGGATCCACCGCGAATTGGACGTTGGAACCACCGGTTTCCACCCCGATTTCGCGCAGCACCGCGATCGAGGCGTTGCGCATGATCTGATATTCTTTGTCCGTGAGCGTCAGTGCCGGGGCGACCGTGATCGAATCGCCGGTATGAACACCCATCGGGTCGACGTTCTCGATTGAGCAGACAATGATGCAGTTGTCGTTCCTGTCACGGACGACCTCCATCTCGTACTCTTTCCAGCCCAGGACGGATTGCTCGATCAGCACCTCCGTCGTGGGAGAGGCATCGAGCCCGTTGGCAACGATGTGCTCAAACTCTTCACGGTTGTAGGCGATGCCGGATCCAGTGCCCCCCAGCGTGAAAGACGGCCGGATGATCAGGGGTAATCCGATTTCGGTTAGTGCGGCGCGTGCTTCGTCGATGGATTGCGCGGTCAGGCTCAGAGGACACTCGAGGCCGATGTTCTCCATCGATTTGCGGAAGAGCTCGCGGTCTTCGGCTTTGCGGATGGCGTTGCGGTTGGCGCCGATCATCTCGACACCAAAGGCTTCGAGGACCCCCATGTCTGCCAAGGCCATGGCGGTATTCAACCCTGTCTGGCCGCCCATCGTCGGCAGCAGCGCGTCCGGTCTTTCTTTCTCGATGATCTTGGCAACGAATTCCGGCGTGATCGGCTCGACATAGGTGGCATCCGCCAGGTCGGGGTCGGTCATGATCGTCGCGGGGTTCGAGTTGACCAGAATGATCCGGTAGCCTTCCGCCTTCAGGGCTCGGCAGGCTTGGGTTCCCGAATAGTCGAATTCGCACGCCTGGCCGATGATGATCGGACCGGCGCCGATGATGAGAATCGACTCGATGTCCGTGCGCTTAGGCATGTTTTTCCATGAGCGCGACGAAACGGTCGAACAGATAGTGGCTGTCTTGCGGCCCGGGTGACGCCTCCGGGTGGTACTGGACGGAGAACACCGGTGCGCCTTCGACGGTTAGGCCCTCCAGTGATCCGTCGAAGAGGGATATATGGGTTGCCGTCACGCCCGCTGGCAGCGTGTCGGCATCCACCACGAAACCGTGGTTTTGACTGGTGATCTCGACTTTTCCGGTCGCAAGATCCTTCACGGGATGATTGGCACCCCGGTGACCCATGTGCATCTTTTTGGTCCTCGCCCCGAGTGCCAGCGACAGGATTTGATGCCCAAGGCAAATGCCGAAGAGCGGGACGCCGGACTCCAGCACGCCTTTGATCGCGGGGACAGCATATTCACCCGTTGCCGCTGGATCGCCGGGACCGTTCGATAGGAACACGCCATCAGGTTTCTGACTCAGGATGTCCTCAGCGGTCGTCGAGGCGGGCACCACGGTGACGGCGCAGCCGAAGGAGGCGAGGCAGCGCAGGATGTTCTGCTTGATGCCGAAGTCGACGGCAATCACGTGAAATCGCGGGCTTTTGAGTTGGCCATAACCGGTGGAACGGGCGTCATCGCCCAGGTGCCATTGCGTTTCGTCCCAATCATAAGTCTGGGTGCAGGAAACGTCCTTCGCGAGATCCATCCCTTCAAGGCCCGGCCACGCCTTGGCCTCGTCGCGCAGGTCCGGCAGGTTGAAATTTCCGTTCGGCGCATGACAGAGGAGTCCGGTGGGTGCGCCGCCGTCGCGGATGCGTCGTGTCAGGCGACGGGTATCCACGCCGGTGATTCCGACCAGCCCTTGTACCTTGAGCCAAACGTCGAGGTGCGACAGAGCCCGGAAATTCGAAGGGTCCGTAATCGACGCTTTCAAGATAACGCCGCGCGCGGCTGGGGTCAGGGATTCGACATCCTCATCGTTGGCCCCGATGTTTCCGATGTGGGGAAAGGTAAAGGTGATGATCTGACCGGCATAGGAGGGGTCAGTGATGATTTCCTGGTACCCGGTCAGGGAGGTGTTGAAGCAGACTTCTCCGACGGCGGACCCGGTGGCGCCGACACCGTGACCCCAGAGAACCGAGCCGTCCTCCAGCACCAAAACTGCTGACGCCCCCGCGATACGGGATGGGGCGTCAGTCGAGTCAGGTCTGGCCATCAATGTGGGTCGATCGCGATCGTCGGGTTTCTGGGTTGCGGATGAGAGAACTTTAACATCGTGGCGGAGAAGTCCTGGGCCGCAGCGTCCTTCTGGACCACGCGCGCAAGGCCGCGCGGTGATGACGCAAAGTCCGGCGGAACCTACGCAAGAATCATGCCGCCGTCAACCCTGTCTGCGGAGTAATTTGTCAATATATTTCAATAAGTTAGAGATATATTTTGGTTTGCTATTCTCCGCTGTGTCCACTACACTCGTCGTTTCCCCTCTGGGCTGAAACGGGTAGGGCATGTTACGCGATCGCCTTTCCGAATCCCTGAAGAGCGCAATGAAAGCCAAGGACGCACGCCGGTGTGCGACCGTGCGTCTGATTCTGGCCGCGCTGAAGGACCGTGATATCGCTGCGCGAGGTTCGGGCGATACGGATAGCCTCGGCGAGGACGAAATCCTCAATATGATGCAAACGATGATCCGCCAACGCCGCGAATCGATTGAGATGTACAAAAAAGGTCAGCGGCAGGACCTGGTTGAGCAGGAAGAAGGCGAGATCAGAGTGATTGAAGAATTCCTGCCCGAACAAATGTCGGAGGACGAGGTCTCGACGGCGAGCCGCGAAATCATCGGGGAGCTGGATGCCCACAGTATCAAGGACATGGGACAGGTGATGGGCGAGCTCAAATCCCGTTACGCCGGGCGGATGGATTTTGGTAAGGCCAGTCAGGCCGTCAAGGGCTTGTTGTCGTAAGCGCTGCTGTCCTTGGCCTTGATGACGTCGCATTTGAATTACAAGTCCATAAGACCGACATTCGAGGTACGAGTTTCGATGCGTCACTGTTCGGCGAGACGTTGTCCAGCGTATAGTGCGCTCGTTTCGTGGACGCGGGGTCGACCGGCAATTCTTTTTATGAGTTGAACGCGTATCCATGGCACTTCCAGATCATTTCCTTGATGACGTGCGGTCCCGGGTTCAGCTCGTTGAAGTCGTCGGGCGGCTTGTGAAGCTGACGCGCCGTGGGCGCGAGTGGCTGGGCCTATGCCCATTTCACAACGAAAAAACCCCCTCGTTCACGGTCAACGAGGATAAGGGATTCTACCACTGCTTCGGGTGCCAGGCGCACGGCAGCGTTTTCGATTTCGTCATGCAGCGGGAAGGATTGAGCTTTCTCGAGGCCGTCGAAAAACTCGCTGCGGAAGCGGGGATGCAGATGCCGGCGCGTTCGCCCGAAGCTGAAGCGCGGGACAAGGTGCGGGCCACCTTGTACGACGTCATGGCATTCGCGGCTGAGTGGTTTCAGGGACGCTTGGCGGCCGGTTCGGGACGCTCCGCGCGGGAATACCTTGCCGGACGCGGGCTGACGGACGACACCATCAAGGAATTCCGTCTCGGCTGCGCGCCAAACAATCGCTCAGCCCTTAAGGAGGCATTGCTGGCGCGAAAGTTCTCGGAACAGCAATTGGTTGATGCCGGACTGGTAATATCTCCCGAGGACGGCGGTGACACGTTCGACCGGTTCCGTAATCGGATCATGTTCCCGATCACGGACCCGCGCGGCCGGGTCGTGGCCTTCGGGGGACGGGCACTGGACGACGCGCCTGCAAAATACCTTAATTCTCCGGAGACATCGCTCTTCCACAAAGGGCGATTACTCTACAATCTCGCCCGCGCGCGGGCCTCGGTTCGCGACGAAGGGTCGGTTATCGTCGCGGAAGGCTACATGGACGTTATCGCGTTGCACCAGGCTGGTTTTGCGAATGCGGTGGCGCCGCTCGGGACTGCAGTGACAGAGGAACAACTCGACCTGTTATGGCGCCTCGCGCCCGAACCCATTATGTGCTTCGACGGTGACAAGGCAGGATTCAACGCGGCCAGTCGCGCGGCAGATCGCGCGTTGCCGCACTTGAAGTCGGGACATTCGCTTCGCTTCGCATTGCTGCCGACGGGCGAAGATCCGGATAGTCTGGTGCGGTCGCAAGGTGCGTCGGTGTTCCGGCAATTGCTCGCGGACGCGACCCCGCTCTCGGATCTGCTGTGGCAGATCACAATGCAGGATAAAAGCCTCGACACGCCGGAGCGTCGGGCGGGGTTCGCGAAGGATATCCGGGCGATGGTCGAGCGTATCGGCGACGGGCAGGTCAAGGCCTTTTATGGGCGTCACTACCGCGCGCGTCTGGATGACATGTTCAGTGATGGACGCCGCGCATCCGAGCCCCGGTTCTCGAAGGGTAAGCGGCCATATGGTGGCCGACAGCGGGCCCGCAGGCTCTCGCGGCATCTTGGCCTGGGGCTGGGGTTCGCTGGGATCACGGAGCGTCGGGAGCGTGTACTGATGGCCACAATCGTCGGCCATCCGGACCTCTTGGATCGATATTCGGAAGAGTTTGCGGAAATCGACTTTACGAACCTCACGCTTGACAGGTTGCGCAGTGAAATCATAGAGATAGCGCGGGGCAGCCTGGGCCTTGACAGCGCGGCATTGAAGCGACACCTCTGTGAAAAGGGATTTGCGGCGACGTTGGATGACATCGCCGATGCGAAGGTCGCGCCGCTCGCACCGTTTGTACGCCCGGACGTGCCGTTGGAAACCGCTCGGGAAGGGTGGGAGAACACGCTTTCTGTCCATCGTTTAGCCGTAACATTGCCGGCGGAGAAAAGCGCGTGCATTGAGGAGTTTGATTTTACGGACGAGGGCTTCAATCGTCTGAAGGCGTTCCTCGGCGAAGCGGAGCGAAGCAACACAGCGGAAACGGCAGCAGCGAACCCGACACGCAACAGAATACCCTGAGAACGACATCTGATAGTCCGATACTTCCTGCCGGACTGGTGACCATTGCACAGACATCAACTATCACGGCGATAAACATGGCGAACGCGGCAGAGACAGAAGAAGCAACAGAAGAAACGACCGATAGCCCGCTTATTGATTCGTCCAATCAGGCGATCAAAAAGATGGTCGCCAAGGCGAAAGAGCGCGGGTACGTCACCTATGACGAGCTGAACGCGGTCCTGCCACAGGATCGGGTGTCATCTGAACAGATTGAAGACACCATGGCCATGCTCTCCGAGATGGGCATCAATGTCATCGAAGGAGACGAGACCGAAGAGTCATCGTCAGAAGAAGAAAAGACTGACAATCTGCCGGCACCCGTCGCGACGGCGAAAACCGGCGAAACGACAGAGTATGAGCGCACCGATGATCCGGTCCGCATGTACCTGCGGGAGATGGGTTCAATTGAACTTCTCTCGCGCCAGGGCGAAATCGAGATCGCCAAGCGGATCGAGAAGGGGCGTGAATCCATGATCAGTGGGATTTGCGAAAGTCCGCTGACCATGCGCGCCATCGTCCAGTGGCGAGATGACCTGACGGCCGAGAGTGTGCTTCTGCGTGAGATCATCAACCTCGACGCGACGTTCGGCGGGCCGGAAGAAGATCAAAACGAGAAACGCGAAGGCGAAGGCGGCGAAGAAGGGTCGTCGGAAGAGAAAGAAGAGGGGAGCGAAGAAAAGGCAGCGGAAGAGACTGAGAAAGACGACGACGACGACGACGATGAGGTTGCTCTGTCGCTGGCGGCGATGGAAGCCGTCCTCAAACCTCACGTGCTTGAGATGTTCGACGATATCGCTTCGAGCTACAAGAAGGTCAAGCGCCTACAGGATTTGCGGATTCAGGCGGTTCTCAGTAGTGAGACCCTGAGTCCGGCGCAGGAAAAGCGTTACGCAAAGCTCAAGGAAGAATTGGTCGAGCGGATGGACGTGATCCGGCTCAACAACGGCCGTATCGAGGAACTCGTCGACCAGCTCTACGGAATCAATCGGCATCTCTATACCCTCGAAGGCCGCATGTTGCGCCTTGCCGAAAAGCACAAGGTCTCGCGCGAGAGTTTCGTGAAGCAATACCAGGGCCGCGAACTCGATCCGCGCTGGCTGTCACGCGTGCGGCGCCTGAAAGAGAAGGGCTGGGCCGAATTCGCCAAGAAGGAAGGCGATGAAGTCAAACTGATCCGTCAGGAACTTGCCGGTATCTGTACGGACGTCGGGCTCGATATTCAGGAATACCGGCGCATCGTTCACACGGTGCAAAAGGGCGAACGGGAGGCCAGCCGGGCTAAGAAGGAAATGGTTGAGGCCAACCTGCGTCTGGTCATCTCCATCGCCAAGAAGTACACGAATCGCGGCCTGCAGTTCCTCGACCTGATCCAGGAAGGGAACATCGGCTTGATGAAGGCCGTCGATAAATTCGAATACCGCCGCGGTTACAAATTCTCGACCTACGCCACGTGGTGGATCCGCCAGGCCATCACGCGCTCAATCGCCGATCAGGCTCGTACCATCCGCATTCCCGTGCATATGATCGAGACGATCAACAAGCTCGTCCGGACGTCACGTCAGATGCTTCATGAGATCGGCCGTGAGCCGACGCCGGAAGAGCTCGCCGAGAAGCTCAACATGCCGCTCGAGAAGGTGCGCAAGGTTCTCAAGATCGCGAAGGAGCCGATCAGCCTCGAGACGCCCATTGGCGACGAAGAGGACAGCCACCTCGGCGACTTCATCGAGGACCGCAACGCCGTGCTGCCCGTGGATGCCGCCATCCACTCGAATTTGCGCGAAACGGCGACGCTCGTGCTCGCCAGCCTGACGCCGCGCGAGGAGCGTGTGCTGCGCATGCGCTTCGGGATTGGCATGAATACGGACCATACGCTGGAAGAGGTGGGGCAACAGTTCTCCGTGACGCGCGAGCGCATCCGCCAGATCGAGGCCAAAGCACTGCGCAAGCTCAAACACCCGAGCCGGTCGCGGAAGCTCAGGAGTTTCCTCGATACTTGAGCCCCTGGGTTTTCAGACCACAGGTGCCACCGCGCTTTGGAAGGGCCCGTAGCTCAACTGGTTAGAGCCGGCCGCTCATAACGGTCTGGTTGCAGGTTCGAGTCCTGCCGGGCCCACCACTCTTATTGCGCGGGAGACGCGTCCCGAATGTACTTGCCCGGAAGCGCCGGATTTCAGCCACTTTGGGCCGATTGTTAGATTTCAGAGACGGCGTTTGGGGTGGTGTAGGCGGCGTTTGGCACCGGAGTCTCTGCAGGCGGGTTTTGACGTCCCGATCTTCACTCATTAAGGCTTGTGTCGCGGGTAGGTTCAGCCGCGGAATCCCAGTAGACGTGATTGTTGTTCCCACGCGAAGGGCACGGCGCTGTGTCGTCTCAGATTCTGCGTGGTAAGTTCGACCGGGTGCCGTCAGAGCACGATGGCTTCGACGATTACGGGTGCCAGGAAAGCCAACTGTAGGCTCCGCCCTACGTCGCTCGGGTCGATACCTTCAAGGGCGCCGATCTCGTTGATGGAGTTCACCTTCCCGTCAACGATCAGCCGCCACCATTTATGAGTATCGGCGACGAGTGATATCAGCCGTTTATCATCGGCAGGCGGAGTGGTCCCGGGAGGTTCCAATACCAGCTTAATCTCCACACCTCGCCGGCGAAGCCGGATCGGAACCGTAATCTCAATCAGGTCATCTTCCTTGTCCGGTGCCTGTTTCTCAATTTTAAACAGTAAATTTGTAAGAGAGAGGCGTTTGATTTTGAAAAGATAGAGAATCGGGCCGAATATCGATCCGATGGAAAAGGCCTTTCAGGGGCTTTGTCAGACTAACGCCAATCAGGTTGAAATTGTGTTTTAAGGTAGCCCGTGAATCGCCCAGAAATATTGTAATTTCTCACAACCAATAGGCGACTGGAAAATATCTCTAAGTTTAGTCTGACACCGCCTTCGGGTGAGCTATTGAAATACCGAAAGGGATTTTGCATCTCCGGAGGCTATGGAACCTCGCCAGGACGCTCAAGCCGACTTTGTCTGACAAAGCCTGCCGGACGGCATGCGGACGAACATAAGCAGGGGGATACACACCAGGCTAGCCATCGCCAGCCAGCCGAAGTCGCCGTTGTAGGCAATCGCGGCGGCCTGCTTGGTCGTCTCCGCATTCAGCGCCGCCACTCCCGTCGTTTCCACGAAGCTCCAGACCTCGGGCAACTGCAGATGTCGCAACGCT
>Ga0315339_1002800_pt1 | contig 12810 bp, 13 predicted proteins | sample ASW17metaG_FD_204514 | JGI IMG/M metagenome (GOLD analysis project Ga0315339, IMG submission 204514) | Ammonia-oxidizing marine archaeal communities from Pacific Ocean, United States - ASW #17 | ecosystem: Environmental > Aquatic > Marine > Oceanic | place: USA: California | collected 2016-12-05
CGGGGCTCGCGGCAACGATGTATCGGGCCGCCCGAAGAAGCCGGATATACGTCAGCAATCGCGACCGCGAAACCAGAACCAAACAGACCGTTGCAATCAGGCAGGGTCCATATACATCCACACAGGATATTTGCATCAAAAAGGGACCGATATGATTGATCTGTATACTTGGACCACGCCGAACGGGCGCAAGGTGTCGATATTGCTGGAAGAGCTGGGGTTGGAGTACACCGTGCATCCCATCGACATCGGCAAGGACGAGCAATTTGCGCCGGATTTCCTGGCGATTGCGCCGAACAATCGGATTCCGGCCATCGTGGACTCTGATACCGGCCAGAGCTTGATGGAGACCGGCGCGATCATGCTGTATTTGGCGCAAAAGCATGGCCGTTTCCTGCCCGAGGGCGCGGAATACTGGCGCGCGGTAGAGTGGTTGATGTGGCAGATGGGCGGGCTTGGGCCGATGCTGGGCCAGGTGCATCACTTCGTCAAATACAACGCGGGCAAGGCCCCCTATGCCGAGGAACGCTATGCCAAAGAGGCGCGGCGGCTTTATGGCGTGCTGGAGCGGCGGCTTGAGGGGCGCGATTATATCGCCGGTGAAGGCCGCGGTGAATATTCGGTGGCTGATATGGCCTGCTGGCCGTGGATTTCGCGGTTTGAGTGGCAGCAGATTGATCTGGCTGACTTCCCGAATATCCGCGACTGGTATCTGCGGATTGCACAACGGCCTGCCGTGCAGCGCGGCTATCAGGTGCCCAAATACGTCACTGAGGTTCCGATGCCTTAGACCGTTTGAGATGCGGCGGTGTCGGGTGCGGCAGGTTGCGTGGCTTGTAGTGGCAGGCCGCGTCGTCGCGGCGAATAAAGGCGCTGTCGTCGATTTCGTCGCCGTCGGGGATGCGGCGGGGTTCCAGAAACGGGAAATACCAGATCAGCCCGCGCCGGATCAGCGCCGGGCGGCCCGGTTCGCGGCGTTGGATGGCCTTGATCAGCACCTCTAGCGGCAACCAGAACCAAGACCAGCGCGGAATAAAGCCGCTTTCAAACACCGAATTATGCAGCGGTGCGCGTGGGTCGGGGCCGCTGTAGCGGTAACCGCCGGGATTGGTGGTTTTATAGTTGGCATAGGTCTCGCCCAGAAAATAGACCTCTTTGTTGCCACGTTTCAGGCGCAGGCCGGCGGGGCGGGTCTCGCCGCCGGGCAGGGGGGCATCGCCCTTTTCGGCGCGGATCGTGTTGTCTTCGGCGTCGGCGTCTTTGTCGGCCTGTTCCAGCGCGTCCAGCAGCCAAAGCGCCGTGATCTTGCCGATGCCTGCCTGATCCTCACGCGGGCTGCCGCCGATATCGCTGTGATAGCCGGGGAACCAGCGTTGGCGCACGAATTGCGTCCGCTGGCTGCGGCCGCTGCGAAACCGGTTGCCAAAATAGTCGCCTTTTTGCCAATGCAGCGCGCGGAAAAGCGAGCGATGCTCGTCTATCGACATGGCGTGCATGACGATCCGCACCGAGGGGTTTTCGACGACATTGGCGTGGGTGCCAAGCTCAAACAGGCTTTGATATTTCCACAGGTTCACCCAGGGCCTGCCAAAGCGGATCATCGAGGACACCGTGTCAAACAGCCCCAGCGCGCGGATCGACACGTGTTCGGGGCGCAGCACGTCCTCATACTGGCGCAGGGCCTTGAAGCGCACGTTGTCGGGTTTGTCGGCGTCGTGGCTGGTGATGCGGCGATAGGCGCGAAACACCGCCGGAATCAGGTGCAGGTCGTTTTCCTTGATCAGTCCGAAATTGTTGATGAAACCGGCCAGAACTCGCGCGGCATAAGAGCCGCGCGAGAAGCCGAGGATATAGATCTGGTCGTCCTCTGGCTCTTCCTTATCGCCAACCTCTGGTTGGACGTCCGGGGGGGCTGGTGCGTTTTCCTGGGCGGTCTGATAGGTGCGGCAAAGCCAGCGATAAGCCTCTAGCACGTCATCCTCTAGGCCAAGGCCAAAGGCGAGGCCCATGACGCCCTGCAGTTTCTGGAGCGGGCGGTAGAGCAGCGACTGGCGATCATAGGCCCCGACGCCAAGAATATAGTGGGTTTTCTGCGTCTCATCCTGCACCAGCGAACGGTAGAATTTCAGCACATTGGTTTCGGAATCGCCGATTTCATTGCCGGTGCCATCCATGCAGATCACGATCTTGCGCATTTCCGAAATCCCTTTGGTAGTCAAAATAACCTGAGGGAGAACAAAGCAGATGCGGCGCGGCAGATCAATCTTTACGCGAAAGTTTCGCGCGCGAAACATTCTGTGGTGCAGAAGATTAAGCTGCTGCGCGGCAAGTCGTTGAAATCGCTATGCTGGGCGTTAACCTTTTGACTATGCAGTGTATTGCGCGTCGCTTACATGCTCTAGCCAGGTCACGTTAGAGCCATCCAGCGCTTCCTGAATTGCGATATGTGTCATACCCGTTTCTGGCGCGGCCCCGTGCCAGTGTTTTTCGCCCGGCGCGAACCAGATGACGTCGCCGGGGCGGATTTCGCTGATTTCGCCGCCTTCGGTTTGCGCCAGACCGCAACCTGCGGTGACAATTAATGTCTGGCCCAGCGGATGCGTGTGCCAAGCGGTGCGCGCGCCGGGCTCAAAGGTGACAGATAGGGCGCGGACTCGGGCCGGATCTGGGGCGGTGATCAACGGATCCATGCGGACCTGGCCGGTGAAATAGTCAGCGGGGCCGGTGCCGGATGGGCGGCTGCCTGCGCGGTGAATTTCCATGGTTTTCCTCCTGATGGGTGGCTTATGAACGGCGGCGGCGGCGACGTCCGCCGCCCTCGCCATCGCCATTGGTGTTGAAGCTGGGGTTGGGCAACTCGACGATAGCGCGCAATTCGGTGAATGGCGCGGTGGCATGGGGGATGGCGTTGGCGGCGACAAAATGCTCCTGAAACTTGGGTTCAATCGCGGTTTCGACCTTGTGGATGTTGTGCACGGTCTGCTCAATCTCGGCCCGTGCGGCGCGGTTGCACAGCGCAATTCTGGCCCCGGTACCGGCGGCGTTGCCTGCGCTGGTCACCTTGTCCAGCGTCGCGTCGGGGATCATGCCAAGGATCATCGCATGTTTGGGCGAAATATGCGCGCCAAACGCCCCGGCGAGCACGACGCGGTCCACGGTATCGACATTCAATTCATCCATCAGCAGCCGCGCGCCGGCATAAAGCGCGGATTTCGCCAGTTGGATGGCGCGGATATCGCCCTGTGTCACAGTGATCAGCGGGCCGCCGTCGGCGGTGCTGTCGTGCAGCAGATAGGAATGCGTGCGGCCCTCGGGGATCATACGCGGCGTGCCGGTTTGCGCGGCCGAGCCGATCAAGCCGGAAGCATCCAGCAGCCCGGCGGCGCGCATTTCGGCCACGGCCTCTATTATGCCGGACCCACAGATGCCAGTCACTCCGGTGACGGCGGTTGCTTCGGCAAAGCCAGCATCCGTCGACCACAGGTCACTGCCGATGACCTTGAAGCGTGGGTCTTTGGTGGTCGGGTCGATTTCGACCCGTTCAATGGCACCGGGCGCGGCGCGCTGGCCAGAGCTGATTTGCGCGCCTTCAAAGGCGGGGCCGGTGGGGGACGAACAAGCCAGCACCTTGTTCTTGTCGCCCAGCAGGATTTCGGCGTTGGTGCCAACATCGACAATCAGCACCAGATCGTCGGACTTGTTGGGTTCCTCAGACAGCGCCACGGCGGCGCAATCGGCCCCGACGTGGCCCGCGATGCAGGGCAGGATGTAGACCCGCGCGGCGGGGTTCATCGCGGTCAGGTCAAGTTCGCGTGCGTCCAGCGACATGGAATCCGACGTGGCCAGCGCAAAGGGGGCTTGGCCCAACTCTACAGGGTCGATGCCGAGCAACAGGTGATGCATCACCGGGTTGCAGACGAACACGGTTTCCATGATCTGGCTGGCGTCAATGTTGCCCTCGGCCGCGATTTCCACAGTCAGTGCATTGATGGCATCGCGTACGGCAGAGGTCATCTCGACGTCGCCGCCGGGGTTCATCATGACATAGCTGACCCGGCTCATCAGGTCTTCGCCAAAGCGGATTTGCGGGTTCATCACACCGGCGCTGGCAACGACATCGCCGTTGCGCAGATCGCACAGATGTGCGGCGATGGTGGTAGAGCCAAGGTCGATGGCCAGCCCGTACAGCCGTTTTTCGGTATAGCCGGGCCAGATATCGAGGATACGCTCGTGTTTATCGGCGTGGCCTTGGTGCAGCGCAACGGTGACCGCCCATTCGCCCTTGCGCAGGGCGGGTTGCAGTTTGGACAGGACAGGCAGATCCACCCGAAGGGCATCCGTGTTGATGTCCCACTGGTCTGCCAACGCGGTTTTCAAACGCTCCAGATCACCCGAGGGCGTGTGCATGTCAGGCTCGGCCACCTCGACGTAATAAAGCCGGGTGGCGGGGTCCATGGTGATGTCGCGAATGGTGGCGGCCTTGCGGACCACCTGTTTGTGGACCTGACTTTCAGGCGGCACGTCGATTACGACGTCGCTTTGTACCGTGGCCTGACAGCCCAGACGCCGGCCCTTTTTCAACCCGCGAATGTTGTCGTATCGTTCCTCGACACTGTTCCAATCGCTAAGTGCTGTGTCGGCGACGGTGACGCCGTGTTTGGAGAATTCCCCATAGCTGGGCGTAATCTGGCATTTACTGCAAATGCCGCGCCCGCCGCAGACGCTATCGAGGTCAACACCAAGCTGGCGCGCGGCGGTCAGAACGGGGGTGCCGACGGCAAAGCGCCCGCGTTTGCCGGAGGGGGTGAAAATGACAAGCGGGTCCATTTGCGGCCTTTTGGTCTGGAATTTTGCATAGCATAGCGGGGTGGTTGGCGGGCGAAAGGCAAGGCGCGGCGGAAACCTGTCTTTCTGCGGCATTTTTTATGCGTTTGGGGCCGGTGTTAGCCCAGCAAGCCCGGGCCCCAGAACCAGACGAACAGCGGAAAGGGCAGCACGGCGAGGGCGATGGTCAGCAGGGTGGTGCGTTTGTGAAACAACCCGGTAAGGCCCGCAAGCAGGCAGAGGCCGCCACCGCCGCCGATCAGCCCGCTGCCCGGCATGTTGATCAGCCCGGCCAGCAGCAGATAGCGATAGTCGACGGCCCAGTTGCCCAGACGACCGGGCAAAGCGCGGCGCAGAAGGGCCAGGCGACGGTCCGGCGAAAGGGGCTGAATGCGTTCCATTAGGGCGGCGGCGCGTTTCAGACGCAGGTCAAGGAATAGTCGGTGTAACCAGGGTAGGGGCACCATACTGCCGACGATAAACGACAGGGCCAATCCGGCGACGGTGGCCAGATAGACCAGCACTGCAACATCTGCGCCGTGCATCAGGACCAGCGAAATGCCGATTTCAATTCCCGGCACGAAAGGGATGGCGATCAGCACCGCATAGCCGACGAGCACCGCGCCCAAGACCAGCGTCTGCATCATCAGCGCGTTGCGGGCATCCATCGAGGCGGTCCAGTCCATCACCCAGCCCAGCAGAAGATGCGTGCCAAAGGCGATAGCCAGAATAACCGCCAAGCCCAGCCCGGTGCGCAACGCGGATCCCCATCGCGAGGGGGGATTGGGGGTTGGGTCTGTCATAGGATGACTGCGGGTCGCGTGTACGGCATGGCGCTGTCATGCGGTGTATTGCTGGCCTTGCGCAAGGGTATTTCCGCCTAACGTTCCAAAACCAGCTTGCCGTTCGAGATTTCAAGCCGCTCAAACCGCTGCAGATAGGCCATGCCCAGCAATGACCCGTTCATTTCGCCTTCGTTGACCCAGACCGGAACGTTGCGGTCTATGATGCTGCCAAGCGCCAGTTCATCAAGCCTTGTGCGCGCCGTGCGCACGACGCCGTTCGCGGTATTGGCCGAGCCGCTATAGATCAGCGTGTTCAGGTCGATGCCGATGCGGGCGGCGTCTTCATGGCTAAGGACAATGTCGGTGGCCCCGGTGTCGACGACGAATTGCACCGGTGTGCCGTCGATATGCAGCGTCAGGTAATAATGCCCGTCAAAGGCGCGCGGTACCTCGATGCGGGCGTCCTCGGCAAAGACCGACTGGCGCGGGATGATATCGTCGCGGATGTCCTGCCACAGGCCAAAGCCTGCGATGGCCCCCAGAAAGATCAGCCCCCAAAGCGAGGCCTGCCGCGCCATCTGGCCCATGCGGTCGCGGTTGGCGACGATGAAATAACCGCCAATGACCAACAGGAATAACCCGAGATAGATCAACCGTGCTGTGGTGTCGCCGTCCATGAAAGCCTCCGATGCGTTGATGCACAGATAGGGGCTGTTGGTGGTTTTGTCAGCCTGTCAGGCCGGTAATCTGGCCGTTAAACAGCCCAACCGCCCGCATGCCGTCCAGCACGAATTGCACCGAAAGGGCTGCCAAAAGCATACCCAGCAGGCGTGTGACCACGTTGATACCGGTCGGCCCCAAGGCGCGTTCCAGCAACCCGGCGGCCAGAAACAGTGTGAAAACCACAAGGATAACGCCTGCCATCACCAGATGCACCGCCAGCATGTCTGCCCAGCCATTGCCCGGCGCGCTGGCCAGCAGGATCATCGCCGTCATGGCCCCCGGTCCGGCAATCAGCGGCATCGCCAGCGGAAAGACGGACGGGTCATCGGCAGGCTCATCCTCTGATGCCTGGCCCTGGCGGCGTTTGCTGCGGCGTTCAAACAGCATGTCCAGCGCGGTCAGAAACAACAGGATTCCGCCCGAGATCTGAAAGGCGGGCATGGAGATACCGATAAAGCCCAGCACTTTGTCGCCAAGCAGCCCAAAGAGCGTCAGCAGCCCAATGGCCACGATGCAGGCGCGCAATGCAATGCTGCGACGCGCATGGGTGGTCATGCCCTGCGTCAGGGCGACGAACATGGGCGTCAGGCCAATCGGGTCGATGACAACCAAAAGGGCGACGAAAGCGGTGATGAGCGCGGCTGTGTCCATTGGGTTTGGATAGGCGGTAAGCGGCGGGCTGGCAACGGGCGTTGTTTCTACCCAGGTTGCTTTTTTGGGCCAGCCGGGGTGTGTCGTGACGTTGTCATTCTGGTCCTGATTGTAAATGCCGAAGGCCGGTTTACCTTGGTCGTTCGGTAGGCCTAAGGTGGCGAAATGGCTTTCGAAAAAATGCCACGACGCATTCCATACAGGTACCTAAATGACTGATAACTCTACCCTTCTTGACGAAACCCTAAATGCTGCCTTGAGCGAGGTCTCATCGGTGACCGCGGAGGGCGTCAGCAAAGCTCCAAGGCTGCATGGCTCTGTCGAGCATCGCACCACGACGCATGTCGATGACCGGGGGGCCGTGACAGAGATGTTTGACACCCGCTGGGGCTGGCATCCCGACCCGATCAATTTTGCCTATACCTATACGATCCGCGAGGGGCGGGCCAAAGGCTGGGGGCTGCACAAGTTGCATGAAGACCGGTATTTTCTGCTGGATGGTTGGATGGAAATTATTTGCTACGATGTGCGGCCGGATAGTCCGACCTGCGGGCAGATCAGCAAGATTGTCCTAAGCCCTGAAAATCCGCGCATCGTCAGCATTCCGAAGTTTGTCTGGCATGCGAATTTGAATATCGGCAATGGCGATGTGCGGGTGGTGAACTTTCCGACCATGGTCTATGACCATGAAAATCCTGACAAATATCGCCTGCCACTGGATACGGATATTATTCCCTACAAGATCAAAGGCTTCGTTGGATGGTAAGCAAACTGACCGACCCGCTGATCACTGTGTTTCTGCCCACCAACGGGCGCGCGGATGTCATCGGGGCCGCGATCCAAAGCATTCTAGCCCAGGATTTTGATGATTTTGAGTTGATGGTGGTTGGCGACGGCTGTGACGATGACACCGAAAAGGTGGTGACGGCGTTTGGCGATGGCCGGATCCGTTGGCTGTCGTTTCCCAAAGGGCCGGGGCCGGGGTATAGCGTGCGGAATCTGGCGTTACAGCAGGCACGCGGCGCGATTGTGGCTTTTGCCCAGCATGATGATTTGATGTTTCCCGACCATTTGCGGCTGATCGTCAACGCGATGCAGCGCGATAGCGCGATGTGGGCCTATACGCGACCGGTTTGGGTTGATGACTCCGGGCTGATGTTGCCGTTTTTCGTCAATCTGTCGCTGCCGTCGCAGCGGCAGGATTTCATGCGGCACCGCAATGTCATTCCGTCCAATTGCGTCGCGGTGCGGAGGACGGCCTTGGACGCGGTTGAAGGGTTTAACGAAAAGATGGCGCGAGGCGGCGACTGGGATCTGTGGAAGCAGGTATTTCGCAAATTCGGTGCCGGGTCCGTGGGGGTGGTGCGGCAGGTGACCGGGCTGCATTTTCGCGCGCGATGGAAAGATGGCGATCAGACATGGGGTCCGCAGCCGTTGCCATATCTGGCGGGGCTGGCGATGACATCCGGCGATTGGCCTGCTTTGCTGCGCCATGATCTGAAGGCCGAGGATGGCGCGCCGCAGTTGCAATTGGCGGCGATGTTGCAGGAAAACCCGGCACAGTTTTGTGCGAGGATCCGCGCCGGGGTAACGCAGGTGCAGGACGCGCTGGCCTGGGGCGCGTCGCATGATCCGCTGAACAGGGCTGGTTGAGACCGGCTGGGCGGCCATCTTAGGCCGCCCGTTAAGCGGCCTGTGCACCTTCCAGTTTTTCCTGTGCGGCAAGCCACATGGCTTCGGCGCGGTCTTGTGCCTCCATGACTTCGGCGTATTTCTTCTGCCAGACTTCCATTTCGCCAAGCTTTTCAGGCTCGTACAGCGCCGGGTCGGCCAGTTTTTTGGCCAGCTTGTCACTCATCTGGTTCAGCTTGCCGAGCCGTTCCTCGCATTTGCGCACATCGGCGCGGAGGGCAAGGATACGGTCACGCGACACGGGTTTGGGTTTTTCGGCCTTGGGAGCTTTGGCCGGTTTGTCGCTGGTCAGCAGCATTTTGCGATAGGTGGCAAGATCTTCGTCATAGGGCGTCACAGCCCCGTCCTTGACCAGCCAAAGCCGGTCGGCGACCATGCTTAACAGGTGCATGTCGTGACTGACCAGAATGACGGCACCGGTATAGGCGGTCAACGCCTCGACCAGACCTTCACGGGATTCGATATCAAGGTGGTTGGTCGGCTCATCGAGAATCAGCAGATGCGGCGCGTCCAGCGTGGCCAGCAACAGAGACAGCCGCGCCTTTTGCCCGCCTGATAGTTTGCCCACCACAGTTTCGCATTGCGCCGCCATTAGGCCAAAGCCCGCAAGCTGCGCGCGCAGCTTGGGTTGGCCGACCTCTGGCCGCTCGCGCATCAGGTGCTGAAGCGGAGTTTCGTCCACATGCAGTTCGTCCACCTGATGCTGGGCGAAAAAGCCGATGCGCAACTTTCTGGCGCGGTTTATCCGCCCGTCCATTACATTAAGTCTGTCTGATAACAGTTTGGAAAGGGTCGATTTTCCTTCACCGTTGCGTCCCAGAAGGGCGATGCGGTCGTCCTGATCAATGCGCAGGTTCAGGTTGCGCAAAATTGCCTTGCCGTCATAGCCAACGCTGGCGGATTCCAGGTTGATAATCGGCGGCGACAGTTCCTCGGGGGTGGGAAATGAGAACACCGTGCGCGCAGCCTCTTCGGGCGGCGTGATGGTTTGCATCTTTTCCAGCATTTTGACGCGCGATTGCGCCTGTTTCGCTTTGCTGGCCTTGGCCTTGAAGCGGTCAACAAAGCTTTGCAGATGGGCGCGTTGCAGGCTTTGTTTCTTGGCCTGCGCGGCCAAAACGGCGCGCTGTTCGGCGCGGGTGCGCGCGAAGGTATCGTAGTTGCCCTGATAGAACGTCAGTTTGCGTTCATCCAGATGCAGGATGGCCCCGACAGAGCGGTTCAGCAATTCACGGTCGTGGCTGATGATGATGACCGTATGCGGATAGCGGGTCAGATAGGTTTCCAGCCAAAGCGCGCCTTCGAGGTCAAGATAGTTGGTCGGCTCGTCGAGCAGCAACAGATCAGGCGCGGCAAATAGCACCGCCGCCAGCGCGACGCGCATTCGCCAACCGCCCGAGAACGCCGAACACGGCATGTGCTGTTCAGCGGTGGTGAATCCCAGACCCTTCAGGATCGAACTTGCACGGGCCTCGGCGCTCCAGGCGTCTATGTCGGCCAGCCGGGTCTGAATTTCGGCGATTCTTGCCGGGTCTTGGCTGGTATCGGCCAAAAGTTCGGCGCGTTCGGTGTCTGCGGCCAGAACGGTGTTCAGTAGCGAGATCTCATTCCCCGGCACTTCTTGCGCGACGCCGCCGATGCGGGCCCCACGCGGAATGCTGATATCGCCGCCCTCTAGCGCAAGTTCCTTGCGGATAATGCGGAAAAGCGTGGTTTTACCCGCACCATTGCGCCCGACAAGGCCAACCTTGTGGCCATCGGGAATCACGGCAGAGGCCCCCTCAAACAGGGGGCGACCGTCCATGGCGAATGTGATGTCATCTATACGTAGCATGGCGCGCGGTTTGACCTATCGCGGCGGTGTGGTCAATCGCAGCTTTTCAACAGGGCAGGCGCATGTTACGGCCCGGCCAGAATTCAAGGCGGGCAAGGGGCCCGTTTTAGCATAAGGATATCACCATGGCTCTGGAACGTACGTTCTCTATTATCAAACCCGACGCCACCAAGCGCAACCTGACCGGCGCTATCGCGGCCAAGTTTGAGGCCGCTGGCCTGCGCATCGTCGCATCCAAGCGCATCCAGCTGACACTGGCACAGGCACAGACCTTTTACGGCGTGCACAGCGAACGTCCGTTTTTTGGCGAATTGTGTGAATTCATGATTTCCGAGCCTATCGTCGTGCAGGTTCTGGAAGGTGAAGGTGCGATTGCGAAAAACCGCGAAGTCATGGGCGCGACCAACCCTGCCGATGCAGACGAAGGTACGATCCGCAAGGAATTCGCGCTGTCGATCGGCGAGAACTCTGTTCATGGCTCGGATGCGCCTGAGACGGCAGCGGAAGAGATCGCGTTCTTCTTTTCCGGTCTGGAGCTGGTTGGCTAAGCTGACCTGAAGGAGGCGCTTCGCGCCGCTTTATTCTCCCCATTCCCGGCTTTGCCGGGGCTGGGGCCCGCCGCGCGTTGCAGCGTTGCGTATCGACCAGAGCCTATGATCGCGATTTGACGAGGCCTGGATTTAAATACTGGCCCAGTCGCTTAAGATCTTCGGTTTTTGCTGCTGTACCTCGGGAGTACGCACCAGACGACGACGGTCGGCTAGCGGGATCGGCCCAGCACGGTCGGTTTTTTGTGGACGCTCTGATGTGGTCTCATTGACTAGGTCTTGCATCGCTCGCTCCTTCGGATTCGGCGTTTTGCATTTTATTCGCGGGATTGCCCCTGTTTTTCAGTGCACTCTTTGGGCATGACGTCAGAGCGGCAACAAACAGGCAATTTCGGGGCGATCTATTTCCGGCGGGTTAACAGTTATTTTTCGAAGGTTTATTATTCCGGCAGGAAACTGCCTTTGGCGGATTTGATGAAGTTCAGCACCGTGTCCATCGCGCCGGTTTTCGGGATGTCGGCCTGATGCAGGATGTACCAGGTGCGCATGATTGGCAGTTCCGGCGCGCGCAACTCTACCAGCCGGCCGGTGGCGAGTTCCTGCGTGACGGTGTGGCGGGATATCAGCGCGATGCCGAGCCCGGCAATAACCGATTGTTTGATGGACTCGTTGCTACCCATCTGGATGCTTGTATAGGGCTGCCCCTGGCCGATCCGGTCAAGAAACCGCGTGGCCAGGATGCGGGTACCAGAGCCGTCCTCGCGTAGGATGATGACTTCGGACAGAATGTCGTCGGGTTGCACGGTGTCCAGCGCGGCAAGGCGATGCTGCGGTGGGGCGATCAGGATATGAGGGTGCGCGCCGATTGCGAAGGCCTCGACCAAGGGTTCGCGAGGCGGGCGGCCCATGATCGCGAGATCAATCGAGCCTTCGGTGAGGGCCGCGATTGTTTCTGTGCGGTTGCCGTCTTTCAAGATGATTTCGATGTCCGGGTAGGCCTGTTTGATCGAGGCCACGAGGCTGGGCGCGAAGTATTTGCCGGTGCTGACCACGCCCAGCACGACAACCCCAGTCAGGCCGCGTTTCAGCGCATCAATGCGGCGCAGGGCGGTTTTTAACGCGGCGTTGCACTTGCGGTGGGCGTCGAGCAGCGCGTCGCCCTCTGGCGTGGCGCTGAACCGATTGGGGCCGTCACGATAGAGCATGGCACTGCCGAAATGATCCTCTAGCGTCTTTAACTGGCTGTGAATTGCCGGGGTGGTCAGGCTTAGCTGTGCGGCTGCCGCGCTAAGAGAGCGGGTCTGAACGACAGCGTCCAGCGTGCGTAACTGTTTGAATGTCAACGTATTCAGGCGGCGCATTCAATTTTCCTTAACATTCGTTAGAGATTTTTAAATTTCATTATATGGCGAGTTCGGGGATATCAACAGGGACTTTGGAGGGGAGGCCAAGATGACAACTGAGACGGTGATTATTGCGTCAGACGCCATTCCCGCCAATTTGCGCGCGGCCATGACGGCGATCTGCCGGGTCTCGGCGGATCTGTCGCGGGTGATCGCTCGGGGGGCGCTTGGCGGAGCGTTGGGGCAAGAGGTTGGCAGCAACAGCGACGGCGACAACCAAAAGGCGTTGGACATCATCGCGGATGAGGCCTTTGCCGCGGCTTTGGCGGGGACCGGCGTGCGTTGGTATGCGTCAGAGGAACGCGAGGGGGCAGAGGTCATCGACGCGGATGGAACGGTGGGGCTGGCGA
>Ga0315339_1002801_pt1 | contig 12808 bp, 13 predicted proteins | sample ASW17metaG_FD_204514 | JGI IMG/M metagenome (GOLD analysis project Ga0315339, IMG submission 204514) | Ammonia-oxidizing marine archaeal communities from Pacific Ocean, United States - ASW #17 | ecosystem: Environmental > Aquatic > Marine > Oceanic | place: USA: California | collected 2016-12-05
AGTTGCTCGATAGCTGATCCGGCATATTCGATGGCGTAGCCAGAGCCGCCGGCCGCCGAGATTTCCCTGATTACCGCCAAAATGACATCCTTGCCGCTGACGCCGAAGCCCAAGGTGCCAGTGACATTGATCCGCATGTTTTTAGGGCGGCGTTGCCACAGTGTTTGGGTAGCTAGCGCATGGATAACTTCCGTCGTGCCAATCCCGAATGAGACGCACCCCAAGGCACCGTGGGTGGAGGTATGGGAATCACCGCATACCAGCAACAAGCCGGGCAAAGTAATGCCTTGTTCGGGGCCGACAACATGGACAATGCCGTGGCGTTCGTCGGTCATTGAGAAATGCGTGACGCCAAACTCTTTGGCGTAAGTTTCCAATCCCTCGACTGTCTCGCGCATCTCGCCTTTGGGAATGTCACTGACGACTTTCGCCGTTGTTGGCACGGAATGGTCGGGCGTTGCGAACAATTGATCGGGCCGGCGCAATTTCAAACCTTGCTCTTTAAGATCGGCAAAACACCGATAATGCAGGTCGTGAATGAGATGACGGTCGATGTAGAGAAGCGTGTCGCCATCGTCACGCTCGACGATGACATGCGCGTCCCAAACCTTGTCGAATAAAGTCTTGCCCATAATTGCACTCGATCCCATTGGCTCCTTAGTATAATGGGGGCCGTTGTGCCTGGCGAAAAGAGTTTTTTCGGGGTATCACTCTATGAAATGCCAAAGGTGGCGAGATATCCGAGGCGGCTGTGTTTCCCCGTCCCAGTGCTTGCGCTAAAACGATGGCTGCACCCCAGGGAGATAAATCATGGAACTGCGCCATACCGAGATTCGCGACGCCGTCAGCCAGCTCTGTGCCGGCTTTCCTGGCGAATATTGGCGAGAGAAGGACCGCGAGCGGGCGTATCCGACGGAATTTGTCCAAGCCCTGACGGAATCAGGGTTTCTGGCGTGTCTGATCCCGGAAGAATACGGCGGGTCCGGTCTGGGCATTTCGGAAGGGACAGCGATTTTAGAGGAAATTCAGGCGTCGGGCTGCAACGGCGGTGCGTGTCATGCACAGATGTACACCATGGGCACGGTGCTTCGTCACGGTAGCGAGACGCAGAAAAAGATGGTGCTGCCGGGTATTGCGTCCGGCGAACTGCGCCTGCAGGCATTCGGCGTCACCGAGCCGACGTCGGGTACCGATACCAGCCGCATCCGCACCACGGCGGCGAAAGACGGCAATTCGGCTTATGTGGTCAACGGCCAGAAAGTGTGGACGTCCAGGATTGAGCATTCCGACTTCATGCTGTTGTTGGCCCGCACCGCGGCGCGCGAAGATGGCGCCAAGCCGCACGATGGCATGTCGGTATTCTTGGTCGATATTCGCGACGCTGTCGGTAACGGGCTAACCATCAAGCCGATCCGCGCCATGGTCAATCATGCAACGACAGAAGTGTTTTTCGACGATCTGCGCATTCCCGCCGATAGTCTTGTTGGTGAAGAAGGAAAAGGATTCCGCTATATCTTGGACGGTATGAACGCCGAGCGCATCCTGATCGGCGGCGAATGCATCGGCGATGCGCGCTGGTTCATCGACAAGGCTTCCGCTTATGCCAGTGAACGCCAGGTCTTTGACCGCCCCATCGGCCAGAACCAGGGCATTCAGTTTCCCATTGCACGGGCCTATGCGCAGATGCGCGCGGCTGCCCTCATGGTCCGCGAGGCGGCGGACTTGTTTGACGCTGGCGAACCCTGTGGGGCGGAGGCCAATATGTGCAAGATGCTAGGCTCGGAGGCGTCCTGGGCGGCGGGCGAGGCGTGCTTGCAAACCCACGGCGGATTTGGCTTTGCCGAAGAGTACGATATTGAGCGGAAATTCCGAGAGACCCGGCTCTATCAAATCGCCCCGGTCTCAACCAATTTGATCCTGAGTTATGTGGCCGAGCATGTCTTGGGCATGCCCAGGTCGTTTTAGGTGAGGCGGAACATGAGCGTTGATATCGACCACCTAAATTCCTGGATCGGGAAAACCGAAACGGCGAGCGATCTGTTAAGCGCCTCGCAACTGGCGGGTTTGGCGGCAACGTTGGATGTCGATGGACCTGCCCCCGAACCTGGTGATCCGGTGCCGCCTGCGGCGCATTGGATATTCTTTAATTCCAGAACCAAGGCCTCGGAGCTTGGCTATGATGGACATGCCAAGCTCGGCGGTTTCCTACCACCTGTGGAATTACCGCGCCGTATGTGGGCTGGTGGGCGGATTTCCTGGCCCGGCACGCTGCGGGTTGGTGACGTGATTACCCGCACCTCGACCATTGCCGATGTCACCCATAAATTCGGAAAATCCGGTGAATTGGTGTTTGTCGTTGTCAGGCATGAAGTTGCCAACGATGCTGGCGTTTGTGTCAGCGAAGAGCACGATATCGTATACCGCTCGGCCGATGATTCGAACGTGGCGCCACCGGCGAAACTAGTGGCAAGACCGGCACCGGATGATGCCGTGTGGTCCCGTATCATTGATCCTGATCCGGTCATGCTGTTTCGCTATTCGGCGCTGACGTTCAATGGCCACCGAATTCACTATGATCTCAAATTTGTAACGGAGGAGGGCTATCCGGGCTTGATCGTTCATGGGCCCTTGATCGCCACCCTGCTGATGGATCTCTGCCAGCGCAAGCGCCCCGATGCGGCGCTTGCGAATTTTTCGTATCGCGCCATGAGTCCATTGTTCGATACCGCCCAGTTCACCGTCAACGGCCGGCCCGGCGCGGACGGCACGGCGAGTTTGTGGGCGGCGAATGCCGAGGGCAGTCTTGCCATGCAGGCAGACGCTGTGTTCGACGGGTGATGGTTTGGCAATAGTTGAAACATTTGACGTCATCATTGTGCTTGGCGCGGCCCAGGCCCCCGATGGTACGCCAGGGTCGGTCATTTCGCGCCGGGTTCTCCATGCCGTGAAGCTTTTCAACGAAGGTCGCGCGCCGGTGATGCTGATGTCCGGCGGTGCAACCCGCCACGCCGAGCCCGAGGCCGATGCAATGGCGCGCGTGGCGATCGAGGCCGGCATTTCCGATCAAGCCATATTTCGCGAAACCCGTTCAACACGGACGATGGAAAATGTATTGGAATGCCGAAAGATTTTGACGCGCGAGGATTGGCACCACGCTCTGGTTGTCACCGATAGTTTTCATATGAAGCGCGCGCTATATACATTCGATGCCTTCGGTGTCGAAGCCTTTGGTGACGGCGTGCCCGCGCCGCCGAGCTTGCGCACCGTGTTGGCCCACATCTGCGAGTTTTTCGCCCGCCAAATGTATGAACGCGCCATCCGTGCCTATATTGATCAACGCATATCGCCTCTACAGTTGGGCGGCGGCAAATAGAGTTTCATGGCGATCGCCTAGAGGAATACGGCCACGTCCGATTTGAAGAGTGACCCGTAGGGCGGCGCGGTCTAAAAATACCCCATGAAACAGAATAAACACGCCATGGCGGGCGTCCGTGTGTTGGATGCGGCGACCTTCATCGCAGCGCCTTACGCGGCGGCGATTATGGGTGAGTTTGGCGCCGAAGTGATCAAAATTGAAAATCCGAAGGGCGGCGATCCGTGGCGGCGCTACGGCACGGACAGCGGCCAGCCCAATCAGTCGCTGGCCTGGCTGACGGAAGCGCGCAACAAGAAATCCATCACGTTGAATTTGCGCGCCCCTGAAGGTGCGGCACTGTTCAAGCGCCTGGTTGAGACGGCGGACGTGGTTTGTGAAAATTTCCGGCCCGGCACTTTGGAAAAATGGGGAATTGGCTGGACCGATCTCAAGGCCATCAATTCGGGCCTGATCATGATGCGAATTTCGGGTTACGGGCAAACGGGCCCTTACAAGGATCGCCCTGGGTTTGCACGGATCGCCCATGCCGTGGGCGGCTTGACCTATCTTTCGGGCATTCCCGGCGAGACGCCTGTGACGCCGGGCTCGACGTCCTTAGGCGACTACATGTCCGGTATGTATGGTGCCATCGGCATTTTGATGGCGCTGCGTCATCGCGATGCGACGGGTGAGGGACAGATGGTCGATATGGCGCTGTATGAATCCGTGTTTCGGGCACTTGACGAAATTGTCCCGCGCTATGCGAAAGATGGTTTCGTCCGCGAGCCGGAGGGAACGGGCACCGTCAATGCGTGCCCACATGGGCACTTCCCAACCGGTGACGGCAAGTTTCTTTCCATTGCATGCACTACGGACAAGATGTTTGAACGCCTGACCCAGGCCATGGTGCGGCCCGATCTTTGGGAGAACTTTGGTGATCAGCAAACGCGCCTTGCCGCGCGCGTCACCGTCATCAACGAAGTCACTCAATGGACGACATCCATGAGCCGTGATGAGGTGATAGCGGCCTGTGTGGCGGCCGAGGTGCCGTCCGGCCCGATCAATTCCATCGCCGATATTTTTGCCGATCCGCATTTTCGCGCACGAGACGATTTATTGGCCGTCAATGTGCCCGGGATCGGTGAGGTCACCGTGCCGGGCGTTTATCCGAAATTATCAGCGACGCCGGGCAGCGTCGATAGCCTCGGTCCTGAACTCGGCAATGCCAACGAAGAGGTGTACGGCGGACAATTGGGGCTGAGCGCCGACGATATGGCGGCGCTGAAAGACAAAGGTGTGATCTGAACCATGGTCAGATTGGCGGCATTCGTATTGATGGCGATGATGATGGGCCCGTTGATGGCGCGCGCTGCCTCACAGAAAACACTCGACCAGCAATTCGAGCAATTGGCACGCCGGGTTGATCAAGGTGTCGGTGGGTGCTTAGGGACGGTCAAGCCTGTTTCAGGGGAGATTAAGCTCGCCTATGGCCCGGCTCAGCCAAACCTTCATCAGATTACGACGTGGGTGGCGACGCGGGGCGCGGTGGCGCGTATCCGGGTGCGCGCCGAATTAACCCGTCAAGCTTCTGCGGCGGGCCTGCTTATGGGCGTGACGACTCTCAAAGATTACAACATCGAACACCTGATTGGCGCCGATGGGGTGACGATTGGTCATGAGGCGTTGCCTCGGGGAACCACCGTGATCGTCGCGTCGGATCATCGCGGGGTCATCCGCGATGCGGTGATTTTGCCGCCCGCCGGCGGGGGCACCATCGCCTTGCCACAACCCGGCACCCGGCCGTTCATTGAGGCGATCAATCGGTTTCCGTTGCCCGTCTTGGTAACGGAAACGGCAGTGCAAGATTCAGATATTTTTCTGCCGCTGACGTTCCCGTTGAGCGGTAACGCGGGGATTGAATTGGTGCGCGGCGCCGGGCCGCGGTTGCGTGGTGAGATCGACTGCAAACCTCGCCGTTGTCTTTTGGTGCAGGTCGATGAAGAAACTCTTTTTAAGCAAAAAGGTCAGGAAATTCGCGGTTCTGCGAAGGGCCACGTGGTGATCACCGCCGGTCCGGTTAACATTGTTGGCGCCTTTCTCAACCTTCGAACCGAAATATTGCAGGGTGGTCGCACGGAGGTCATCCGCTCCATCTTGATCAACGAACAGATCAAATAGCCTTTCCATCCATGCCGAACCCACCAACCACAGGGGTGAAGCCGGCCCGCCGTGACAATCCGGGGCTGGGCATCATGATGATGCTCGCGGCCATCGGGTTTTTGACGACGATGAACCTGTTCATCAAACTGATCGGGCCCGAATATCACCCCATGCAGGTGACGTTCCTGCGTAATTTTGTCGCGGCTATGGTCATCGTGCCATTTATATTGCGGGCCGGCGGCATTTCTGTTTTGAGAACACATCGTCCTTGGGGACATGCGGCACGGGCACTGGGCGGCATATTGGGGAACGCGTGTTATTTTTATGCCTTCGCGCGGTTGCCCATGGCCGATGTTTTAGTTATTTCCCAGGCGGTGCCGCTGTTCGCCACCGCGCTTGCTGTATTGTTCTTGAATGAACGGGTCGGTTGGCGTCGCTGGACAGCAATTTTGGTTGGCTTTTTAGGTGTTGCCGTTTCCGTTGATCCCACGGGTGCCATGGGAACTGCATCGTTAGTGACCGTGTTGGCGACCCTTTTTTGGGCCTCGACAATCTTGCTCATGCGCAGCTTGGGTGCAACGGAAAATCCTTACACCATTGTGTTCTATTATATGGGCGCGGGTACGGTATTGGCGGCATTGTTTATGCCGTGGGTTTGGATCACGCCGCCGATTGAGGCTTTAAAGTTTTTTGTCGCTGCCGGGTTACTCGGCGCCTTGGGGCAGTTTTTCATGACCTATGCGTTGAAAGTCGCCGAAGCTTCCGTGGTCAGCCCATTCAACTACACGGCCATTATCTGGGGTATCGTTTTTGATCTGGCAATTTGGCACGCTTGGCCGACCTGGCCGACGTTCTGGGGGGCGATCATCATCAGCGCCGCCGGGCTCTACCTGTTCCGTCGCGAAGCGGGGCTCAAGCATCGGGCCAAAAACTAGATCGATGATTCACACGTAACACGCGCCACCGCGCTTGCGGCTTGTACTTGAGTATCGTTCTCAAACCGTGGTGGGTTTTAGCACCGGGACGGATTGCGTAGCATCCCTGCTCAATTGATCTGAAAATTATTCGTCTCGGGGATGTGATGGGTGACGACGATGATCTGAGCACTGCTGGCCGGGCCGGTGGCGTAGCCGGATGGCATGGCGGCGAGCGGCGCCAGGGCGATCGGCGTTCGCGGAGTGGATCTGGCGGCGGTGATGTGACCCGCGGGTCGGACCGGCGCCAATCTCAGTTTTGCCACGTTTGCGGAAAAAAAATTCAACCAACGGCCACGCAAAAACGTATCTGCCCCGCGTGTCGTGGCAGCCCGCTCCGCATGGGCCAACCGGCGGGCCGCTGGGGTGGCGTTTAAAATTCAGTCGGCAGGCGGAAAATTCAGTTCAACAACGAAACCATGTGGGCCAGTGACGAAGATTTGTCGCAATCCGGCGCCCGGCACCGTGCGCCGTTCCTGAACATAATCAAGCGCTTCGATCCGTGACGATATCTCATCATAGCGCTTGCCATCACCTTTGAAGGCCATGTGGTCAACGGTTCCGGTGTTCCCGGCGGGCTCGCTATCAGCATTGATCAGATGAACGATGGCCGGCCCCCCGGCGCGGTCATAAAGCCAATAGCCGGCAAATTTAAAGGGCGGGCGTTCACCAACTTCCAACTCCACCACCGCACAGAAGAATTCCTTCATGGCGTCCAACTCGTTGGTGCGGAGCGAAAAATGGTCGAGTTGCATGATTTCAAAGCCCGTTTGCGAATTCGGTAATGGCGGTCATGGCTTCGGTCCAGTTTCCGTTTTCCGTATGGCCGGACTTCTTCTGGGGTTTGAACCCGTGATCGCCGTCTTCCAGCCAGTGCAGACGAACGGCGGCGCTTAGGCGATATCCGGCGACATCGTCTGTACCGCCAAGTGCGTCACGTGTTCCTTGGCAGATCAGCGTCGGCGTTTTCAAAGTTTCCAAATGATCAAGGCGCAGCGGGCCCGGTTCCTTGCCCGGTGCATGAAAGGGATATCCCAGACAAATCAGTCCTTTAACGCCCGCCTCGTCGGCCACCAGCGAAGCCATCCGCCCGCCCATGGATTTGCCGCCAATAATTAGATTGTCGGCGCTCAATTGGGCGACTACATCCAACCAGTATTCCATCAACATTGGTGCCCTGTTCGGCGGCTTTCTTTTGCCGGTCGCTCGGCGTTCCGCCATGTAGGGAAACTCGAACCGCGCAACGCGAAACCCTTCCGCCCCTAAACCCTCGGCGAACGCCTGCATGAAATCACTATCCATAAGTGCCCCGGCGCCATGGGCGAGGCAGATCGTGGTTTCGGCGTTTTTCGGGCCGTCGAAAAGAAAGGCGGTTTTGTTCATCGCGGGATTAGGGTTTCCCGCCGCCGACACGAAGATTGGCACCGCTAACATAAGATGCTTTGTCGGTGAGCAGCCAAAAAATGGCTTCGGCGGCCTCAATCGGCTGACCGGGGCGACCCATGGGCAGGCCCGGGCCGAGAGTCTTTAGTTTCTCGCCGGGCATGTCGGTCTCAGTAAGGCCGGGGGCGACGGTATTGACGCGGATTCCTTCGCCGGCGACTTCCTGGGCAAGACCGATTGTTAAACTATTCACGGCGCCTTTCGATGCGGCGTAGAGGATGCCGTCGTTCGGCCCGCCCGCAGTGGCGGCGCCGGAGGAAATGTTGACGATGGCACCGCCTTGTCCGCCGTGCTTTGTCGACATGCGTTTCACGGCCTCGCGGGCACATAGGAAACAGCCAAGCACGTTGACGTCGAGAACATCTTCGATCTCAGCAACGCTCAAATCATCGAGCCGTCCGCGCGGCCCGTGCACGCCGGCGTTATTGACCAATCCGGAAATGGCGCCAAGCTCCGCCTGGGCCGTGTCGAACAAGCGCATGACATCCGCCTCATTGGCAGTATTGGCTTGGACGGCGATGGCCTTGCCACCGGCAGCAACAATTTCGGCTACAACTGCCTCGGCCTTCTCAGCGCTGGCTTGATAATTAACGCAAACGGCATGGCCGGCGTCGGCGCAAAGTTTCGCGGCAGCCGCGCCGATGCCTCGGCTGGCACCGGTGATGATGGTGACGTTGGTCACGATGTGTGTCCTGTCATTGCCGTTGGATCGACCCAACGCTCGAAATCATCATCGCTGAGATGGCCTAAGGCCATGGCGGCGGCCTTCAGCGTCGTGCCCTCGGTGTGCGCTTTCTTGGCAATTTCCGCCGCTTTGTCATATCCAATGTGTGGATTGAGGGCGGTCACCAGCATCAAGGAGTTCTCCACCAGTTCAGCGATGCGTTGGTGGTTGGGTTCAATGCCCTGCAGGCAATTTTTGGTGAAGCTCCTGGCCGCGTCGGCCAGCAATCGGATGGAGCGCAGGCAAGCCGCTGCCATGACCGGCTTGAAGACATTGAGTTCGAGATGCCCGCTGGCGCCGGCGATGGTGACCGTCGTGTGATTACCGATCACTTGGGCGGCGACCTGGGTGACGGCCTCTGCCTGGGTCGGGTTGACCTTGCCGGGCATGATTGATGAGCCTGGTTCGTTGGCGGGCAGGGATAATTCCCCCAGGCCCGAACGGGGGCCGGAACCGAGCAGGCGTATATCGTTGGCGATCTTCATCAACGTCGCAGCGTTTGTATTCAGTTTGCCGGAAAGATTGATCAATGCGTCGTGGGCGGCCAGGGCATAAAACTTATTCGGGCACGTCCGAAAGGTGTGGCCGGTGATCGCGTTGACCTCATCGACAAATGCCACGTCAAAGCCTTCCGGCGCATTGATGCCGGTGCCGACTGCCGTACCGCCCTGAGCCAATTCCCAAATCTGGTTCAGGGCCTTGTCCGTGCGTTCAATATTTTCATGCAGTTGATGGGTATAGCCGGAAAATTCCTGACCCAATGTCATCGGTGTTGCGTCTTGAAGATGTGTCCGGCCGATTTTCACGATATCCGCAAACGTCGTGGCTTTTTCGTCAAGCACGTCGCGCATCTCTTCAAGTGCCGGCAACAGTCGCCCATGGATCGCCAATGCCAGCGCGATGTGCATGGCGGTCGGGAAACTGTCATTCGATGACTGGCTCATGTTGACGTGGTCGTTTGGGTGAACCGGTGATTTTGAGCCTAATTCACCGCCCAGCATTTCAATGGCGCGGTTCGCAATGACTTCGTTCAAATTCATATTGGTCTGAGTGCCCGAGCCGGTCTGCCAGATCACCAAAGGGAAATGATCATCCAAGGTGCCGGCGATAACTTCATCGGCGGCGGCGATGATGGCGTCGCCGATTTCGCTGCCCAGTAGACCGAATTTCATATTCGCCCGGGCCGCCGCCTTTTTCTGAATGGCGAAGGCGTGGATAAGCTCAATGGGCATGCGCTCCACACTGTCGCCGATCTGGAAATTTTCCAGCGATCGTTGGGTCTGGGCGCCCCAGTAGCAATCCGAGGGCACATCAATGGACCCTTGAGAATCTGATTCAGACCGCAGCGCATTCGAATCCTTCATGACAATCTCCAGATACGGTGTGAGGTTTTATAGAAATTCAGCGAAGAAATCGTTGCCTTTGTCATCGACGACGATGAAAGCCGGGAAATCGACGATCTCAATCTTCCAGATGGCTTCCATGCCGAGCTCTTCGTACTCGACGACCTCGACCTTGGTGATGCAATCCTGGGCAAGCCGCGCCGCCGGGCCGCCGATGGAGCCCAGATAAAAACCGCCGTGGGCACGGCACGCATTGGTCACGGCTTTTGAGCGGTTGCCCTTGGCCAACATGAACATGGAGCCACCTGCCGCTTGCAGTTGATCGACGTAGGCATCCATGCGGCCCGCCGTGGTCGGCCCGAATGATCCGGATGCGAACCCCGCCGGCGTCTTTGCCGGGCCCGCGTAATAGACGCCGTGGTCCTTGAAGTGCTGTGGCAAACCTTCGCCGGCGTCCATGCGCTCCTTGAGTTTGGCATGGGCAATATCGCGGGCCACGATCAACGGACCGTTCAGGCTGAGCCGCGTTTTCACCGGGTATTCCGCCAATTGCGCCAGAATTTCGGGCATCGGTCGGTTGAGATCGACGGAAACTACTTCGCCGCCCAAATCATCGCCGGTGACGTCTGGCAGATATTGAGCCGGGTTGGTTTCCAGCTGTTCGAGGAATACGCCATCCTTGGTGATCTTGGCCTTGATCTGGCGGTCAGCCGAGCACGAGACGCCGAGGCCGACTGGACACGACGCGCCGTGCCGGGGCAGTCGAACAACGCGCACATCGTGGCAGAAATACTTGCCGCCGAACTGCGCGCCGATGCCCATATCACGGGTGAGTTGGAGAATCTTTTCTTCCCATTCAACGTCGCGGAAGGCTTGGCCATGCTGATTGCCCGTGGTCGGCAGGGTGTCGAGGTACTTTGTCGACGCCAATTTCACGGTCTTCAGGTTCATTTCCGCAGACGTGCCACCAATGACAACGGCCAGATGGTAGGGCGGGCAAGCAGCAGTCCCGAGCGTTCTGATTTTCTCATCTAGAAACTTGACCAAGCTGTCGGCGTTCAACAAGGCCTTGGTTTGCTGATAGAGAAACGTCTTGTTGGCCGAGCCGCCGCCCTTGGCGATGAACAGGAAGGAATATTCATCTGAATCGGTGGCATAAATGTCGACCTGGGCCGGCATGTTGTCGCCAGTGTTGACCTCTTGGAACATGTCCATGGGGGCGACCTGGGAATAGCGCAGGTTATTTTCGTCATATGCCCGCATGGCGCCTTCGCAAAGTGCCGCTTCGTCGCCGCCGCCGGTCCAAACGCGCTGGCCTTTCTTGCCCATGATGATGGCTGTGCCGGTATCCTGGCACATGGGCAGCACGCCGCCCGCTGCTATATTGGCGTTCTTTAGAAGATCGAGTGCAACGAACCGGTCATTGTCCGAGGCTTCCGGGTCATCAAGAATTTTCGCGAGCTGTTTTAAATGGGCGGGCCTGAGCAAATGATTGATATCGCTGAAAGCCGCGGCCGCCAACGTCGCCATCACGGCCGGGTCAATGGTCAGGATTTCTTCGCCGTTCAACTTAGTTGTCGCGACCCCATCCTGCGTTAGCTTTCGGTACTGCGTGTCGTCGGCGCTGAGCGGAAACATCGTGTGATGATCATAACCCGTCATAACATCCTCTCTGGTCTTCCTTATCGGGATAAAGGTGCCATAAAAGTGGGGCCGGTATTCTAAATTCAACGACGGCCGGGGCGTTTATGGGCGTTTATTTCTAAACGCATCCAAGGCGATAACTTCGCCAGTTTTGGGCGTGCCGTCCTCGTTGGCGCCGGCAATATCATCGTTGTCTTCCATGGTCGGCAGTTCTTCAAGTGCCTCGGCCATCTCATCTGTCTCATCGGCGGCAATGGCGGCCAATTCGTCTTCGTCCATGGAAACGGTTTTCAACTGTAGACCGAAGTTGACCGAAGGATCGGCGAAGGAGGTAATCGCCGAATAGGGAATGACCAGCAACTCTGGCGCCCCCTTGAAACGCAAGGACACTGTGAACCCATCGGGTTCGACGGTCAGGCTTTCGAACTGGTGCTGTAGAACAATGGTCAACTCATCGGGGTGTTCGGCGCGCAAATAGGGTGGCACGTCGACGCCTTCGGCGCCAGTTTTGAAAGTGATGTAAAAATGATGGTCGCCCGGCAATCCCTGATCGGCGGCAAGGCCTAGCGCGCGCTCAATGACGCGGCGCAAAGCTTCCTCAATCCAGATATCGTAGCGGAGTTGTTCGTTATCCATGCCACTGTTCTACCCCGGAACGGGGAACGTGACCAGCGCCGTGGGCGCCTGATTTTGCGCCGCGTTTATTTCTATTTCCGGGCTTTGACCAGCTTGAACCGGCTCCAGCGCTTTTTGCTGCCGCGTGGCGGCTTGCCGACCATCAATTCATCGCCGCCGCCGTCGGGCGTGAAAAATTGCATGCCTTTGTGGAACGAGACCATTGAGATTTTCACGCCTGGGGTCAGCGGTGAGCACTTGCCGGCGCCGCTTGAGGTTTTGATTTCCACCATGAAACATTTGTCGCGTTTCTTATATTTCGACTTGGTTGCAAATGCGGTTTTCTTGCTGACGTTGACTCAGACGTAGCGTTTTTTCGCGGCTGCCATCATGACCACCGGCGCGCCAAACTTCGGATCGTGCCGTTTGCCTTTTGCGTCATGCAGCAGAAAAACCGCGCTGCCTTCGCATTCCGTTGCTGAGGCATCCAGATAGCCGCCACGTGCGCCGCGCGCCACGTAATGCTTGTTGTCAGCTGTTTTGAAGCAAA